>P_2C_Liq_1_UnCtyDRAFT_1001047_pt1 | contig 10834 bp, 13 predicted proteins | sample Pon2CUnioCityCA_2_FD_10234 | JGI IMG/M metagenome (IMG submission 10234)
AAGCCTTGGCGGGTGTACTGCCCTTGGCATGTGCCGCCTTGGCTTGGGAGAGAAGGGCTTTTGACGGGACGCAGCCATAGTTTAGGCAATCGCCACCCATTTTGTGGCCCTCAAGCAGTACTACGCTAGCGCCCATCTGTGATGCGCCCGCCGCGACGGACAATCCGCCTGAGCCGCCGCCGATGACCAATAAATCTGTTTGAATGCGTTCCATACTATCTTCCTAAATCAGAGAGCCTTTGAGAAAGCTCAAAGCGTTTTGCCGCCGCGAAGCTTTTTCAGGGCAATGGGCAGAGCTGCGAGAGCGGCAAGGCCCAGAATCGGCCAGAGAATATGAGGCTCAAAAATAATGCCAAGGTTGGGCGTTTCTCCGCGTGCAAAAACCTCACCAAGGCCCGCGCCGACAGACGTGTAGACAACCGCGCCAGGAATGATCCCGAAGAAGGTGCTTATCACAAAGCGCCTCAAAGGCACCTCAAGAAAGGCGGGAAGCAAGTTGGCCACAAAGAAGGGCACGGCGGGGACTAAGCGGATGAGAAACAGCATCGACCATTGGTTTTCATCGATTCCGTCCTTGATGGCTTTGATCTTGCCATCTGATTCTTCGAGTTTTGCGCCCAGCCGCTCGCCAAGGCCCCAGCGTGCGGCAAGAAAGATCAGCGTGGCGCCGAGTGTTGCGCCCGTGACGTTGAATAGAGCCCCTGGAAATGTGGAAAAGAGAAATCCGCCTGTTAGGGTGGCGATTGTTGCGCCCGGCAGGGAGAAGCCGACAATCACAACGTATGTTGCAACAAAGGCGGCGACAGTGAGCAGGTAGTGAGAATCACGGAAGGTGAGTAGCGCCTCGCGATTTTCGCGAAGGGCGTCAAAGCTCAGATAGTCCTTCAAGAAGATCGCTCCCAAGAGGGCGGCCAACGCGATAGCAGCTAAGGGCAATAGCCGCGCTGCAGATGATTTTTCGATCTCTGTGCCGTTTGACATATCTGCCATTGTTCCAATCCTGCCTTGTGTTGTGTGCCCCCAACCTGCGCAGGTTGAACGCAAAACCCAAGGGGGCTTTCTGTTGTCTCACGGGGCCTTGATCAGAGTGGCGTGTTTTCGTGATCTCACAGCGTGTATTCTATGATACTGTAACAAAGCGCGAGCCCAGCGGGGGCTTTTTGTTGCAAAATGTGTTAAATCCCTACGCTACGGGTTTGACAGCCCACGACGCGCCCCCTATAGAGCGGGCTTCAAGTATTCACGAGGCATCCGAGCGACTCGCGCGCCTGCCTTATAAATCGGAGACGGAGCGATGAAGCGCACCTACCAACCAAGCAACCTCGTGCGCAAGCGGCGCCATGGTTTTCGCTCACGCATGGCCACAAAAGCGGGCCGCAAAATCCTGAATGCACGTCGTGCACGTGGCCGCAAGTCGCTGAGCGCGTAAGCTGGCCCTGCTCCCAAGGGGGCAACGGATTGCGAAAAAGATATAGAACCGCTTGAGAGTGTCTCAGGCGGTTTTAACTTGTTTTCCTCCCGCTATGGTATGAAAAAGCCCTCATGTTAGCCTCTATCGAAATCTTGAAGAAACGCTCTGAGTTTCTGGCCGCGGCCCGCGCTCAAAAGTGTGGCACGAAGGGCCTGATGCTTCAGGGCCGTGCGCGCGGCGATGAGGCTCCAATGCGCGTTGGCTTCACCTGTTCCAAGAAGGTTGGCAATGCCGTGGCCCGCAACCGCGCCAAGCGCCGCCTGCGGGAGGCCGCGCGGCTTGTGCTGCCAGACTTCGGGCGCGCTGGCTATGATTATGTCCTGATCGGGCGCTTTGAAAGCACCGCAGGCCGCGACTTTGAGGCGCTGAAAGGCGATCTGGCCTATGCTCTCAAAAAGGTGCATGGCGCATGACCCCGCTCGCCTTTATCGTCTCGCTGCCAGTGCGGTTTTATCGTCTCGTGTTTAGCCCTTGGGTTGGCCATGGCTGCCGCTATCATCCGACCTGTTCCGCTTACGGAATGGAAGCTCTGCAAAAGCACGGCGGGATCAAGGGCACCTATCTCATGATCCGTCGCATTCTGCGCTGCCATCCTTGGGGCGGCAGCGGGATCGACAATGTGCCTGATTAAGACGCTTCAGTAACGCCTATTGACGCGTTTCTTGATCATCGGGCGGCTCTTGATGCGTTCGCGCACAAAGACAAAAAGCCCTGATCCCATGATGAGAGCGATCCCCGCCAAAACCAGTGGCGCAGGGAATTCGGCCCAGATCAGCCAGCCCCAAAACACAGCCAACGGCAGGCCGAGATATTCAAACGGCGCAACGGTTGCTGCGCTGGCGAGGCGGTAGGCCTGCCCCAGAGAGTAACCGATGATCGCGGAATTGAGGCCAAGCGCGAGGAAAAGCCAGCGGTCCGTGCCTTCGGGCCAAACCCAGGCGCGCAAGAGAAAGATCACACTTTCATTGGTTGCGCCTTGGGCAAAGCGCCCATCTCCGGCGACACTAAAAAAGCCGATCGAGACGAGAATAAACAAAGCCTGAATATAAACTGCCATGGCGCTGGCTTTGCTGGCGACGCCAAGCTTGCGGGTCATCAGCTGGTTGAGCGCATAGGTGAGCGCGGAAAACATTGGCAAGACGAGGATAATCCAATGCACATCAGCAGGCGCACTCTCGCCGCGCCACGCCTGCATCATCAAGATCACCCCGCAAAAGCCCACAACAACAGCGCCCATACGCCACGGCCCGACTTTTTCGCCCAAAATAGGGATAGACAAGAGTGTGATCATCAAGGGCGCAACGAAAAAAAGGGCCGTGGCGTCCGCCAGAGGCAAGACCGCCAGTGCGGCGAAGTAGCTTAGGTTTGACACAACAACCAAAGCACCGCGCAAAAGATGTAAGCCTGGGGTTTTGGTTTTGAGGATACGCCAGCCGCCTTCGAGCTGAACCAGAACGAGACTAAAGCAAATGCCGATGCCTGACCGGATGAACACCATCTCATGCAGAGGGTAGCCGCCAGAAAGAAGCTTGATCAGCAGGTCGTTGACGCTGATCGCCAGTATCCCTGCAATGATAAACAAGATACCCGCTGCAGGTCGGTTCAAAGCTTCGCTCATACACTGTCCTCTCGCTCACGTGCTAATCGAATAAAGCCGACAGCGCGCGTCAAATTGCGACAAAGATGCTTTCGAGGTTTTACTCGCCTGCTGCGAGCGATAGGGTCGCCACGCGAAGAGGAGGACAAGGCATGGCCATTGTCGAGATCAACGATCTGCAAAAAACATATGACGGCGGGTTTCAGGCGCTCAAGGGTGTAAGCCTTGAGATCGGTGAGGGCGAAATCCTTGCGATGCTCGGCCCTAATGGCGCTGGCAAGACAACGCTTATTTCCGTGCTCTGTGGTCTTGTCTCGCCAACAGGCGGATCGGCGCGGATTGGCGGCCATGATATCGTTGCAGACTATAGAAAAGCCCGCCAGCTTGTTGGACTCGTTCCCCAAGAAATCGCGCTGGAGCCTTTCACCAAAGTGATAGACGCTGTGCGCTTTTCGCGCGGACTTTTCGGCCTCAAACGCGATGAGGCGCATATCGAGCGCATCCTCAAGCAACTCTCCCTCTGGGACAAGCGCAACAGCCGCAACACACAGCTTTCGGGCGGGATGAAGCGCCGCGTGCTCATTGCCAAGGCGCTGGCGCATGAGCCGCGTGTTCTGTTTCTGGATGAGCCGACAGCTGGGGTTGATGTCGAGCTGCGCCGCGATATGTGGGATATTGTGGCCAAGCTCAAAGCAGACGGCGTCACGATTATTCTGACCACGCATTATATCGAAGAGGCCGAGGCGATCGCGGATCGGATCGGTGTGATCAACAAGGGTGCGCTTTTGCTCGTCGAAGACAAAGCTGCGCTGATGGAGCGGATGGGGCGCAAAGAGTTGCGCATCTCGCTGCGCGCGCCTGTGGCGACGGTGCCTGATGCTTTGTCACGCTACGGCTTGGCGCTGGCGGATGAGGGTAGAACGCTCGTCTATACCTACGATACCAAAGGCGAAGCGACAGGGATCACAGCGCTTCTCGCCGATCTTTCGGCTGCGGGTTTAAAACTTGCGGACCTGAAGACAACCCAGTCGAGCCTTGAGGATATCTTCGTGGGCCTGACATCAGAGACCTCAGGGGAGGACGCGGCATGAACTGGTCTGCTGTTTTCACAATCTACCAATCTGAAATGATCCGCTTCTTCCGCACCTTTGTGCAAAGCTTCATTTCGCCTGTGATTTCCACATCGCTCTATTTCGTTGTTTTCGGAACGGCGATCGGCAGCCGCATTCAGGAGGTCGAGGGCGTGAGCTATGCGGCCTTTATCGTGCCCGGCCTGATTATGCTCTCGGTGATGACACAGGCGATTTCCAATGCGAGCTTCGGAATATACTTCCCCAAGTTCACCGGAACAATTTACGAGCTTCTGTCCGCCCCGATCAACTTTCTTGAAATTGTGCTGGGCTATGTCGGTGCTGCCGCAACGAAGGCGCTCTTCATCGGGCTGGTGATCCTTGCGACGGCCTCGTTCTTTATTGATTTGCAGATTGCCCATCCATTGGCAATGCTGGCGTTCCTTCTGCTCACCTGTCTGAGCTTTGCGCTCTTTGGCTTCATAATCGGGATATGGGCCGGCAATTTTGAACAGCTCCAGCTTATTCCGCTCTTGGTGCTCACACCGCTTATCTTTTTGGGGGGGGCGTTCTACTCGATCAGTATGTTGCCACAGATCTGGCAAAAGCTCTCGCTGTTTAACCCTGTGGTCTATCTCATCTCAGGTTTCCGCTGGTCGTTTTATGGCGCAGCCGATCTGCCAATCGGGCTGTCCTTGCTCGCCATTGCAAGCTTCACGGGGGCGTGCCTCTTGGTCATTGGTTGGATTTTCAAGTCTGGCTATCGGCTGAAGCCATAAGGCAGGAGCGTCAGAAGATGTGGCGGCTTTGCCAAAAACTTTTTCGCTGGGCAGAGGCGCGACCTTGTTTCGCTCCTCGCGCGGCTTTACATGGGCAGGTATGAAATTGAAATTGCCCTTCTTCAAGAAACACCCCCGCGTGGCGGTGATCCGGCTTGCTGGCAGTATTGCCGCGGGCACCCGCGGCAGCCTGTCTGACGAGGCGCTTGCGCCGCTGATCGAACGGGCCTTTCGCAAGGGCAAGCCCAAGGCCGTGGCGTTGATCCTCAATTCGCCGGGCGGCTCGCCCGTGCAATCAGGGCTGATCGCAGCGCGGATACGCAGGCTGGCCGACGAAAAGCAGATCCCCGTTCACGCCTTTGTCGAAGATGTGGCGGCTTCGGGCGGATATTGGCTCGCTGCGGCGGCAGACGATATCTGGGCAGACGGCGGCAGCATCATTGGCTCGATCGGGGTGATCTCGGCGGGCTTTGGCGCGCATGAGCTTCTAGAGCGCCAAGGCGTTGAGCGCCGCGTCTATACCGCAGGAAAGTCCAAATCGACGCTCGACCCCTTCCAAAAAGAAAAGCCCGCAGACGTGGCGCGCCTCAAAACTCTGCTTGATGAAATGCACACGCTGTTTATCTCCCATGTTCAAGCGCGCCGCGCAGGCAAGCTCGATGAAACAGCCGAGCTTTTCACAGGCGAATTCTGGCTTGCGGGCCGCGCGCTCGAGCTGGGCCTGATCGACGGGATCGCTCATGTCGAACCCAAGCTCAAAGAACTCTATGGGGAGAAGGTCCGTCTGATCCGCTATGGGCGCAAAAAGCCGCTTCTCTCGCGGTTTGGGGCGCAGGTCCTAGAGGATGGGGTCGCGGCACTTGAGGAACGGGCGCATTTTGCCCGCTTCGGGCTTTGAGCGCATGATATTCAAGATCGTTACACTCTTTCTGGTTGCCATGGGTGTCTTGGCCATGTTCGGCAAGCTTCAGGTTCCTGGGGTCAAATCAATCACCGACAAACGCTGCCCCAAGTGCAAGCGCTTTCGGATCGGCAAGGGGCCATGCCCCTGCAAAACAAAAGGGTAACGCATGGATTGGCTGCTCGCCGCTCTCGGCTTGGTGATATTGCTTCTCGCAGGGGACAGCCTTGTCCGTGGCGCCGTCAATCTCGCCCTGCGCATGGGTATCCCTGCGCTTGTCGTGTCGCTCACTATTGTGGCCTTTGGCACCTCTGCGCCTGAGTTGCTCATCGCCATCAAAGCGGTCGCTGACAATGCGCCTGATATCGCCATGGGCAATGTCGTCGGCTCCAATACCGCCAATATCCTGATGGTTCTGGGGTTTCCGGCATTATTGGCCGCCATGCATACATCCGAATGCGATACCCGTAAAAACTATCTCTATATGATCGCCAGCTCGGTTCTGTTTATTGCGCTGGCATTTCGGGGTGTTTTTGATGTTCTTGCGGGTGTTGTCCTTCTTGCGGCTCTGGCCGCAGTGCTCACAGACAGCTTTCTGCACGCCCGCAATCATCGCCGCGATACCCGCGCCGCCGAAGCGGCCATGGACAGCGACGAGCTGGAAGACCTCGAGGGCGCAGACCCCGAACTGCCGTGGTGGAAAATTGGTGTGTTTCTTTTGCTCGGTCTGATCGGCCTGCCGCTCGGTGCTGATATTCTTGTCGACAGCTCTGTGAATATCGCCCGCGATTTTGGCGTCACCGAAACGGTGATCGGCCTCACGCTTGTTGCTTTGGGCACCTCTCTGCCCGAACTTGCCACAACGGTTATGGCCGCGCTGCGCCGTCAGGCCGACGTGGCGTTGGGCAATGTCATCGGCTCCAATATGTTCAATCTCTTGGCGATCATCGGGATCACCGCGCTTCTGGGCGAGATTCCAGTTGACCCACAGTTCCTTAAGTTTGATCTTTGGGTGATGCTTGCGTCTTCCTTACTGCTCATTCCGTTTGTGTTCCTCAAACGCGATATCACCCGCAGCTGGGGTGTTCTTCTGGTCGGGCTTTACCTTGCTTATATCAGCGCCGTGGTGCTCTCATGAGCGGGGCAGCACTCATCACAGGCGGTGCCCAGCGTCTCGGAGCGGCCATGACGCGCTATCTGGCGCAGCGCGGCTATGCGGTGGCGATCCACTACAATAGCTCTTCAAAAGAAGCGGATGCTTTGGTTGCCGAATTGACAGCCGCGGGGGGGCGCGCGGTTGCTTTGCAGGCAGACCTGCTGGATGAGGACGCAACAGAAACACTGGTGGACCGTGCCACAACGGCTCTGGGTCAGCCGCTCACCTGCCTGATCAACAACGCCTCGATTTTTGAGTATGACACGCTTCAAACCGCAACCCGCACAAGCTGGGAGCGCCATATCGGCTCCAATCTGCGCGCGCCTTTCGTCTTGATGCAGGCCTTCGCGGCCCAAGCCCCCGCTGTGACCCAAGACGCCAACGGCGAGCCGCTTGCCACAGCCCTTGTGGTCAATATGGTCGATCAGCGCCTGCGCAAGCTCACTCCGGAATTCAGCACCTATACCATCGCCAAGATGGGCCTCTGGGCGCTGACCCAGACGGCCGCTCAAGGCCTTGCGCCCGCAATCAGGGTGAATGCGATCGGACCAGGGCCAACCCTTCAGGGGAGCCGCCAAAGCGAGAGCCATTTTGCCCTCCAACGAGAGAATACTGTGTTGCAACGCGGTTCCAACCCTGCCGATATCACAGCCGCGCTGGGCTATTTTCTAGATGCGCCAGCCGTGACAGGGCAGCTCCTCTGCGTGGATGGCGGCCAGCATCTGGCATGGCAAACGCCTGACGTCTTAGGGGTCGAATAGACCGAATAGGCGCATCAGTGATAGAAGTTTTGCACGGGCGCTCAAGGCGGGTCACAAATGCTTTACAAAAACTTAATGAAACCAAAGCCTTGCTCATCCTATATTAAAATATACATTAGAAACAATGGCTTATAGAAGTGCCTAATTTTTAGGCAATTCAATCAAACTGGTTAAAAATAAAGAAAATTTCCGCTTCGCCTTTGGTTATACTCAGACTTATCCACAGGAATCGGGGAGAGCTTTCCTCTTGCTCCCGTCGGGGTAACATTGCAGCCAATAGGCGAATCGAGACAGAGCCGTGATGAACGACATAAATCCAGAAACCGTCCCCAAGGGGCACAAGGTGATTGCCGATTATGTGAAATCTCTCACAGGCGAGCCGGGTGTTTATCGTATGCTCGATGAGCAGGCTCGGGTGCTCTATGTTGGCAAGGCGCGCAATCTCAAAGCGCGCGTTTCAAGTTATGCGCGCCAGTCAGGCCATTCGGGCCGGATCGCACGGATGATCTCTGAAACCGTCACGATGATGTTTCTCACCACAAAGACCGAAACAGAAGCGCTGCTGCTTGAGCAAAACCTGATCAAACAACTCAAGCCCAAATATAACGTGCTTCTGCGCGACGATAAGAGCTTTCCCAATATTCTGGTGACAAACCACGCCTTCCCGATGATCAAAAAGCATAGGGGCGCCAAAAAAGAAAAAGGCCGCTACTATGGCCCCTTCGCCTCTGCGGGAGCGGTGACGCGCTCTCTGGCACAGCTTCAGCGCGTGTTTTTGCTGCGCAATTGCTCTGACAGCGAGTTTGAGGGCCGCACCCGCCCGTGCCTGCAATATCAGATCAAGCGCTGCGCCGGCCCTTGTGTTGGCAAGGTCACGGCCGATGAGTATCGCGAGCACGTCCGGGACGCCGAGCGCTATCTGTCTGGCCGCTCGACCGACCTTCAGGAAAAGCTGGCAAAAGATATGCAGTCGGCCTCGGATGCGATGGAGTTTGAAAAGGCAGCGGCCCTGCGCGACCGTATCAAAGCGCTCACGCAAGTGCAGAGCACCCAAGGCATCAATCCGCGTGGAACAGCCGAGGCGGACGTCATAGCGCTCCACATGGACAAGGGCCAAGCCTGCGTTCAGGTTTTCTTTATCCGCGCAAACCAAAACTGGGGCAATCGCGACTTTTACCCCCGCGTTGGCTCAGAGGAGATCGAGGCCTCAGAAGTGCTCGAAGCCTTCATTGGCCAGTTTTACGACAGCAAGGAGCCACCGCGCCTTTTGTTGCTGTCCCATCCGATCGAAAACATAGAGCTGATGGCCGAGGCGATGAGCGAAAAGGCGGCACGCAAAGTTGAAATCCTGCTTCCCAAGCGGGGCGAGAAGGCCGAGCTGGTCGAGTTTGCCCTGCGCAACGCCCAGCAAAGCTTGGCGCGCAAAAGTGCCGAAAGCGCGACCCAAGCCAAGCTTCTGAAAGGGCTGGCCGAGGCCTTTGATCTACCCGCGCCACCCCAGCGGATCGAGGTCTATGACAACTCTCACATTCAAGGCGCTCACGCGGTTGGCGGTATGATCGTCGCGGGGCCTGACGGGTTTATGAAGAACCATTACCGTAAGTTTAACATCAAGGGCGACGAGCTGACCCCAGGCGATGACTTTGGCATGATGAAAGAGGTGCTCGAGCGCCGCTTCAAACGCCTGATCAAGGATGATCCGCTTAAAAAAGAGGGCCTCTGGCCTGACCTTCTGCTCATTGATGGCGGGATCGGGCAGGTCTCGGCCGTGCGGGCGATTATGGATAAAATGGGCGTGTCCGACATTCCCATGGTTGGCGTGGCCAAAGGGGTTGACCGCGACGCAGGCAAGGAAGAGTTCTACCGCACAGGCAAGCCGCCCTTTGCGCTCAGACACAATGACCCCGTGCTTTACTTCGTGCAGCGGATGCGCGACGAGGCCCACCGTTTTGCAATCGGAACCCACCGCGCCAAACGCTCCAAGGCGATCAGCGCAACGCCGCTAGACGATGTGCCCGGTGTCGGCGCAACCCGCAAACGCGCCTTGCTCACCCATTTCGGGAGCGCCAAGGCCGTCAGCCGCGCGGCTCTGGCCGACCTTAAGGCGGTAGACGGAATTTCCGATACAATCGCCGAAACCATCTATGATTACTTCCACGAAAAGGGCTAGGGCGCGGCGCTCATTCGGGCGGCGGCTCTAGGCCCATGTCACGCATCCGTTCTTCCCGCTCCAGACGGGACAGCTCGATTTTGCGCTGGATCATTTCTTCAAACAAAGGGGTGACTTGTGTGTCGTCATAATGCGCACGCACCATTCCCGTGATCAGAGCTGTCCAATAAATCCGTAGCACAGTGTTGATCTTGGCCTGATAGCCGGGGCCAAGGCTACGAAACCATTTGAGCATATCCGCATCCAGCCTGATGGAGATTTTCTCTTTTTGGCCGCTATAACCAAAGGCGCTGATAGATCCGTTCCACTCCTTTGGCAGCGAGCGATTGACCCAGTCTTGTCGGAGATCCTCCTGCAAGATTTTCAACTCCTCAAACATGGTGATACGGGCTCTGTCTTTTGTCATCCGTGGCATGGGGCGTCCTTTTGCTGAAGAGCCGTCAGATTGGTGCTCAATAATTAACAAACCTAAAGCTCAGCGCACGTGCCCAAGCTGTCCATACTGGTGTATGCACTGCTTGCCCTATAGGCTGCCCCACAGCGTAGATTGTTGCTTTTCCCCCGCCTTTAAACGAGCTAAAAGAGCCTCATTATGATTTGGAATGTGCCTAATATTTTGACAATCCTGCGCCTGCTCGCCGCGCCTGCGGTGGCGGTGATGTTCTTTTCTTTTGCAAGACCTTACGCAGATTGGTTTGCGCTGATCCTCTTCGTAACTGCGGCCATCACAGACTGGTTTGACGGCTATCTCGCACGGACATGGAAACAAGAAACCAAGCTCGGCGCGATGCTCGATCCGATCGCCGATAAGGCCATGGTCGTGATCGCCCTCATGGTCATCATCGGGTATTCCGACACAAGCTGGACACCATGGCTTGTGTTGCCCGCCACGTTTATCCTGTTTCGCGAGGTCTTCGTTTCAGGCCTGC
>P_2C_Liq_1_UnCtyDRAFT_1001049_pt1 | contig 10828 bp, 6 predicted proteins | sample Pon2CUnioCityCA_2_FD_10234 | JGI IMG/M metagenome (IMG submission 10234)
AGACTCAAACCACTCGGCTCCCATCCGCCAATCAATCCCTAAATTCTTGGTCAAGAAACTGGCGACATTTTGGCGGCCGCGATTGGACATAAACCCAGTGGCTGCTAATTCTCGCATATTCGCATCCACGAGGGGATATCCAGTCATTCCTAAGCGCCAAGAGTCGAATAATTGCCAATCCTGTTGCCAGTCAATGAGACGTTTTTGTAACCCGGATTTATAGAAGAGGCGATCGCCATATTTGGCCGCAACAAAGCGAAAATAATCTCGCCAAAGCAGTTCAAACACCAACCAATAAGTGGACTGATTCGCCACTCGTTCCTGTTCATACCGCTGCACTTCGGCGACAATCGAGCGGGGTGAGAGACATCCCAAGGCTAACCAAGGGGAGAACTTTGAGGAATAGTCCGCTCCCAACATCCCGTTACGGGTGAGTTTATAGTTGCGCAGACAGTCCCCCCTCCAGATATAGTCGTGTAATCGCTGCATCCCGGCTGACTCGCCACCTTGGAAGGCCAAAACCCCTCGTGAGTCGGTTTGAGGTGAGTCGCTTTGGGGTGAGTCAACCCCTAAGCTGGCTAAACTGGGAAGTTCCCCTACATCCATTTCGGGAAGGGGTGGGAATTGCCTTAAGGGAGGTACGGGAGGCAAAATCGAGGTAGAGTTTTCGACGGCTTTACGGAATTGGCTAAAGACATCGGGAAGCTGCTCAATCTCGAAGGGGAGCTGACTGGGGTGGTAGAGGCTGGCTCCCCAATGGGTTTGGATGTGAGTTCCTAGGGGTTGTAAGGCCTGATGCAGTGCTTGTTCAACCTGTTGTTCTTCGCGAGTGAGTGAGGCTTCAAAGCAAACTTGGTCAATGTTGAGGGTTTTGACGAGTTGGGGAATAATCTGTTCGGGTTTTCCCTGGCGAATGATTAAGTCACGTCCTCGCTGACGTAGATTCTCGCGTAAGTTGGCGACGGATTCTCGGAGAAATTGGCGACGATAGGCTCCGGTTTTGGGGAAGCCAAAGGCGGTTTTGCCAAAATCACGGGGGTCAAAACAGTATAGGGGAATGAGTTGAGAGTGGGATGTTTGCAGTTGTTGCAAATCACGGCGATCGCTCAGTCGCAGGTTATAACGATGCCAAATTAGGGTTCGTTGCATGGTGTGGTGTTCGTTCTTCTTGACTCTTGATGTTCAGTCACTTGGGTTTGGCTCAGTGATAGAGATCTGGCTTTGGGTTAGAGATAGAGAAAGAGGTTTAAACCGGGGATGGTTCGGGATAATGTCCAAAATAATAAACTAATATATAAAATCCCCAGTCCCCATTGATACCAAGCTAAGGCGGTGATTAAGCCGGGGATATGTTTGTCCCGCAGCCGGATATCGTTAAAGCCAAATTTGAGTAAGTTGTTCAGGCTGAAATCATAGTAATTGAGCCATCCCCAACGGCGATCGCTTAAAATGGGTTCAAAGCGATCGCGGAAGAAGGGAAAGCGAGGCATAATTGGCAAACGACTAATCATTAAGCGCAATTCCCGAAAGGCGCCATCTTCTACAAAATACGAAACATCCATTAAGTCATGATAGCGTCCCTGCTGATACATCCGAACCGTTAACAGACCGGGGATGGGAAACATGACGACCCCTAAACAGGTGAAGGTTAGCCAAGGTTGTGGAGAATTTTGCAGGATTGTAATCATCCCTATTATACAGAGAACTGCTGCTGTTGTTCCCATCCAGGTTATTTCAAACAATGTTGGTACAATCGCTTGAGGACGGTGGCGACGATAGCGATCAATGAGCCAAAACAAACAGCCAAAATAGGCGATGGCGATCGCACCGACTCCCATCATCAAGGCAAAGCTGGTTCCATAGCGGCTCAAGGCGAGTAATAGGGTGACAAAGAGTAGTTTTCCACAAAAATAGAGTCGCGCTTTCCAAGTCGTGGCAGGAGCGGCAATTAGGCGATCGCGAACGTTAGTGTATGTCGCCAAAGACACGGTTTCTAGGGTTAATAGCTCACTTAAACTTGAAAATAATTGGTCTTGGCGATATTGTCCAATTTCGGTAATTTGCCTTTGGGAAAACCCAATTTGTCGTAAGGTTTCGCGAGATGCTGTATTGAGATTACTTGCAAACACGCGTTTAAATAAATCTCGCTGAACCAAGAGAACTCGCGTATAGTTAACTTGATTGGCATCCTCAATTTGCTCTAATTTCCGAAAGTTTCGGACGAGGTTGATTAAGAGGTTTTCATTGCCCTGTAAGGTGGGAATCGATAAAACCTTGCCAATTTTACCAGGATTGCCCATCAGTTGAGCGTCACTGGCATCAAAGGTTAAGTTGGAAATATTAAGATAGGCGTTTTGGCTAAACTGAGCATCGCTAAAATCGAGTATTTTTTGGAAGCTCGCTTCTCGGAGATTAACGGCTTCGAGAAATTGGGCTTCTCGAAAGCTGAAACGGTCAAGAATTAGGGCGTTTGTGAGATAAAGTTCTTGCACAAACTTAGTTTTCGCAAAATCGGCACGACTGTCCCACGTGGTTCCAGAAAAATCCGCAGTTTTACTAAATTTGCTACTTTCAAATTTAGTGAGAGTCTTAAATCGACTGGCGCGAAAATTTACCGATCCTTCAAATGTCGCTCCGGTAAAGTCGGGTTCTCCTAGAAATTGTACGTTTGTCCAAGTTGAATCTGTAAAAAAGATGCTTTTATGAAATAAAACAGAGCCAAGAAATTGAGCTTGGTTGACATTAAAGGTTTGGCTAAATCGAGATTCAGGACTTTGTAGAGATTTCTCAAAGATGGCTCCCTGGGCATTGAGTCCACTCAAAAAAAATGTGTTGCTCCAATCTACGGTTCCTAAAAAATGGGTATTTTTCAGGTTGAGTTGACCGCGAAAAATACGAACTTGGAAATCATGATGATTGGAGTTTTGGGAATTCGATAAGACGGTGGTTGACAGTTGTTGTAACTGAGAGCGACGGCGGCGATCGCGATCGAGCTGTGTCCGCTCATCTTCAGATAATAATAAAGAAAGTTGTTGTCCATATAAAGGAACATCTAAACTCAAGGGTTTAATGCGAAAAACCCCTTGAATTAGGGACTCACTTAAATCAAGTCCGGGGACCGGATAGGTGCGACTTAAACGGGGTTGTAGTTGTTGATAAAAATAGTCTGCAAAGGGTTCGCCGTTGTCTCGTGTATAACTCGGACGTAAATCAATGGTGAAGTGGCTCAAATCAACCATAGCGTCTTCTGCATCAACAACAACGGCGTTGAGACGTTCGTGTAAAATGTCCTCCGTCAGCAATGGGGGGTCTATCCCCTCGGCCAGAACTGGGCCAGAGACAAGCATTAATCCCATACAAACTAGCCCAATGAGGAGTGCAATGGGGGTCTGCGATCGCCCCAATGGGCCGATCAAGATGGGACGATAGAAAGTATGCCGGTAAGATAGCCGTAGCAGATCGTACAAAAAACTCATGCAAGTACAAACCCCAGATTGGGTTAAGCACGCCGTATTCTACCAAATCTTCCCCGATCGCTTCGCCAAACGCGACGATTCCCCGGGACAAGTCTCGACTAATCCCAACCAGTTTGAACCCTGGAGTGCTCCTCCGACTCCCCAAGGCTATAAAGGAGGCAATCTCTGGGGGGTCATCGATCAGTTAGACTATCTCCAAGATTTGGGGATTACCGCCATTTATCTCACCCCGATTTTTCAATCCGCCTGTAACCATCGCTATCACACCCACGACTACTATCAAATTGACCCCATTTTAGGAGGAAATGATGCCTTTGCTGCTCTTCTCGATCGCGCCCATGAACGGGAGATCAAGGTTGTCATCGATGGTGTCTTCAACCATGCGAGTCGAGGGTTTTACTTCTTTAACGATATTCTCGAAAACGGCCCCTATTCTCCCTGGCTTGACTGGTTTCGGATCGAAAAATGGCCCCTGAGCGCCTATGACGGCAATTTGCCAGCCAATTACGTCAGTTGGGTGGGCAATCGCGCCTTGCCCCAATTTAACCACGATAACCCCAATGTGCGTGAATATATCATGCAAGTCGGCGAACATTGGATTCGCCAAGGGATTGACGGTTGGCGTTTAGATGTTCCGTTTGAGGTGAAAACTCCTGGTTTTTGGGTTGAGTTTCGCGATCGCATCAAAGCCCTGAACCCCGAAGCCTATATCGTGGGAGAAGTCTGGAAAGATGCCGGCCCATGGTTGGATGGAACCCAGTTTGATGCGGTGATGAACTACGAGTTTACCGGACCGACGATCGCCTATGCGGCCGGCGATCGCGTGGTACGAGAATTGGTGGAATTTCATGACTATGACCCCTATCCGGCCCTGAACGCCGAAGAGTATGGGCAAAAAATCCAGGAACTCCTCAATCTCTATCCCTGGGAGATTCAACTGGCTCAACTCAATCTTCTCGACAGCCACGATACCCCACGGATGGTGACTCTAGCCAGCGAAGATATCCCCAGTTTTAAGCTGGCGGCCCTATTGAAGATGACCTTTCCTGGCGCACCCTGTATTTACTATGGTGATGAAGTGGGTTTAAACGGCGGTCATGATCCCGATTGTCGTAAAACCTTCCCGGATTCCCAACAGTGGAATCAAGACGTTTATAAAATGTATCGTCAACTGATCGCCTTGCGCCATCAATATCGAGCCCTGAGAACCGGCCATTATGAGATCTTGTTGGCTCAGGATAGTCTCTACGCTTTTGTACGCAATCTTCCTGGGGCTGACGATGCGATCGTAGCCGTCAATGCTGGAGATGAACCTGAGCAACTTAACCTAGAAACCCTATCTCCGACGGCTAAGGGACTCGAATTGAAGTACGGAGACGCGTCCACGGCCGAGAGTCTCCGTAGTGACGGAACCCTAATCTCGTTTGAGTTACCGCCTCGTTCGGGCTGTATCTTAGCCAGTCGCTAACAGAGAGCTGATGTTCACGCTAGAATGTCTCCGTTGGGAGACTGTACCGATTTCGCGATCGCTCCTCCGTAAAATTGCTAGACTACCAACATTCACGATCCAGGTGATGGCTCCTGCTTGAGAGGAGGGTCATGGGCCTGGACGTTTTGAATGAAATTTTGGTCAACGATTACCTGTATGTCTTCTGAGGCGTCTCAACTTCACCCCACCCCGGCTCACCCTAACATGGGGCAGTCGACTCCCTGGCAACGGCTACGACAGACCCTGATCGAGTCGAACCTGCTCGCGATCGCCATTTCCGTTGGCCTCCATGGGGCTGTAGCCGCCGCTCTGCCGTTCATGGGCTTAAATCAAGAGTCTCAGGGCGATCGCATCCTCGATAGTAATGTCGTCGAACTCACCTCAGAAGAACTGGCCCAATTCGCTCCCGCTGCGACTCAGGAGTTTGGGGCCGGGGCCTCAGGGTTTGACGTTGAGCAGAACTTTAGCTCAACGGTGCCGCCGTCACTCTCAAATCGTTCCAGCTTTCCGCCTCCCCCGCCAGCGGATGAGTCACCAGCAAGCCGCGATTCAATTCAAGATCGCTGGACCAGCTGGGAAGATCAGTTTACGCCCTCAGCGACCCCTCCGCCCATGAGTCAGAGTTACGAGAGTTATACCTACCGTAATCCGGGGACTTCCTCTCAAGACTATTCATCGCCTGAGTATGAGGATATCTGGCAACAGTATCAACAGCAGTGGGAAGATATCCAACGCGATCGCAGCTATCCCAGTAGCCCATCAGACCCGACCTCGCCTGACCCTAGCACAGACTCGAGCCAACAAGACCTCCTAGAAGAGAAAAAAGACCTGCCCTCGACCGATTCTCCCCCGCCAGAATCCGAAGGAGAAACCGAACAGGCCGGCATCACCCCCAGTGGAGACGGCTATCGCCCCGGTATGGCGATCGTGGGTGACTATCACGCTTGGCTAGGGCAAGTTTATGAAGCCAACCCAGGCCTTGAAGACAATACCCGTGTTTGGAGTCAACGAGATCCCCGAGTCATTGAAGGGACGTTGCCGCCACAACCGGCCTATGAACGTTTCCTGGGTGAGTCATTCTACGTCGGGGTTTTGGTGGCCCCCGATGGACGCGTCGATCAGCTCAGTCCCCTGCCAGCCAGTCCGGATCTGCTCTTACAGCCACTCCTCGAAAATATTTTTAACAACACCCCATTCCCTGAACAAGACCAGTACCGAGCCTATTGGTTCCAAGTGAACTTTACTCCCTCAGCTGAGGCGATCGACCCCGAACCCTCAGAAGCCGAACCCTCAGAAGCCGAACCCTCAGAAGCCGAACCCTCAGAACGTACCCGTCTTGCACCCGAGCAGGCCTTAGCCTATATCAGCCCCCTAGATTTAGGTGAAACCGCTCAGCAGCGGTGGCTAACCTGGCTCGACACTTGGCGGGATAATTCAGACTTGTCCCTAAGCCTGCCGCCAGAACCGTCAATCGTCCTAAAACGGGAACTTCCCTCATCACGACTAGCTCAACCGCAACGAGTCGTTTTTGCCATCACTCAGGATCAAGCAGGGAACCTTCTCGGAGCCAGTCCCTATCCCCTCCAACTCACCGGCAATGAAGCGTTAGATCAATATGCTCGTCAGAGCCTGATCGAAGCCTTAGCAGAACGAAACCTAGAATCGTCACTTCCCGGCCAAGTCCTAGCCGATGTCATGGTTGTAGATTTAATTCCCGATTTAATGCCCACAGAGGCGCCAACGGATGCCGTGCAAAAATATCCGCCCAGTGTAGAACAAGCCCCAGAACCGTCCTCAACCCCACCTCAAACCAAAAAACGATAATTGTGTCAAAAATCCCAGTTCTCCCACCTTATCTAAGCCAAAACACCCCGCAAACAGGGCAAACCCAAAGGTAAACCCCCACATCATCCCTATTCACTATTCACTATTCACTATTCACTATCCCCTATCCATAAATTTGATAGACTAGAGATAGTGTCCTCGTACGCCTTATTGGGGTTGACGCCTTATGCCTCTTGAACATCTGCCCAACTCCATCCATCGTGTTCGTGCGAAACTGCGGACTCTGACAAACCCCTCAATTTGGCTATCGATTTTAGGAGTGGTCTTGATTCTCGGGGTTGCATGGGAATATGTTGACCGTCATGGAGTTCGTAAACTGGCAGAAGAGTTTTCCCTTGATGGTTTTGGTAATGGGGACAATGACGCGGTCTCGAACTGGGAGGGAGAAGTATCGGGTGAAGAAGCTCGGGTCGCGGCAGATATCGACAGTTCAGACGTATTACAACAAATCATCTCTCAGCAGGGAACTCCGAGTCCCGTGCCGACGGAGAATCCCAACGCAGACCGTCAGGAAAATATCGATCGCATCCTGGAAATCCTGGCCAATCCTGAACCGGAAATTTCTTCAGACGATGGTGATAGCGGCCAGTCTCAGGAGAACGCCTCGGCTCCGTCGAATCCGTTTCTACAAGGGTTGGGGTTAGATGGACGTGACGACAACGCCTCCTCGTCACAGGAGAGTAACACTCGCGAAACCGGCAATGGATTCTTTGGGGGGTTTTTCACCCCAGCTCAAGGAACGGCGGCTGCACCTTCGTCTACACCGTCATCTCCGGAGCTAACTCCCCTAGAACTGGGATTTCAACAGTTGGCGAATCCACGAACCGGCTCTTTGGGATTGATGCAACCCCTCCCCAACACTTCACCTGACTCGTCGGAATCGGCATCTGAGTCTCGGCAACAAGACCCTAACGGGATTTCTGAAACACCCTCTGAGACTGAGACGGCTGATGGCCGAGCTACGTCAGCCGAAACACTCCCCGCCTTTGCCATGCCGGTTCCTCCAACCGCTGGACAGTTTTCTCCGTCCGAGACAGGAGGGTCTACTTTTACGGGATATCCCTATAATCCTAACGCTGTACCGGGCCAAACTCCTCAGACGGGTGCGGGAACCCCCTATGGCTCTTCGGCGGGAGATTTCGATCCGGGTATCTCAGGTAATCCGAGTAATGGTTATCGCCGTCCCACCTATGGGAACCCAGCTTCGCCACAAACGGGGATGGGGAATGGGAGTGTCGGGAATCCTGGAGCCATGGGTGGCTATGATGCGAATCCGTCGGCGAATCCCTATCAGCAGATGCCAGGTGATGTGTTGAACCCCAATGGTGCAGTCTTTCGCGGTTCGATTCCTGATGCGGGAACGGGATATCCGGATGGTTCGATGAATGCAACGCCGGAGAGTCAAGACAGTTTTCAGACTCAACCGCCTGAACCGTTCTCGGTACCACGGACACCGCCGGGACGAGCCATTGGTGGTGGACGCATTAATACGTTTGCTAATCCTTAGTTATGGTGGTGGTTAGGGTGGTGGGGGTCATCGTTTCTATGACCCCCATCTGTTTGAGAACTCATTAAGGACTCATTACGTTAGTTGAATGAGTCCTTAATATGTTGCTGAATCAGTCGTCAAAATGAGCGATGATGGCATCGGCGAACTTGGAGCATTTTAGGGGTTCTACGGCGGGTTCTAATAGACGCGCTAGGTCATAGGTCACTTCACCGTTGGAGATGGCGGCCCCGAGTCCTTTTTGGATCAGTTCGGCGGCTTCATCCCATCCCATATATTCCAACATCATGACGCTGGAGAGGATGACGGAACCGGGGTTGATGCGATCGAGTCCGGCGTGTTTGGGTGCGGTGCCATGGGTGGCTTCAAAGATAGCACAGGTGTCGCCAATGTTGGCTCCTGGAGCCATTCCCAAGCCTCCGACAATGGCAGCGGCGGCGTCGGAGAGGTAGTCGCCGTTGAGGTTCATGGTGGCGAGGATGGAGTATTCGGCGGGACGGGTTTGAATCTGTTGGAAGATACTATCGGCGATGCGATCGTTCACCATGATCTTCTCTTTCCACTTTCCGTTTCCATGAGTCTCCCAAATGGCGTCGAGAACGGCTTTCACCTCGTCACAGGCTTCGGTTTTTTTCTCGGGAGTTAGGGAGTCGTAACCGGGTTCGAGTTTACGAGCGTTGTCCTCTAGGCTAATGTCAGGGTTGGCTTCTTTGTTGCTGAGAATCCAGGATTCCCGTTCGGTGACGCACTCCTCGCGAAACTCGGTGGTGGCCAGTTCATACCCCCAGACGCGAAAAGCGCCTTCGGTGTATTTCATGATGTTTCCCTTGTGAACGAGCGTCACCATCTGTTTTTCTTTGGGAAGTCGCAAGGCGTGTTTCATGGCCCGACGCACCAGTCGCTGAGATCCCAGTTTACTAATGGGTTTGATGCCAATTCCTGAGTCGAGGGGAATTTGCTTTTTCCCATGTTCTGGGGTGGCGGGAATTAACTCCTCATTAAGCTGTTTGATGAGTTGGTTGGCGATGTCGCTTCCTTCGGCCCATTCAATCCCGAGATAGATGTCTTCGGTGTTTTCCCGATAGATGATGACATCGAGTTTTTCGGGACTTTTGTGGGGGGAGGGGGTTCCCAGGTAGTATTTACAGGGACGGACGCAGGCGTAGAGGTCGTTAATTTGCCGCAAGGCGACGTTGAGGGAGCGAATCCCACCGCCGATGGGGGTGGTGAGAGGGCCTTTGATGGCGATTCCATACTCACGAATGGCTTGCAGGGTATCTTCGGGGAGATACTGAAATTGCCCGTATTGTTCGCAGGCTTCGTCTCCGGCGTAGATTTTGAACCAGCTAATTTTACGTTTGTCGCCGTAGGCTTTGGCGACGGCGGCGTCAATGACTTTCTCGGTGGCGGGCCAGATATCGACACCGGTTCCGTCTCCCCGGATGAAGGGGATAATCGGGTTGTCGGGAACGACGGGTTCGCCATCTTTGAAGCTGACTTTCTCGCCGGTGGTGGGGGGGGCAATTTTTTCGTACATCTCTATCTCCTTGTTATCTCCTGGTTGATACAGATCCCTTAGAGTTGGATATCTAGCTGACCCTGATGGGACTGGTTATGAGTCAGGGGCTATGGGTTGAAGATCGTCTTAGCTTACCATGGCTGGCTTGTCGGGAGGACTCGGAGATCTCCGGAGATTTGGATAATGTTATCGATTCAGGAGATTGTCTCGGGGTTGGGAGTGGTGAGTTTTAAATCGATTGAGTTGAGGGACTGGGGTCTGCTAGGATATTAGGAACATTTGTTTGTTTTGGGTGCAGAAGAGATGAATACGTTTGAGTTGGGAGAGGGTTTACCGTTTTCCATAGATTATGGGGAGTTGTTGGAGAAGATATTACGGGAACTGCGACAAAATCAACTCTTTAGAGTTAGTTCAAGCCAGCGCGATCGCCTGATCGTGAAGGTGGATGCGATCGCCGAAGCGGTGGCACAACAGCAGATTTCAGACCCCATTTTTGGGGATTATTCGGCTCGTTCAGCTACGTTGAATTTAACGGTCGATTTCCGCGATCGCTTTAATTCCATCATTCACAACTTGCGTCAGGAAGTGGCCAGCCAGTTACAGCAGCAACTCGACACAACTGGGTTTGATATCAATGACTTACTGACTCCTCTTACGGAAGAATCATGGAGTCGGATCAGTTTTGCTCGTGAAGCCTCTAATTCTACATCTGTCCCCATTGCGGATTTAGAAACCCGAACCCAAGGACGGGGTGGAGATTCTCTGCTTAAGTTCCACAAAGTGACCATCACGGTGGGTGAGGTTAATCAATTTTCAGAACGAATGGAAGCTGGCTTAAATCGTTATCTGGCAGAGTTTTTAACGGATGAGGACGAGTTACAAGATGCACAAGAGGCGGTTCAGGAACGATTGATAGACTCTCCAGGTTCAGATTTCTATCGTTTGCAGCGAGTGATGGATCGTGAGTCGTTAGGACGGCTAAAAAAAGAGGC
>P_2C_Liq_1_UnCtyDRAFT_1001050_pt1 | contig 10825 bp, 12 predicted proteins | sample Pon2CUnioCityCA_2_FD_10234 | JGI IMG/M metagenome (IMG submission 10234)
CGGCCGGCTGCCGCGGCGTTGGTGCCGGACGCCCGGCACTCACGCCGCTGACCACCGGCCGCTCGGCGCGGGGCCGTTCGGCAGTCAGCAGCTCCTCGGCCCGGCTTGGAGCGGTGTCGCCGTTACCCAGGTCATAGCTGTTTTCCGCGGCCAGATCCTCATCAGTGCGAACGCGCTGGAGCTCGTAGTGCGGGGTCTCGAGTGTGCGGTTGGGGATGAGGATGATACCAATCCCGTTGCGCGTCTCGATGGTCTCGAGGATGCCGCGCTTTTCATTGAGCAGGAATGTCGCGACATCCACCGGCAACTGGGCGACGACCTTGCCGGTCTTGTCCTTCATCGCCTCTTCTTCGATGATTCGCAGCACCGAAAGCGCGAGTGACTCGACGCTGCGCACGGTACCCTGGCCGCTGCAGCGACTGCAGACCTCGAGCGCCGCTTCGCCCAGCGATGAGCGCAGCCGCTGGCGCGACATCTCCAGCAGGCCAAAACGCGAGATGCGGCCGAGCTGGACCCGGGCGCGATCCTGCTTGACCGCGTCGCGGACGCGGTTTTCCACCTCGCGCTGATTGCGGTTGGGGCCCATATCGATGAAATCGATCACGATCAGCCCGCCCAGATCCCGCAGCCGCAGCTGCCGGGCGATCTCGTCGGCGGCCTCGAGATTGGTCTTGAGGGCTGTCTCCTCAATGTCCGCGCCTTTGGTGGCCCGTGCCGAGTTGATGTCAATCGAGATCAACGCTTCGGTGTGATCGATGACAATCACGCCGCCGCTGGGGAGGCGTACTTCGCGCTGGAAGGCCGATTCGATCTGGCTCTCGATCTGATAGCGGCTGAACAACGGCACCCGGTCGTCGTAGAATTTGAGCTTTTGCAGGTTGTGCGGCATGACCTGCTCGACAAACTCGCGGGCCCGTTCGTAGACATCCCGGTCGTCGATGAGGATCTCGCCGATATCAGCGCGCAGATAATCGCGCAGGGCGCGGATGATGACGTTACTTTCCTGGTAGATCAGAAACGGCGCCGCCCGCGTTTCCGCGGCCTTGCCCACCGCCGACCAGAGATTGCGCAGATAATCCAGATCCCACTGCAGCTCTTCGGCACTGCGACCGACGCCGGCGGTGCGCACGATCACGCCCATGCTCTCCGGCACCTCGAGCGCTTTCAGGGCATCCCGGATCTCGTTGCGCTCGTTGCCTTCAATGCGCCGCGATACACCACCCGCTCGGGGGTTGTTGGGCATCAGCACCAGGTAACGCCCGGCGAGGCTGACAAAGGTGGTCAGTGCGGCGCCCTTGGTGCCACGCTCTTCCTTTTCCACCTGAACCACAACTTCAAGGCCCTCGGTGATCACATCGGCGATCGACACCTTGGCGGGATCAACGTCGCTGTCACCCGAGAAATACTCGCGGGCAATCTCCTTGAACGGCAAAAAGCCGTGGCGCTCGGCGCCGTACTGGACAAAGGCGGCTTCGAGGCTAGGCTCGACGCGGGTGATCCGGCCTTTGTAGATGTTGGCTTTTTTACGCTCTCGCGCCGGGGTCTCGATATCGAGGTCGTAGAGGGACTGGCCGTCCACCAGCGCAACCCGCAACTCTTCGGGCTGGGTTGCATTGACGAGCATTCTTTTCATGCGGTCTTAGTCTCCGGCGCCGGTCCGTGGCGTCCGCACACGCGTCACGCTGGCCGGCGCACCGCCAGAAATATCTGGCGAGCGTCAACGGCAGACAGCGGATTCGCAGGATCAAGAGACCCATCATGGGGTGTCCATATTGCGGGCGCCCGGGCAGGCGCGTTATCAGGTTGATTGTTGGTTCCATCGGGCGCCAGTCAGGGACTCGCACCCACTCAGCATTCGTTTCCGGCCGGCGGGGAGCGCACCATTCCGCGCCTCTCTCACCCGTCACAGCGACTGCACTATAGCAACCGCGCGCCAAGGCGTCCAAAAACCCCCGGGATCTGTGGCAATCTTGCAGCCTTACCCCACACCGGAGACGCCGATTGGCGGGAGCAACCATCCATACCGTGGCGGCGGAACTTGCCGGCCAGCGCATCGACAATTTCCTCCTGCGCGAGCTCAAGGGTGTCCCCCGCACCCGGGTCTACCGACTGCTGCGCCGCGGTGAGGTGCGCGTCAACGGCGGCCGTATCCGACCGACCTATCGGCTCGCCGAAGGCGATCGGGTGCGACTGCCTCCGGTGCGCCAGGCAACGGCGGGCGAGGCCATGGCGCCGTCGGCGGCGGTCATGGCGCGACTGGAGTCGGCGATTGTCCACGAAGACGACCGATTGCTGGTTCTCGACAAGCCCTCGGGCATGGCCGTGCATGGGGGGTCGGGGATTGCTTATGGGGTGATCGAGGCGCTGCGCCTGATGCGCCCGCGCGCTCCGTTTCTCGATCTGGCCCACCGGCTGGATCGCGACACCAGCGGCTGCCTGGTTGTGGCAAAGCGGCGCTCGACCTCGTGCCCTACATACCGAATTTCGGGATAACCGCGTCGACAAGCACTATCTGGCATTGATGCGAGGTGCACCGTCGCCGTCACAACAGCGCATCGAGGCACCGCTGCGGGCCGAAGCGGGCAAGGGTGGCGAGCGGGTGATGCGGGCTCATCCGGCCGGGCAATCGGCGCGAACTGACATCGCCTTGTTGACGTCCTATCCGGGGTGGAGCCTGGTTCGAGCCACGCTGCATACGGGGCGTACCCATCAGATCCGTGCCCACGCGGCCTCCATCGGCCACCCGGTGGCCATGGATGCGCGCTACGGTGATGGCCGGGCGGATCGGGCGCTGCGGGCCCTTGGGCTCAAGCGGCTGTTTCTGCATGCCGAGCACCTGGGCTTTGAGCTGCCCGGTCACGGCCGGGTCGATGTCACTGCGCCGTTACCCGACGATCTGCAGGCGCTGCTGGCGCGCCTCGAGCACCAATAACCGGCCGAAGGGTCGATTGAGAATGGGAGAAACCGATGAGTGATGACGAATCCTGGGCGCGGGACACCCTCCGCGAGGTCGCCCTCGAGAGCGTTCGGGAGCGGCGGCGCTCCCGGCGCTGGGGGATTTTTCTGCGCATTGTCTTTTTGCTGATCATCGGCACCGCCGTTTTCTCGACCCTGGGACCGCTTCTGGCGTTGGGGGACTCTCAGCCCACCGGGCCGCATACCGCCGTGGTGCAGGTTAACGGACCCATTCTGGCCAGTCGCCCGGCGAATGCCGAGCGCCTGATCGAAGGCCTCGAGCGCGCCTTCAAGGCGGACAATGCCAACGGTGTCCTGTTGCAGATCAACAGCCCCGGCGGCTCCCCGGTGGCCTCGAGTCGGGTCTACCAGGCCATCGAGCGGCTGCAGGCGCAGCACCCTGACATGCCCGTGCATGCGGTGGCGGGTGACGTGATGGCTTCGGGCGCCTACTACATCGCCGCGGCCGCTGACCAGATCCACGTCAATGGCGCTTCGCTGATCGGCTCGATCGGGGTGATCAATCGCGGTTTCGGCTTCTCGGAGGCCATCGATCGGCTGGGCATCGAGCGCCGCGTCTATACAGCCGGCGACCAGAAGGCTGGGCTGGATCCGTTCATGCCGCCGGCCTCAGACCAGATCGAGGAAATGCAGGGCATGCTCGACGCCATTCACGAACAGTTCATCGAGGCGGTCGAGGCCGGTCGTGGCGATCGGCTGAGCGGCGATCCGGAATCACTCTACTCGGGCCGTATCTGGACCGGCGGTGAGGGCATCGAGATTGGTCTTGCGGATGCCTACGGCAGCCCGGAGAGCGTGGCCCGCTCGGTCATTGGTGCGCCTCGGCGGGTCGATTACACGCCGCGTCGGCGCTTGCTCGATCGGGCGCTCGAGCAGGTCGGCAGTGCCATGGCGACGACCTGGAGTCGTCTCCAGGGACCCATGCTGCGTCAGTGATTCAGGGGCGGATGATACCGATTCGCCCGAGCAAGCGGTTCAGCGCAATTAAAGGCAGGCCGATCAGGGCGTTGGGGTCATCGGTGCGGATTGACTCGAACAGGCTGATTCCCAGCCCTTCGGCGCGAAATGCCCCGGCGCAGTCCAGGGGCTGGTCGCTGTGCACATAGCGCTCGACAGCACTACGCGCCAGGCGGCGAAAGTGCACCTCCGTGGCCACGGCGTCCACCTCGATATGGCCGCTGGCGGGGTCGTGGACCGCCACCGCGGTGGTCAGTGTCACTCGCTGCCCGGAGGCGTTCAGCAACTGATCGATGGCCCGCTCCACGGTGCCTGGCTTGCCAAGGATCTCGCCCTGGCATTCGCTGCATTGATCCGAGCCGATGACAACCGCTTCGGGATGCTGGGCGGCGATGGCAGCGGCTTTTTCCCGGGCCAGGCGCCGCACATAGCCTTCGGGGGCTTCCTCGGGGCGACGAGTCTCGTCGATATCGGGGGCAATTGCCGTGAAATCGATCTGGAGCCGGCGGAGGAGGTCGGCGCGGTAGGGCGAGCTTGAGGCAAGGATGATGGAAGCCATGCAAAATTCCCGAATCGACGCGACGCCACCCATGGTCGACGACGGCGGCGTTGGACGCAATCGGTCAGCGTGATGGTCAATGCCTTTTTGACAGCTTTCTTATGGCCCCTTAACATTCGACGGTTATGCACGGGAATGGCTTACCGCATCGCATCGACATGACCCGTCTGGGCGAGGGCGAGCACTCGTGGAGCGGGGCGCTTGTGGATTGTCCGCTGCCTCGCATGGACGCCCTGAGGGCCCATGTGGGTGCAGTCAGCGCAACGCTTACGCTGGTGCTCGATCGTGGACGGCCGCGCCTGTACGGCGAGTGTGCGGGCACGGTCACGCTCGTCTGCGAACGTTGTCTGGCACCGGTTGCCGTGGATGCGGCCGGGTCGTTTGATCTGGTCGTTGTCGATCGGATCGAAGAGGCGGATGGCTACGGCGCCGATCAGCCAGTGGTGGTGGCCGCCAAGGGGCAGCTGGACATCGCTGCCGTGGTGGAGGACGAGCTGATTCTGGCGCTGCCGGTCATCCCCACCCATGACAATACGGACTGTGACGGCGGACAGCGCCAGTTCGGACCGGCGGGCGAAGCCGCTCCCGCGCGCGACAACCCATTTCAGGCACTTGAATCACTCAAGCGGGATGGTTCGGGTGAGGTACACTGACCGACTCAGCAACAGGCAGGATCAATAATGGCCGTACAGAAATCCAAGAAATCTCCTTCGCGTCGTGGCATGCGCCGCAGTCATCACGCCCTCGATAACCCCACGCTCAGTGTGGAGCCGACCACCGGGGAAACCCATCGCCGCCATCACATCTCCGCGGACGGCTACTACCGTGGCCGCAAGGTGACCACCGGCAAGGACGACTAGCCGGCTGCGAAGCGGCACCAATGAGTGACACCTGTACGCTGGCCATTGACGCCATGGGCGGCGATCACGGCCCGGCGGTGACCCTCCCGGCGGCCGCTGCCATGCTGGCGCGCCATCCATCGCTGTCGTTGATTCTGGTCGGTGATCGCGAACGCCTCGAATCGGAGGTGGCCTCGCTGGATCCGCCAATCCGCCAGCGCCTGACGCTGCATGCGGCGAGTCAGGTGGTGGACATGGACGAATCACCCTCCCAGGCGTTGCGCTTCAAGCGTGATTCGTCCATGCGCGTCGCCATTGACCTGGTGCGCAACGGTCAGGCCGATGCCTGCGTCAGCGCGGGCAACACCGGTGCTCTTATGGCCACCGCGCGCTACCGGCTCAAGACGCTGCCGGGCATCGATCGCCCGGCGATCTGCACCACCATCCCCTGCCGAGGCGGGCGATTCCGGATGCTCGATCTGGGCGCCAACGTCGATTGCACCGCCGAGCACCTGTTCCAGTTTGCCGTGATGGGCTCGGTGCTTGTCGAAGCCGCCGGTGACAGCGATCATCCGCGTATCGGGTTGCTCAACCTGGGCGAGGAGGAGATCAAGGGCAATGATCAGGTCAAGCAGGCGGCCCAGCTGCTGCAGTCGAGTGACCTCAACTACATCGGTTACGTCGAGGGTGATCGGATGTTCCACAACGTCGCCGATCTGGTGGTCTGTGACGGATTCACCGGCAACGTGGCGCTAAAGAGCAGTGAAGGGGTGGCGGCCATGATCTCGCAGTATCTGCGCGACGAGTTTCGGCGCAATGGCCTCACCCGGCTGGCCGGGCTCGTGGCCCTGCCCGTGCTCAAGGCCCTGCGCCGGCGTCTCGACCATCGTCAGTACAACGGGGCCAGCCTGCTGGGACTGCGCGGTGTTGTGGTCAAAAGCCACGGCAGCGCCGATGCCTGGGCCTTCGAGCAGGCCATTGAAACCGGATTTGTCGAAGCCTCCGAGGCGATTCCCCAGCGGATTGATGCGCGACTGGGCGAGATCTTTGGCGCGGGGCCGTCGCAGTGAGTCATTCGCGGGTCAGCGGCACCGGTGGCTACCTGCCCGAGCGCGTGGTAACCAACGCTGAGCTCGAGACACTGGTCGAGACATCCGACCGCTGGATTGTCGAACGCACGGGTATCGCTCAACGCCATGTGGCCGCCCCCGATCAGATCTGCTCGGATCTGGCCGAAGCGGCGGCCGTCGAGGCGCTTGCCAATGCCGGCGTCGAGCCCGACGCCATTGATCTGGTGCTGGTGGCCACCTCAACACCCGATCATGTCTTTCCCAGCACTGCCTGCCGCCTGATCGAGCGCCTCGGCATTGCGCCCGGCGCTATTGCCTTTGATCTGGGGGCGGCCTGCTCCGGGTTTGTCTATGGCCTGGATGTGGCGGATCGCTTTATCCGCACCGGTGGCGCCCGGCGTGCCCTGGTCATTGGTGCCGAGGTGTTCTCGCGCATCCTCGACTGGGAGGATCGCAGCACCTGCGTGCTGTTTGGGGACGGCGCCGGGGCGGTCGTACTCGAGGCGGACGAGGCCCCCGGTATCCTTTCCACCCATCTGCATGCCGACGGCCGGCAGACGCCGCTGCTCAATGTGCCCTGGGGCGTGTCCCAGGGCTATGAGTGCCTGCAGGGCAGTCACGGCAAGGTCAGCATGCGGGGTAACGAGGTCTTTCGGGTGGCCGTGCGTACCCTCGGCGCGCTGGTTGATGAAACCCTCGAGGCCAATGGGCTCGAGCGCGGTGACGTCGACTGGCTGGTGCCGCATCAGGCGAACATTCGCATCATGACGGCGACGGCCCGCAAGCTGGGGCTGTCCACCGACCGGATGGTGAGCACCGTCGCCGAGCAGGGGAACACCTCGGCGGCGTCGATCCCGCTGGCGTTGCACACGGCGGTCAGCGATGGGCGCATTCAGCGCGGTGATCTGTTGCTGCTCGAGGCCTTCGGGGCCGGTTTTACCTGGGGCTCTGCCCTGATCCGCTACTGAACGGAAACGACTATGCCGACGCGTACCGATCTAGCCTTCGTGTTTCCCGGTCAGGGCTCCCAATCCCTGGGTATGCTCGCTGAACTGGCCGAGCGCCACGCGGTGGTTCAGAAGACCTTTATCGAGGCGTCCTCAGCCATGGGCGAAGACCTCTGGGCGCTCGCCAGTGAGGGGCCCGAGGCGCTGCTCAATCGCACCGACCATACCCAGCCGCTGATGCTGACTGCCGGCGTCGCGGTCTGGCGCGCCTGGCGCGAGGGGGGTGGGGCATTACCGGCGCTGATGGCCGGGCATAGCCTGGGCGAATACACCGCGCTGGTGGCCGCCGGCGCGCTGGACTTTCCCACTGCCGTTGAACTGGTGCGCGATCGGGGCCGCTACATGCAGGACGCCGTGCCAGAGGGCGAAGGCGCGATGGCGGCGGTCCTGGGGCTGGACGCGGCGACACTGGCCGAGCTTTGCGGGCAAGTCACCGATGCCGTTGTCGAGCCCGTCAACTACAATGCGCCGGGTCAGATCGTCATTGCGGGTCATCGCGCCGCCGTCGACCATACCCTCGAAGCCGCCCGCAACGCGGGGGCCAAGCGTGCGGTGATGCTGCCGATGAGCGTGCCGGCGCACTGCTCGTTAATGGCGCCCGCCGCCCAGCGACTTGCCGAGCGGTTGGCGGATGTACCGGTGCAGGCACCGGCGATCCCGGTGGTCCATAATGTCGACCTGAGTCTGGGGACGGCGCCCGACGCGATCCGCGAGCGCCTTGTCGAGCAGGTCCGCTCGCCGGTGCGCTGGACCGAATGCATCGAGACACTGGCCGGTCAGGGCATCGAGCAGGTGGTCGAGTGCGGGCCGGGGCGGGTCCTCGCCGGGCTCAACCGCCGGATCAACCGCCGTATGGGCATTCAGGCGATCCACGATCCGGATTCGCTGGCCAAGGCACTGAATACACTGGAGCTGACATGAATCTGCTACTCGACGGGGAGATCGCCCTGGTGACGGGCGCGAGCCGCGGCATCGGCGCCGCCATTGCCGAACAGCTCGGCCGCAGTGGCGCAACGGTGATCGGCACCGCGACCCGCGAGGTGGGGGCCGATCGGATCAGCGCGCATCTCGAGACACTGGGCATCGCCGGCCGCGGCATCACGCTCGACGTGCAGGATCGCGCCGCCATTGATGCCAGCGTGCGCGATATCGCCGCCAACGAGGGGATGCCCAGCATCCTGGTCAACAACGCCGGCATTACCCGGGATAACCTCGCCATGCGCATGACCGACGACGACTGGGACCGGGTGATCGACACCAATCTCAATGCCGTCTTCCGTGTGTCGCGGGCGGTGCTGCGGGGGATGATGAAGGCGCGCCGCGGCCGCATCATCAACATCGGCTCGGTGGTGGGGCTGATGGGCAATGCCGGTCAGACCAACTACGCGGCTGCCAAGGCCGGACTGCTGGGCATGACCCGCTCGCTGGCGCGTGAGGTGGGGGCCCGCAACATCACGGTCAACGCCATCGCGCCGGGATTCATTGAAACCGACATGACCGACGCGCTGGATGATGATCAGCGGGCGGCACTGACGGCGCAGACACCGCTGCAGCGGCTGGGTCAGCCCGCGGATATCGCGGCGGCGGCCTGTTTTCTGGCATCCCCCGCCGGTGGCTACATCACCGGTGAAACCCTTAACGTCAACGGCGGGCTGTTAATGCCGTAGCCGATTGCTGGCGCATTGTCACCGTATTCCATAGAATACGCCCCGGTTCGGGCCACATAGCCCCACAATTGCAATCCGAGAGGTAGGAGCGAGATGAGTAGTATCGAGGAAAGAGTCAAAAAGATCGTGGTCGAGCAGCTCGGCGTCAAGGAGGACGAGGTGACCGCTGAGGCGTCGTTTGTCGATGACCTGGGCGCGGATTCGCTCGACACGGTCGAGCTGGTGATGGCGCTCGAGGAAGAGTTCGAGTGCGAGATCCCGGACGAGGAAGCCGAGAAGATCACGACGGTTCGGCACGCGTTCGACTACATCAACCGTCACCTCGAAGAGTAACGACAGGGGGTCGCGGGTGATTGGACGCAGGGTCGTAGTCACCGGGCTGGGGATCGTGTCGCCGGTGGGCAACACCATCGACACGGCCTGGCAGAGCATTCGCGAAGGGCGCAGCGGCATTCAGCCGATCCAGCGTTTTGATACGACGCCTTTCGCGGTGCGCTTCGGTGGTGAGGTGCGTGATTTTGATGTCACGGAATACCTCAGTCGCAAGGAATCCCGCAAGATGGACCCCTTTATCCATTACGGAATCGCTGCGGCGGTCGATGCGCTGCGGGATTCCGGCCTCACAATCGATTCGGAGAATGCCGATCGGGTCGGCGTCTCCGTTGGGTCCGGCATCGGTGGCATTCATTCCATCGAGGAAGGCCACAAGACTTACCTGGAATCGGGCCCACGGCGGATATCGCCGTTTTTCATTCCCAGCGCGATCATCAACATGGTCTCAGGCAATCTGTCGATCCTGCTCGGGGCCAAGGGCCCTAATGTGGCAACGGTGACCGCCTGCACGAGTGCCACGCACAACATCGGTCAGAGTGCGCGCATGATCGCCTATGGTGATGCCGATGCCATGATCGCCGGCGGCGCGGAGTTTTCGACCACACCGACAGGGCTCGGCGGGTTTGCAGCGGCTCGGGCGCTGTCCACCCGCAATGACGATCCCCAGGGGGCGAGTCGCCCCTGGGATCAGGGCCGGGACGGCTTTGTGCTCGGCGACGGGGCGGCGGTGCTGATCCTCGAGGAGTATGAGCAGGCGCGGCGTCGGGGTGCGCCCATTTACGCCGAAATCGCCGGCTTTGGCATGAGTGGGGATGCCCATCACATGACCCTGCCCGCGGAAACCGGCGAGGGGGCGAAGCGCTGCATGGATCGGGCGCTGGAAGACGCCGGCATGAATCCGGATGAAATCGACTACGTTAACGCCCATGGCACGTCCACCCAGGCGGGTGATCGCGCCGAGCTGCGGGCCGTGCAGGGCACGTTTGGCGAGCACGCACGGCGTCTGCCGGTCAGCTCGACCAAATCCATGACCGGGCATCTGCTGGGTGCGGCCGGTGGTGTCGAGGCGGTGTTCACCCTGCTTGCCATGCGCGACGGCATCCTGCCGCCTACGATCAATCTCGAGACACCGGATGAGGATCTCGACATGGACCTCGTCCCCAATGTCGCGCGCGACCAGCCGATCCGGGCCGCCCTGTCCAATTCATTCGGTTTTGGTGGCACCAACGGAACGGTGATCTTTCGCGCGCTTGACGCGTGAGCGCATCCCGCGACGCGTGCCGGGTCAACGGCCAGCCCGCCGACCTCGTCGGCATCAATGATCGTGGCCTGCGCTACGGCGATGGGGTGTTCGAGACCCTTGCCGTCGTCAACCACGAGCCACAGCTGTGGACGCGCCATCTCGAGCGGCTCGAAA
>P_2C_Liq_1_UnCtyDRAFT_1001051_pt1 | contig 10818 bp, 12 predicted proteins | sample Pon2CUnioCityCA_2_FD_10234 | JGI IMG/M metagenome (IMG submission 10234)
TGCGCCTTGCTACCTTCTGATTTGAAAAGGACGAGTAACATGATCCGTAATTTTATCCTCCCTGCTGTTTTGGTGAGCGCTTTGGCTGCGCCTGCCTTTGCGAGTGACTATGGCTCGAGCGGCTCCGTGGAGCTGAATGAAGAGAATCGCGCCAAAATCAACTTGATGCTGACCGAGCAAGGCTATGAAGTGGCAAAGGTCAAACTTGATGACGGCAAATATGAAGCCTATGCGCGCAAGGGCGGCGAGCGCTACGAGATATATCTCGACGCTGCCTTCAAGATTATGAAAATCGAGCGCGACGATTGATCGGCTTGCAGGGCGCGCAAGTGGCGCGCCCTTCGCTAACCTTTGAGGTGACCTATGAAGCGCATATTTGTTTGGGATATTGCAGTGCGAAGCTTTCATTGGCTGCTTGTGATCGCTTTTGCGGCCAATGCGCTTGTCATTGATGATGACAGCAAGCTGCACAATCAGGTCGGTTATATTGTTTTAGCGACTGGTGCTTTTGCGCATTTTCTGGGGCTTTTTAGGCCGTGGCTATGCGCGGTTTGCCAGCTTTCCGCCAAGCGTGAGCGGAGCAAAGCAGCAGCTCACCGAGATTGCCACGCAGCGAAGCCACGGCCATGTCGGCCATTCGCCGCTTGGCGCGCTGATGATTTACAACCTCATCGGCTCGCTTCTGGTGCTCTGCCTGTCGGGCTACCTGATGACGACCGATATGTTCTGGGGCACGGAATGGACCGAAGAGCTGCACGAGCTTGCGGCGATCTGGACAGAGGCATCTGTCGTCCTTCATATTCTGGCTGTGATATACGAAAGCAAGCGCACGGGCGTAAACCTCATGCGGGCCATGGTCACAGGCTACAAAGACATGCCTGACAGGTAGGCGGGGGCTTATGATGCGACTGAACAAAACGCCCAATATGCCGTTCTGGCTGACGCTTTTGATGGGTGTTCAGTTTTTCTGTGCGGTGTTTTTCGTTGGTGATGTGATTGCCGACTATCGCGCGATGGGGGTCTTTGGCGGCGGGTTCCATCTTTGGGTGGAAATCTTTGCAGCGGGAAGCCTCATGGCAACGATTGGCTTTGAGGCATGGCTTTTGCTCTCGATCTTGCGGCGCGAAGCGCATCTGGAAGACAGGTTGCGCGGGGCAAGTGCCGCTGTCTATGAGGTAATTGATTCCGAGTTTGAGGCGTGGAAGCTGTCGCCTGCTGAGATGGATGTGGCGACGTTTCTGGTCAAGGGGCTTGATATCGCTGAAATCGCTCGTGTGCGTGGCTCGGCAGAAGGTACAATCAAGGCACATCTCAACGCGATCTATCGCAAATCAGGTACGCATGGCCGTGGCGAGCTTCTGAGCGTGTTGATTGATGCTCTGCTTGGGCACACACGGCATGTGGACTAGTCCGTTTTGTTGCCGATGTGTGTGTTGCGCGCGCCTTCACCTTGCTTTTACGGGCGTCATGTTTACTCTGGACATCAACAGCCAGAAACAGAGGGCGTCAGGGATGAATATGGGTTTCAAGCGGGTGGCCGGACTGGCCGCTCTCGGTGTGGCGCTGGCATTGCCAGTGCCATTGGCCGCTGACGGATTTTCGGGCGCCTACCTTGCGGCACGGCAAGCTCAGTATTCTAACGATTATGAAGCCGCTGCGCGCTACTTCACCATCGCGCTGACGCGGGATGTGGGCAATCTGGAACTGATGGACGAGTTGATCCTTGCGCAGGTGGCGCTGGGGCAATTTGACCGCGCAGGGATTGTGGCGCGCAAGCTTGAGGCTGACGGGCACAAAAGCCAGATCGGCCAGATGGCGCTGGCTGCCCTTGAGGGGGCAGATGAGGACTATGCGGCGCTTATTCTGCGTGTCGATGAGGCGCGTCTTATGGGCGATCTTGTTGACGGGCTTGTGAAAGCCTGGGCCCTTGTCGGGACAGGCGATATGAGCGCGGCACTGGCCGAATTTGGCGCGGTGTCCGAGGCCAGTGGCACGCGGGCGTTCGGCCTTTACCACAAGGCTATGGCGCTGGCGCTGGTCGGTGACCTTGAGAGTGCAGAGGCTTTGTTTGGCTCCGGGCAGCCCGGTTCGATCATGCAGTCGCGCCGTGGTGTGTTGACCCATGTGCAAATTCTCAGTCAACTGGGCCGTGGCGCGGCCGCGCTAGAGCTTCTCAAGGCGCGCTTCGGAGAGACGCAAGACCCCGAAATCGCCCAAATGCGCGCGGCTCTCGAGGCGGGGACTGCGCTGCGCTTTGATGTTATCACCAGTCCGCGTGACGGGCTGGCAGAAGTGTTTTTCACCATAGCGGGCGCTTTGGCAGGCGAGCCACGCGGCACTGACACGCTTTTGTTTGCGCGCGTGGCGCAGCAGATGCGCCCCGATCTTGTCGATGCGAGTTTGCTACTGGCGCAGCTCTTGGAAGACCAAGGCCAATATGATGCAGCCGTGGCGGCGTATCGCTCTGTCCCCAATAGCCACCCCGCGTTTCATGTGGCCGAGTTGGGCCGTGCCGAGACCCTGCGCCAAGCTGGCAAGGTTGATGCGGCAATCGAGGTGATGCAGCAGCTTACAAAAAGCCATGCCAACTTGCCTGTTGTGCACAGTGCGATGGGAGATTTGCTGCGCGGTGAAGACCGCTTTGAAGAGGCTGTTGAGGCCTATGACCGCTCGCTCGCCCTTTGGGAGGGCCGCGAAAGCACAGATTGGCGGACGTATTACACACGTGGCATTGCCCATGAGCGGCTTGACAACTGGCCTCAAGCCGAGGCCGACTTTCGCGCGGCACTGGCCATTAGCCCGGGTGAGCCGAATGTGCTCAACTACCTTGGCTATTCGCTTGTCGAGAAGCATCTGAAGCTCGATGAGGCGCTTGCGATGATCGAGCAGGCAGTCGCGGCGCGCCCTCAGAGCGGCTACATCATCGACAGTCTGGGCTGGGCCTTGTTCCGCCTTGGGCGCTTTGACGAAGCTGTGCCACATATGGAGCGGGCGGCAGAGCTTATGTCGATTGACCCTGTGGTGAACGACCACTTGGGGGATGTGTATTGGGCTGTGGGGCGCAAGCTTGAAGCAGAGTTTCAGTGGAAGCGGGCCTTGTCGTTTATCGACCATGGTGAAGTCAGCCAAGATGCCGACCCCGACCGCATTCGCCGCAAGCTTGAGGTCGGGCTTGACCGTGTGCTTGAGGACGAGGGCGCAAAGCCGCTTGAGCTTGTGAATGACGACAGCTGATGTGGCGAAGGCCTTTGCGCCTGCCAAGATTAACCTCGCCTTGCATGTGACGGGGCAGCGGGCAGATGGGTATCATCTGCTCGAAAGCCTTGTTGCCTTTGCCAATGTTGGGGATCAGCTGACCGCGCGGCTTGCGACAAGCCCCAGTCTGAGGGTGCAGGGGCCACTGGCGGCTGGCGTGCCGACGGGGCCAGAAAACCTTGTGCTCAAGGCGGCGGCCTGGGCAGGCCACGGGGCGTCTTTCGAGCTTGAGAAAAACCTGCCGGCTGCGGCTGGTATTGGCGGGGGCTCGTCAGATGCTGCGGCTGCCTTGCGTGCGCTTGAGGCGCTGACGGGGCAACCTTGCGACACGGCGCGGCTGGCCGAGCTGGGGGCTGATGTGCCTGTCTGCTATTTTGGCCGTGCCTGCCTGATGCGCGGTGTGGGGGAGCAGGTAGAGGCGGCGGCTTTACCGCCCGTGGCAGCTGTCCTGGCCAACCCGCGTGTGGAGGTGGCCACGCCTCGGGTGTTTGGCCAGCTGACGCGCAAAGACAACGGCCCTTTGCCGCCGTTGCCCGAGCTTGGCGATGTTGATGGGCTTGTGGCCTATCTTGCTGACAAGACCCGCAATGACCTTGAGACACCTGCGCTGGCACTTGCACCAGTGATCGGTGAGGTGCTGGACCGCCTCTGGGCCTTGGACGGCGCGCGGCTGGCGCGTATGTCAGGCTCTGGCGCCACTTGTTTTGCACTGTTTGACGACTTTGGTGCAGCCGACCGCGCGGCAGCCACGCTTCAGGCGCAGCGCCCTGACTGGTGGGTGAGCGCCGTTTGGCTCAGTTGAGAGAATTTTGGCGCAGAGCTTGCAACCTTTTGTTGAAAGGTTACGTTCAGCATGCAGAGAGGATTCGCATCATGCCAAAGCTCATCAAGCTCTATATCGTAAACGTCATCATCGGCTTTGCCCTTGCAGGGCTGTTTGTGGGCATGTTGCTGTGGTTTAACATTGCGAACCTCTGGCACCTTGTGAGCACCTCTGACAAAGGCCTGTTGGCGGTGGTTGTGCTTTGGGTGTCAAACGGCGTTATCTTTGCCGGTGTGCAATTCGGGATCGCCGTGATGCGCATGAAAGATGACGACGACGATGAGCCACGCGGTGGCACCCGCGCTCCGAGCCATGTGCATCTGGCGGAGCTGGTGCCTGTGCGCGTGACGCCAAAGCGCCAGCCGCAACAGTCGCGCCGGTACTGAAGGCCAAGCTTTAGTCTACCTGAAGAAAGTGGTGACGGAACCACCGCAGCCGTTGGGTTATCTCATTCCCGAGGACCTGTATGTACAGGTGGGTGTCAGGTAACATGGCCAGGGCCATGACAGAGCCAACTCCCTCGGAATTGCTTAAGGCCACCGGAATGCAACCGTAAAACGAGAAGGGCAGAAGCCGTCTCCCCCTACGTAGGGCTTGCCAGGTCTTTGCGCAAGTGGGTGTTTGTGTCATTTCGGGCTTGAAGCGCGTTCGCTTTTTGTTCAGTTTTGAGGCTATGGATGAAGCCCTCCCCCTGATGCAAGCTGGCCAGCTCTTGGCGCGCGGTGTGAGCCGCCATTTGTTGAGCCATAATTTCACATCTCTGGAAGAGTTCGTGCCCGAGCGCGGCAAGCGCGTGGATGTGATGGCGCTTGGCCCAAAGGGCGAAATCTGGGTGATTGAGTGCAAATCGAGCCGCGAAGACTTTATGGCCGATCACAAGTGGCAGGGCTATCTGGAGTGGTGTGACCGGTTTTTCTGGGCGGTCGATGATCAATTTCCGCTCGAGCTGTTGCCTGACGATACGGGGCTGATCATGGCTGATGCCTATGGTGCCGAGGTGGTGCGTATGGGGCCTGAGAGCAAGCTTGCCCCCGCGCGGCGCAAGAAGATCACACTTAAGTTTGCCCGCGATGTCGCGCTGCGCCACCAGCGCTTGCGCGACCCGAGGCTCTGAGCTTTAGCCGCGAACAGATTTTGCAGCGGTGAGAATTTCTTCCGCAATCTCTTCGGCTTCTTCGGCCGTGAAATCCATCGGAATTTCGACGCCGCCAGCTTCAACAAAAATACGCACCATGCCCTGATCTGTCGGGCCGATCTGCATGTTTGCTTCGATGTCGCGTTCGGTGTTGATACCCATATCGGCTCTCCTTGATTGCGTATTCGAGCTAGCGAGTTTTGCTTTGCGATGCAAGCGGTGTGCAGGCTGGCTGCGGGCGCGTGTCTTTCAGGCCTGTGCGCAGCTGTGAAGTGGATCTGATTGAACAAAGCTGGGAAATTGAGCTTTAAGCCTCTTGCATTCGAAAGCGAGGGGCGCTAAATCGCCCTCAATGCCGCCTTAGCTCAGTTGGTTAGAGCACTGGTTTGTGGAACCAGGGGTCCCCCGTTCGAGCCGGGGAGGCGGTACCACTACTCCCCCGCAGAAACAGTGACCTCTTGCAGCAGCGTTGTGCCGTCGCGCGCAAAGATCAGGATGCGGTTGTCCTCTGTCACCACAGCGTACCAGTTTTCGCCTTGGGTATAGGCTTGGGCCTTGGTGCCTTGAGGCAATGTGATGCGCTCGGGCAAAGGCGGAAGATCCGCCTGCAAGCGGATGACAAGCAGGGAAATCAAGGTTACAAACCCGACAATCATTACCCCCGCGAGGGCGGTTACCAGAATTTTCAGGTAGCGCACGAGGCTTGGGTCAACTTCAACTTGCTCAAGACCTTCGGGGATATCACTCATGGCAGACGCCTCGCTTCAATTCTGGATCTCTGAAGATCCGCCTGCCCGCCTTGATAAGGCGCTTTCGCGCGATGTTCCAGTGGAAGCCAACCTTAGCCGTACCCGCCTTGCCAAGCTGATGGAGCAAGGCGCTGTGCGTGTGAACGGCGCTGTGGCCGAAAACCCCAAGGCCAAGGTGGCCGAGGGTGATCTGGTCGAGATTGCGCTGGTGGCGGCCCAAGAGAGCCATATTCTGCCGCAAGAGATTGCGCTTGAGGTTGTCTATGAAGACGAGGCGCTGATCGTCATCAACAAACCTGCGGGGATGGTTGTACACCCTGCACCCGGCACGCCCGATGGCACGCTTGTGAACGCGCTCATGCACCACTGCGGTGAGTCGCTTTCAGGTGTGGGCGGTGTTGCGCGCCCCGGGATTGTGCACCGCATCGACAAAGACACGAGCGGGCTTTTGGTGGTGGCCAAGTCCGACGCGGCCCACCACGGGCTTGCGGCCCAGTTTGAGAAACACACGGTCGAGCGCCACTACCGCGCGATTGTCTATGGGGTGCCCGATGCCTCNGATCCACGTTTGCGCGGCACGCGCGGCGTGAGCTTTGAGCAGGGCGGNGTTATGAAGATTTCGACACAGCTTGCCCGCCACAAGCACGACCGCCAGCGGCAGGCCGTCTTTTTTACNGGCGGTCGTCATGCTGTGACGCGGGCGCATGTGGTCGAAAGCTACGGCACGCCTGAGAGTTTGGCGCTGGTGGATTGCTGGCTTGAAACAGGTCGCACCCACCAGATCCGCGTGCACATGGCACATGCGGGCCACGGGCTCGTGGGCGACCCTGTTTATGGCGGCAAGCGCAAGCTGAGCGAAAAGGCCTTTGGCGCAGGCGCTATTTCTGCTGTGAAGGGGTTCAAGCGGCAGGCGCTTCACGCTGCAAGCCTCGGGTTTGAGCATCCTGTCAGTGGCGAAATGATGCGCTTTGAGGCCGAGCTGCCCGAAGATATGGCGTATCTGGCCAAAACACTGTCGGGCGGCACATAAGCCGTTTTTGCGCCCCTGTCATATTGATCCCAATCGCGTGAACCTGCGTAACATAAGTAGTAACTTGATGAGTGACGCTTAGGTTGGGGTCAAGCGCGGTTGGCATTGAAAAGATGACGGACTGCACCCACATAGATGTTAAGCCCTATTACATTAAAGGGAGGGGACAGACGATGAGCAATTACAAGAACCTGCCAGCACCAACACCAGAGGGCGGTCTCAACCGCTATATGCAAGAGATCCGCAAGTTTCCTCTGCTGGAGCCTGAAGAAGAATATATGCTCGCCAAACGCTGGGTTGAGCAGGAAGACACCGAAGCGGCCCACCGTATGGTGACCTCGCATTTGCGCCTCGCGGCCAAGATAGCAATGGGCTACCGTGGCTACGGCCTGCCGCAAGCCGAGGTGATTTCAGAAGCCAACGTGGGCCTGATGCAAGCGGTGAAGCGGTTTGATCCTGAAAAAGGCTTCCGTCTGGCAACCTACGCCATGTGGTGGATCCGGGCGAGCATTCAGGAATACATCCTGCGCTCCTGGAGCCTTGTGAAACTGGGCACAACCTCAGCGCAAAAGAAGCTCTTTTTCAATCTGCGCAAAGCCAAGGCGCGCATCGGTGCACTGGAAGAGGGCGACATGCGCCCCGAAAACGTCACCCGGATTGCAACCGACCTTGGCGTGACCGAAAAAGAAGTGATCTCGATGAACCGCCGTTTGTCAGGGGGGGATGCGTCTCTCAACGCCACGGTTGGCTCTGAGGGCGAGGGTACCATGCAATGGCAGGATTGGCTCGAGGATGAAGACGCTGACCAAGCGACAGACTATGAAGAGCGCGACGAGCTAACTGCGCGGCGCGAGCTTCTGGCCGAGGCGATGGATGTCCTCAACGAGCGGGAGAAAGATATTCTCACCCAGCGTCGCCTGAGCGAAGAGACGATTACACTTGAAGATCTCTCCAGCCAGTATGACGTGAGCCGCGAGCGTATTCGCCAAATCGAGGTGCGTGCTTTTGAAAAGCTTCAGAAGCGTATGCGGGACCTCGCCAAAGACCGCGGGATGCTGGCCACAGCCTAACCATCTCTGGTGTCTTTCTTTTTGCGAGAAATATCCCAGGGGGAGTTTGAGGGGGACTGGTCCCCCTCAACGGGTCCGATTGCGCAAAGCGCAATCGGATATCACCCCAGAGCGCGCCAGCCGATGTCTGAGCGGTAAAATCCATCATCCCAAGTGATCTGGCGGGTCATCTCATAGGCCAGCCTGTGAGCGTCTTTCAGGGTGTCGGCGCGTGCCGTTACAGCCAGAACNCGTCCNCCAACTGCGGTAATCTCTTCGCCTNTNAGCGCGGTNCCTGCATGAAANACCATTTGCGCGCTGCTTTGTGGCAGAGCGTCCAGCCCCTTGATCACGGTGCCTTTTTCGTAGGCTGCAGGGTAGCCCTTGGCAGCCATCACAACCGTCAGCGCATGGTCATCGGCCCAATGCACCCTGGCGTCTGCCAAGCGGCCTTCTGCCGCGGCCTGGATGTGGTCAAAGGCCTGTGCGCCAAGGCGCATCATCAGCACCTGACACTCGGGGTCGCCAAAGCGGGCGTTATATTCCACAAGGCGCGGCTGGCCGTCTTTGATCATCAACCCGACAAAAAGAACCCCTTGGTAGGGCGTGCCACGGCGGGCCATTTCGCGCAGGGTGGGGCGCACGATTTCGTCCATGGTTTTGGCGACAATATCATCGCTCATCACAGGTGCAGGCGAATAGGCGCCCATACCGCCGGTGTTGGGGCCGGTGTCGCCTTCCCCCACGCGTTTGTGGTCTTGGGCTGTCCCGAGCGGCAGCGCCTCTTCGCCATCACAGAGCACAAAGAAGCTCGCCTCTTCGCCCTCCATGAATTCTTCCACAACCACCTCGGCACCCGCCGCGCCGAGGCTGCCGCCGAACATATCGTCGACAGCGGCGAGGGCTTCCTCCAGAGTCATGGCCACAACCACACCTTTGCCCGCAGCCAGCCCGTCAGCCTTGATGACGATGGGGGCACCTTGGGCCTCGACATAGGCGCGCGCGGGGGCGTGTTCGGTGAAATGGGCATAGGCTGCTGTTGGCGCGCCCGAGGCGTCGCAAATCTCTTTGGTGAAGGCCTTTGAGGCCTCAAGCTGGGCCGCTGCCTGGCTTGGCCCGAAGGTCAGCAAGCCCGCAGCGCGCAGCGCATCTGAGACGCCTGCCGCCAAGGGGGCTTCCGGCCCGATGATGACAAAGTCGATCTTCTCGGCGCGGGCAAAGGCAACAACCGCCTCACCTGAATTGACATCAAGGTCGACGCAGGTCGCGAGCGTGGCGATCCCAGCGTTTCCGGGGGCGACAAAGAGTTTGTCACACTTGGGGTTTTGCGCCGTGGCCCAGGCAAGAGCGTGTTCGCGCCCGCCACTTCCAAGAATAAGGATGTTCATCTGGCAACTCCTGCTTGGCCTTCGTTGGCGAGCGTTCTAAGCTGGTGTGCAAAGAGATACAAGCGAGGCAAGATGTCGGACCTGATTGATGACGGAACAGAAGTGGGTAATGCGCCCGAATTCTCGGTTTCGGAGATTTCAAACGCCATCAAGCGGGTGATTGAGGGCGAATTTAGCCATGTGCGGATTCGCGGTGAGGTGGGCCGTGTCAGCCGCCCCCGTTCGGGGCATCTGTATCTTGATCTGAAAGACGACAAATCTGTCATCAACGGGATCATCTGGAAAGGCGTGGCCACGCGCCTTCAGGTTCAGCCTGAAGAGGGTATGGAAGTGATCGCCGTGGGGCGCATGACAACGTTTGCAGGCCAGTCGCGTTACCAGATCATCATTGAAGAGATCAGGCCCGCTGGCGTTGGCGCGCTTATGGCGATGCTCGAAAAGCGCAAGCAGATGCTGGCGGCAGAAGGTTTGTTTGCGCCGGAGCGCAAGCGCCCCTTGCCTTATTTGCCTGAGGTGATTGGCGTTGTAACGTCGCCCTCGGGCGCTGTTATTCGCGATATTTTGCACCGCTTGCGCGACAGGTTCCCGCGCAAGGTTCTGGTTTGGCCTGTTGCTGTGCAGGGTGAGAAGTGCGCCCCCGAAGTGGCGCGCGCCATTGCGGGCTTTAACGCCCTCACGCCCGGAGGGGCTTTGCCGCGACCTGATCTGATCATCGTGGCGCGGGGCGGTGGCTCTGTTGAAGACCTTTGGGGCTTTAACGAAGAGGTGGTGGCGCGGGCCGTTGCGGCCTCGCAAATTCCGCTGGTTTCGGCCGTGGGCCATGAGACAGACACGACGCTGATTGACTTTGTGTCTGACAGGCGGGCTCCGACGCCGACGGCGGCTGCAGAGCTGGCTGTGCCTGTGCGCCTTGAGCTTCTGGCTTGGGTCAACGAACAGGGCGCGCGGATGAGCCATGCGCTGTCTGGCGGGGTGCGCCAGCGTGGGCAGCGGTTGCGCGATCTTGCGCGCGCGATGCCACGGATAGAAAGCCTTGTGGAGGCCCCGCGCCAGCGCCTTGATCGCACCAGTGACAGGTTGCCTGCTGCGCTTGTACGGGGTGTGCAGCTGCGCCGCGTGGCGCTGTCTGATGCCTCGGGAAGCCTGCGCCCCTCGCTTCTGAACCGATCTGTGCGCAGTGAGGCGCAGCGTTTGGGCGGGCTTGTCGCACGGCTGAAGTTGCGCGGGCTCGAGGAGCGGGCGCGCCACCTTGAGAGCGTTTCTGCGCGGCTGAACGCCGATGCGCTTGGGCGCGATGTGGCGCGTAAACGAGTCGATCTCGCACGGCTTTCGGAGCGGTTGGCAGACACAGGCGCGCGCCAGATCAAGGCGCTGTCCGAGCGGCTCGAA
>P_2C_Liq_1_UnCtyDRAFT_1001052_pt1 | contig 10818 bp, 29 predicted proteins | sample Pon2CUnioCityCA_2_FD_10234 | JGI IMG/M metagenome (IMG submission 10234)
AATTATACCTAAATATAAGAACTTTTTCTTTTTCTAGCAACTTTTTATTATTGTTTTTCTCTATAGTAGGTAACCTTATCAAATCCTTTATATCTTCCTTCAGTTCTCAATTCCATAGTAAAATGAGTAGGATCGTTAGAAGGTTTATTTCTTTCATAATCAGATAATCCTTTAGGAATCTCTTTATATTTCTCCTTATCAACAGGAGGTTCTAATTTTATCATAAGCTAAATATAAGAAATTAAATTCGACTTTCCAAATAAGAAATAAAATCACCAGCATAACTCTTACCACCTACATTAAATTTACCCAAAGCATTAATAGTATATTCTTTATCGTAGGTCTTCCAATCATATATAGTAAATATATCATCTCCATAAGCTACTACCCATTCCACCTGGGTTTTATTATCCCCAGATGGTTCGTCAATAGTTGGTTCTCCTAATCTATCTACTAATTGATCGTAAGTTAGATTTAAATATCCCTTCAAGCTAGTTCCGTTAGTGCTTGGTTGATCTCCCTTTTCAAATGTTCTTAATACTTTCGCCATCTTATNGATCTTTAGTTAAGTTAGTAACTTCCTCCTTTACATTNTCTAATGCAATCTTATAACCATAATTCATNGCCATCTGCATTAATAACAAATCCATGGATCCTTGATTAGCTTTAGCAAAGCTTTCTAAATACTCTCTTGAATCAGGAGTAGCAACTATTCCTCGATCTAACATTTTAAACTCACTTGTAAAATACTCATTTAATTTTTTAACATTCATAACCTTTATTATTTAATTATTATTAACTTACCTAAATATAAGAGATATTATCTTATGCTCCAACTATTAACTTAAAATTATTTGCTAATAATTCATTTGTAAATTGAAACTCCATTCCAGGATTCATACTAGCACCATCAACAGATTCAAATATCATCTCATCTCTATCTGTTAATTTAAATGCTTCTCCTTGCATGATTGGTAAAGAACCACCATCTAACTGAAAACCTTTAGTACACTCTATTATCATAACCTTTATTGTTTTAATTATTAATATACCTAAATATAAGAAATATTTATTGGGGAGCCAAATTTAATTTAAACTTTTTCTAATATACTATCTTTATAACCATTCTTATTCCAAGTTTCTTTATCATATGCACCCATAACATCAAAATCATTTTTCATAGCATATCTTAAAACCATATTTAAATACTTCTTTTTAATTTTATACATAACCTTTATTGTTTAGTAGTTAAATATATTCTCAAAATTTTCCTTATACTCTTTCTTCACATCTCTACTCATCCCTTTATCTAAATCTTCACCAAATATACTTTTTAATTCAGTATATATCTCACTCTTACTCCTACCCTCATAACACCATAAATCACTATTATCATCTATAATACTCTCTAAATCTAACTCAAATTCAATCTTCACTTTCATAACCTTTATTGTTTTAATTATTAACTTACCTAAATATAAGAAATTTTTCTTTTCCTAGCAACTTTTTTATTAGTTAATTTTAATAAACTATAAAATCAACACATTCCTCACCTACTCCTACTCCATCTTTAGTAATCTCATAATTTGGATCCATTCCTGAACTCATCACATGATTTACTAATTCATTAATACTATTAAATTCTTTTTCAAAATAATCACAATCTAAACTATACATAACCTTTATTTTTAATTAATATACCTAAATATAAGAAATATAATTAAGGTAGCCAACTAAATGACTACCTTTTTTTTATTTTTTTATAATGAACTATATTTGAAAGGAATATTATTTCTTTTTAATAGTTTAGTACAAATATTTAAATCTGATTGTTTAATAATAATTTTATTAGATAATATATTAATAGTATTTTGTAGTTTATTAGAATTTTGTATTAAACTAGCTGATTTTGAAATAAATCCTTTTGGTAATGTAATTTGTAATAATTTCATGATTTTTAATGTTTTAATTAATAATACCTAAATATAAGAAATATAATTGTTACTCACAACTTTATTCTAAAGTATTTTCATAAACAATATCATTTATCTCACCTGATTCATCTAAATTATCTAAATATTGAGCTACTACTAAATCTAAATCTTCTCTATCTATACTATCATTTAAGTACCTATTAATAATTGCTCTAACTAATTTAGGATTATCTTCATAATTCCATAAGTTATCTTTAAATGTATTTTCTACTACATTTGATATTTTAATTGTAATCTCCATAATTTATANTGTTTTAATTAATAATACCTAAATATAAGAAATATAATTGTTACTCACAACTTTATTTTAATTTTATACTCTGGTAATTTGATATAACTGCCTGGAAGTCATTTTCAACCAAAGAAGTATCATAATACTCCAGAAAATTATAAAGTAGACTATCTAAATAATCACTATCCTTAATTTCTCCCCTGGTTAATTTATGGCTATCTAAGAATATAACCGTTTCTTTTAGTAAATCTGGTGTCATAATATTGTTTGTTTTAATTATTAATTACAACTTTTCACTATAAAAATTTAAAAGAAATACTCCATCCTCTTTATCTATTGTACTTTCCACCCTAACTACATCTTTATGATCATATCCATCTGTATATCCTCCTTCATCAAATTGTGTAAGTACTGGGTAAGGTAAATTACTTTGTAAGATAGTATCTATATCCTCTAATGTGTTTTCTAAACTATCTCTCAGTCTAATTAAGTTTTGTTCTGTCATAACTCTATATGTTTTAATTAATGATACCTAAAGATAAGAAATAAGGTAGTAGGAGACAACTATTTTTTAGTTTTTTTTTGGTTAGGGAGGAGGTAGGAGGTACTCCCTATATACATATATACCTATTCCCCTATATACCCCTATAGCTTGAATGGGTGAAAAGGTGAATGGTGAATAGCTGATAAAGCTTGAAAGGGCTAAAACTTGAATGAGAGCTTGAAGAGGTTGAATAGAGGCGGGCAAAAAGCTTGAATAGGGAGGTAGAATGAGCTTCAACTAAACTTCCTAGCGGTTGATTGAATAAGCTGATTAATCTTAGTACTGTAATAATATTTTAATACCCAGCGTACACTTTTATGTCTACCGGCAACCCTATCAACAGAGGAGTTCATATAAGCTTTAAAGAAACTAACCATTTTAAGGCTGGATTGGTATTGCTCTAATGTATCACACGATTCAACCACCTTACACGTCTTATCGTAGGCTGGGTCTATTAGGTTAAAAAGGGCTGTTGTAGTGTCTTTCATAATATAAAGATAAGAAATAAAAAGGTAAGTACCAACTCTAACCTCAGATTAATTAACCCTACCCCTACAAATGCCATAGGCAAACCTATTGGGGTGATGATTACGGCGGGAAGACCTAGTGAGGACGGCGTGAGTATAGAATGTCGTGAGGACGTAGGGAGGATCCCGTGAGGATGGCGGGAGGACGGCGTGAGATAGTAGTATTTACCCCTTATTTTCCATTATTACCATTAAATTAAAGATTCTATTACATATTTTAGGCATTTACCTATATACTCCATTCCGAATAATGTAATTTAATGTAAAAAAATAATATTCTATAGAGAAAAAAAGGTTAGGGAGAGGTGCATGCCTATTATCTCTACTCTATATTATTGACATTACATATGTGTATTTTTACACACCTACCGGTTTTCCCTACTATTATATACCTATATACATATTTAAACCTATACATATATATTTCTTACTACACTTACTTATAACAACCCCTCTTAATACCTTTCCTCTCGTATTCTCTCTATCTCTCTCCCATTATCTACCTATATCCTATAGCAAGGTAGCACCCTAATCATACATACCTCAGACACTATTTTATTCTATTACTCCTTTATGTCCTTTATTGGTTTGTATCAATTAGGTAGGGTGGACTTAATGGAGAATATGCGCGTGGTCACCTTCGGTGATGGAAGAAAAACCCCCACCCCCTCCGGCTTTATTCTCTTCCATACCCATCCCATATCTCTTCCAATATAATTCTATTAGCCTCATTCATATTCAATTCCTCCATATTCTTTTCTAATGGGTGGTATTTTATCTCTATGTGTTCTACATACGTTATATCTTTTATCTTATCTATCTCATTCTCTATCCCTATGCTATAAAAGCTTACTTTATATATACTGGAGTCTAATATGTTTATTCTATGGTTAATTTTAATATCTACATTCACCTCTTCCTTCCACTCTCTTATCAATGCCTCTTCATCACTCTCTCCTTCTTCTACCTTTCCCCCCGGAAACTCCCAATTACCATTTGGTTTTAATCCTAATAGTATATGAGGTATTCCTCCTATCTCTTTTATATTCACTCCTGCTACTACCTTTATACCACTCATATCTATTTTATTTAAGTTTTACTTTTAGTACTTTAATGGATTATATGTACTTGTATTTTTTATTGCTCCTGCATGATGTGTATACAAACCATTACTTTCTCCTAACCTGTTACTATAACTATAAGAACTAAAACCTCTATTATCTACTATCGAAGTAAGTAAGTACTGAGCACCTATCCAAGTACATTTGTTTACGTTTACTTTATCTCTATGATTACTAACTATTTCTTTAAATTTATTATACCTGTCAATATAGAGCTTTCTTAACTCATTATTATTAAATCCTAATATACCTGTATTCATAACCGCTCTCCTCTTACCATCCCACTCCGGTATAATATCTCTTATACCTAATTGAGTTAGCCTACCTACATCTTCCTTGTAGATTAAATTCCAATTGTCTATCTCATAGCAATCAAATACTACATCCACATTACGGTTGAGTTTAAACTTCTGATGCCATATTATATCTCCATCTACTAATACTATCTCTTGATCTTCTTTATTCAATGGCTCCATTTTGTACTCATCCCAAAACATAACCTCCTTACTAATATAATGAAAGGTATCTACATGATCTTTAAATTCTAAGTCATTAGAGTACATCTCTGTAGAGAGTCCAAAATGTTTAGCATCCCAAATAGATCTCTTGTAGTAGTTCTTGAGATTATTCTTACTGGTTGAATTGCTAACTGAATTGTTATAGTAAGTCCAAACAAGTTTCATATATTAGAACCTTTGTTAAATTCGCGCGTGGTTGATTTAAAAACGCCCTCCTCCTCTAACATTGACTCTTCTATACTATTATGAATTCTACATTCATCCATCCAATCCCACTCTCTTCCACTATTAATCATATCTTATGCTTTTATCGTCTCAACAATCTTATTTGCTATATCTCTGAAGTAATCTCTATTAGCTCCTTTCTTCGTCACCATCGCTGCTGTTCCTATCCTTATGCCAGAAGTCTCCCATACACCTCTAGGGTCATTAGGTATGCTATTTTTATTAACAACTATATTATACTTCGATTCTAATTCATTAGCTACATCCTTACCAGATCTTTCTCCTGTATGTATTAAGATAATATGTGAATCTGTTCCTCCAGTAGTTACTTTTATTCCTTCCTCTTCTAATATTTCACACATATATTTAGCCATCTGTACTACTCGTTTTGAATAGCCTTTGAAAGATGATCTCGATGCCTCATAAAAAGCTTGTGTCTTACCAGCTACTTGATTCATTAGAGGACCACCTTGTGTTCCTGGAAATACTGCGCTGTTAATTTTCTTACTATATTTCTCATCATTCCATAATATCATTCCTCCTCTTGCTCCTCTCAGAGTTTTATGAGTAGTTGATGTTACAAAATCAGCATAAGGTAAAGGAGATTCGTATACTCCTCCTGCTATTAATCCACTGTAATGAGCCATATCAACTAATAAGTAAGCATTAATACTATCAGCTATTTCTCTGAATCGTTTAAAATCTATCTGTCTTGAGTATGCAGATGCTCCTGCAATAATCATTTTAGGTTTTAGTTCTTTAGCTTGTTCTTCTATCTTATCATAATCTAACCACCCTTCATCAGTTACTCTATAAAAATGATTATCGAACCACTTACCGCTAATATTAGCAGGAGAACCATGAGATAAATGACCACCTGCAGATAAATCCATTCCTAAAATAGTATCATTAGGTTGTAAGAATGCTTTGAAGATAGCTAAATTTGCATTAGCACCGCTATGCGGTTGTATATTAGCAAAGTTACATTCATATAATTTAGTAACTAATTCAATACCGTATTCTTCTAATTCATCTAAATGCTTACATCCATTATAGTATCGCTTACCAGGATACCCTTCAGCGTATTTATTGGTAAATTCAGAACCACAAAATTCCATTACTGCTGGAGATGTAAAATTCTCCGAAGCTATAAAGTTATGTTCTTCTCTCTGCCTTACTTGTTCTTTATTTAAGATAGTGTGTATCTTTAAATTCTTCATATCTATTAGTTTTTATTATTCTTAATTTTCCACTTATTGTAATCTTCTTGATTTACTCTATAACCCCAATGTAGTAACGATTGCTGTATACGAGGACTTATATTCCAATCCCCTGATTCGTATATTCTTTTATATATTCTATTTCTCCATCTACCGTTTCTTCCACAAAAATCTTGCCATCTACTTATCTGTCTATTATCATCTTCCCCTCTTAGCCCTGAATCATATTTACACCACCATTCAAACCAACCGTATGGATCTCTTTTATGCATCCACCCCTTCTCTTTCCAATACTCATATGACATACCGCTTCTAATCTTGAATGCATTAAGCTTTGGCTTATATGTCTCTCCTAAGTATAAACTTGTGTCTAAGCCTCTAAAATGGTAATCAAATAATTCCTTATAGTTATAAGTAGTTCCTTCTTCTATTGAAAGACCAAAGTAACACCCTCCAAAAGCTCCTACCTCTATTACCTCTTTAGGAGATAGATTAGGATAGAATTCAAAATCAATCATATAACCTTTATTTTTACTTTTATTTTCCTAAAACTAATATTCCCATTATAGTCCACAGTACTACAATTAGTAAACCTATACCTGATAAAGTGCACAATATCGTAGATGATTCTATTTGCTCTTTTGACTTACCTTGGAAATCTGTTTGTTTATCTTTCTTATAACGCATAGTAAATTTTATATTCATCAGTTTTAACTTTCTTATCTATCAATTCAGATAGAAATTTATCATCCTCTTTGCTGATTTGATTTATAATCGTAGAAGATAAATTCTCTAGATTATTCCATCTAGAAGTATCCGGTCTTCCCTTACTATCTATAGGGTATACTATAAGGTCCTCGTTAATGTAGCAATTAATACTACTAACTCTATATAGTTTTTCTGCTTTCATATCTTAAATAATTCATATTTACTGTTTTCTGTTTTAAATTTTATATAATCATCCCTTTGTTCCACAATTTCGGTTATGGTTGTAGTTTGCCATGTAAAGAAACGATTGAATGGAGACATAAGTAAAGAAAGTCCCGGTGCTGCAAATGGAAGGTCTGCTTTAAATGTACCATCTTCATTAAATTCTAACCATTTAATATCTCTTGATTGTTTAGTTAACCCATCACGTTCTCTGACTAGTTTCCAATTAACTTCAGTTTTCTCAATTTCAATTGGTATTTTAATTTGATCTAGTTTGCTCATAGTAATGTTATTGGGTTAAATCTAAATTATTATCAATTAGTAAGTCATTTAATTTTTCTCTACATTTTTCAAATGTATCATAGGTATCATCACTCATAGTATCCGGAGCGTGTTTAGTTTGACTTCTAAACCATTGCTGTAACTCCCATATTATGTTATACGCCTTAAATGCGTTATTGACTATTTCAAATTCGTTTTGGTCTTCTGGTAAATTAAATTCTAATGTTGCTTTCATACTAATCCCACCAATTTAAAATATTATGTTCAATATACGACCAAAGTAGTTTATGAGCACGTTTTTGTTTATCTCTACTTCTTAAAAACATTTGATGCCTTACTTCATTAATTTCTTTTTGATGTTCTTCATCTACTGCTAATTCGTTTCTAATTTTCATTGTGTAGTATGGATTTCCATTCTTATCCTTTTCATCTAACTCTACAAATTCATGTTTACTTTTACCGTAAAGCAACTCAATATCACCCACATACTCCATATCATATTCCTCATCATAAACTTTATCCATCAATCGGATTGCTGTTCTGATTTTTTGAGCATTGATTGGTGCGGATAAGGTATGGGCTCGTTCGGATTCTAAATGTTTAGCCTGTCTTTCCAATTGTTTTTTGAAAAGCTCAATAGAATATGTGTAATCAAAATCGAATCCTTTCCATATGATAGGTAGGAAATCAATCACTCTTTGAATTTGTCTATATTTTCTTTTAAACCAATACATAATATTTATTTTAACTAATTTAAGTATCCTATGATTCTGATTCGTTACTTAGGTATTCTTTATATGATTTTTCTTCTACTAATTCAGATGAAGTCATAATATTAATCAATTTCTTAACCTCACTTCTTTGATCGTTAGTAATGTATACACATCTTGCTAACTCAACAAAGTCGCTGCCAAAATCTTTCTTACGTTCACATTCTCTTAAACTATCTTCTATATCCCAAAGCCCGCCATTAATCTTAGCTAGTTCAAGATAATGGTTTTGTAAGTCACTATCATACTCAGAAAATAACTTTTCTACTAAAGGATTAAGTATGTCGTATTCTTTTTGGATGTTTTTAAGTTTAGCTTCATCTTCTATTACCGCTAACTTAATCTCTAGAATAGTAATCTTATCTATTAATTCTCCGTTCGATACTTCTATTTTCATATTATTTAATTTTTATTCTTTATTTCCTTTATTAAATTATATAAGAAGACTGTTAAGGAATAAGGCCATATAGTAATATGGAATAACCTCTCTCTTCCTTTCCAATCTGCTCCATAAGCACCCTCTAAGTATCTAGTCGAAAAATACTCCAACCAACATGACCAAATTACACCGATGATAAAATAACTCGCTACCATATATTAATAAATCAATATAGATGTTTCCGTCTCTAATCCTTTTAGCCTTCTCTGAATAGAACGTCCTCTAGGTTTACGAGATAATCTCTGATATGTAATTCCTTCTATTTCTATGTGATTTCCTTCTATCACTAAATCTGCTACTTTTGAGTTTACCTTTAATGAAGGTACGTAATATAATTCTTCCATTTTATTTTTCGATTTTACAGTTATTTTTATGTTTATTAAACCAACCGCCACATTTACATTTTATATAGTATGCGGTTGATACAATTATCGGAGAGGATACAAAGGCAGTCCAAAGATTTGGATGCCAATGTTCTCCACAGATTCCGAGTGTATGTTTAATCACTTCTATCATTATATAAGAGCTGTTGCTAGTTTGAATAAATCTTTATTTACTTGAAGATCCTTTTCAAAACTCTTTATTGCTCGTACCTTTCTTACTTTAGCTCCTTTTAAAGCTGCATGAAATTCTCCTCGAACGATACTCTCTTGAACTCTATTAAAAACTACCCATAGATTATCTCCTTCATCCTCCGTTCTTTTAGATTCTAAAATATCTTCAATAGTCTGATCATCGTATTGAAAATCTTTAGCCTTCTCTGAGTTTGGTTTAATACCTGCTCTAATCAACATAGCATCTACAGCCAACTTACTCTGCTCTTCATCAGTTAATATTCTATCTTTCATATTATTTAAGACTTCAACTTTATTAGGTAGGTCTTTTACTGCCTCAGATACAACTGATCTTAATTCGTTGAAAGTATAGCCTTTATGTTTTATTCTAAAATCAGAGAATTTCTCATCTGCGACAACTAATCCATTAGAACAAACTAATCTAAAAATTCCTACTGAGAATTTAAATGCTTGAAGTCCATCATGACTATTTGTTAGAATTATACGAGGGTAAGCATCATCTCCATCTTTCCCTTTTATCATTATATCAGGGTTTTGAAAAGAGACCATATGTTTTGAGAAGATAGTATCTTTTCCTCTACTCTTACGCATTGCTGCAGTTACTGGTTTCCATCCTAATTTTTCTAAATCGTCAATAATCGTTTCTGTATTAACGAATAAGTACTTTTCAGATACTTTAGGGTTTGTAGGTGCTTCCTTAAAAGCAACCGGGCATAGCTCTCTTACTTGTTCTTTTGTAAGATAGGAATCTAAACCTTGTTGAAAATTTTGAATTACATCGTTCATGACCTTTATTTTTTAGTTAATTACTTATACCTAAATATAAGAAATAATCCCTTACTGACCAACTTATTTATAGTTTATTTTAAAAAAATTTAAGTTCTTTGCCGTTTTTATCCTGTAAGACATTAATTTTAAACTCCGAGTCTAATTTTTTAGTAATTTCAACTATATTACCTTGAAGGTACATAGAAAATACCTGTTGAAATGAATTAAAATCTATAACTCTTTTCGATGACTTCCTATTATAGTATTGATATAATTTTGTTAAATCAAATTGTTTTGTTCTCCTCATTACTAGGTAGTCCTCTCTGTTCATTATTTTTTATTTACTTGTTTACTTACTCTCTTTTTTAGTAGGTAAGTATCTATAGCTTTATCCGACTCACTTAATTCAGTGTATATATCCAAACAGGACTGTAATGCGGTTTCCCATTGACTGTTAGGGAGAGTTATATCGTAAGTTATATCTACATCCTCAAAGCTTATTTCAAATAGATTAGCGGTCTTCTTTTTAGAATTAGAAGCCTCCTCTATACTTTCGTAAATTGAATCTGTGATTTCCAGGTCTCGTTTTTTAAATACTCTTTCAAACTCATCCGTATTTTGAAACTTAATTTTTTTCATACTCCTCTCTTTTCTGTTGCTTTTCTATTATTAT
>P_2C_Liq_1_UnCtyDRAFT_1001053_pt1 | contig 10812 bp, 4 predicted proteins | sample Pon2CUnioCityCA_2_FD_10234 | JGI IMG/M metagenome (IMG submission 10234)
GCAAGGCCAAGCCCGCGGGCGCGAAAGGCACCTACATGAAGAAGATCGCGCTNAGCTCCACCATGGGTCCGGGCGTGACCGTCGAAGTGTCGGACGCCGTCACCGAGTAAGCGCGCGTTTGACCNGATGAGATNANGGCCCCCGATTTCGGGGGCCTTTTTTGTTGGATACGCATTTCAGGTAAGACGGACTTGGCCAACCTTGACGTGCATGATACGTCGCTGTCAGAGGCGTCAAAGATTAAAGAGCGCTATGGAATTTCGCACTGGGCATGCTTCGCAAGAAAGCGATATTTGCGACCTGTTCGCAACGACCTTCTCCGCCTCTGAAGGTCAAGCCGAAGGCGCGGCCATAGGTGCGCTTGTGCGCGAGCTCATGGAAACCACTCCAAGCCAAGACTTGTTCGTTTGGTCTGCATATGAGGGAAAGGAACTTATCGGTTGCATATTTTTTTCCCGTTTGGACTTTCCGCAGGACGATCGTACGGCTTTTATCCTGTCTCCAGTTGCCGTTAAGACGACCCATCAGAACACGGGAGTCGGGCAGAAGCTGATTGCTCATGGATTGGATGAGTTGCGCCGATATCATATTGATTTTGTTGCGACTTACGGCGACCCAAATTTCTACGCTAAAATTGGATTCAGGCAAATCACTAAAGAATTTGCTAGTCCTCCGCTTGATCTAAATTTCCCGGAAGGATGGCTGGGACAATTTCTTGCAGGTACCTATGAAAGTCCAATGATCGGAGCATCCAGATGTGCGTCCGCACTCAACAAGCCGGAACTTTGGTAGCGTACTTCTGGGGTCAGACTCGACCTGCAATCTTTGTCAGTTTTGGCATGTGCCATGTCTCTTTGCGCAATGACGAGGCCGTCTTTAAGCCCAACCGGGTCTGTCCATTCCGAATCCACCCAATTAACCCCTTCACATTCGCCCGGATGTTTCATACACAAACGCTTGCATTGGTGGTCCGATTCGTCGGGCCACTTGTGTTTCGTCCGAGACGGTGGGCGTTCCGGGATTTGCCGGGGCTTAATCTCCTGCCTGAGACGGGAACAGACCAGATTTCTATGCGGCTCTCCTGTCACAAGGGTTTGGCGCGTCTGGCTCAGCCCGCTCTACGGACCCCTTTGCCGGGTCGTCAAGATCCGGTGCGACTGAGCCGGGGATACCCCCAATACTGGAGTGACACTGTGGATAGAGCCCAGAAAGAGAAAGTGGTCGAGGAACTCGGCCAGATCTTCGAAAGCTCTGGCGTCGTCGTGGTTGCCCACTACGAAGGCCTTACAGTTGCCGAGATGCAAGACCTGCGCGCCCGTGCGCGCGAGGCCGAAACATCCGTGCGCGTTGCCAAGAACAGGCTCGCCAAGATCGCCCTTGAGGGCAAGCCATGCGAAAGCATCGGTAATTACCTCTCGGGCATGACCGTGCTTACCTTCTCCGAAGACCCCGTGGCAGCTGCCAAGGTCGCGGAGAGCTTTGCCAAGGACAACAAGAAGTTTGAAATCCTTGGTGGTGCAATGGGTAATACGGCCCTGGACCGGGCCGGTGTCGAAGCCACGTCGAAACTGCCGTCGCGCGAGGAGCTTATCTCCACCATCGCCGGCATGATTGGCGCGCCCGCTTCGAACATCGCCGGTGCGATTGGCGCACCTGCAAGCAACATCGCGAGCATACTTTCGACCATCGAAGAGAAGGCGGAAGCAGCTTAAGCACCTGCAAGTCCTGCGTATCGGGCTGGAATGCCGACGTTGGAACACATCTTAGAACGGAAAGAGCTGAAAAATGGCTGATCTGAAAAAACTGGCTGAAGAGATCGTTGGTCTGACGCTTCTCGAAGCACAAGAACTGAAAACCATCCTGAAAGACGAATACGGCATCGAGCCCGCCGCTGGCGGCGCAGTGATGATGGCCGGCCCCGCAGAGGGCGCAGGCGAAGCTGCCGAAGAGCAGACCGAATTCGACGTTATCCTGAAAGCGGCCGGTGCCTCCAAGATCAACGTGATCAAGGAAGTTCGCGCGATCACGGGTCTGGGCCTCAAGGAAGCCAAGGACCTGGTCGAAGCCGGTGGCAAGGCCGTCAAGGAGCAGGTCTCCAAGGACGAAGCCGAAGAGATCAAGGGCAAGCTGGAAGCAGCCGGCGCCGAGGTCGAAGTCAAGTGATGCCGCAGGTAGCTGGCGCATCCCGGACCTGATCCGGGATCTTTGGCTACCGCGCGAGACCCCGGATCAGGTCCGGGGCACGTATCACGAAAAACCTGGCTGGATCGGGCGTTGCCCGGTCCAGCCGAACCTGTCTCAGAGAGGCCCTGACGTATCGGGGTTTTTCTCAGGCGAGGTTTACGCGGTCGGGAGGCTTCTGGTGGGACAGAGGCCGGGAATTGATCGTAACCCGCTCTCTCTGATGGCTGCGCCGCTGGGGCCCGACAGCGCGCATGGCCGGTGAGACACGAAAGGTGACCACAAACATGGCGCAATCCTTCCTTGGCCAGAAACGTCTTCGGAAATATTACGGCAAAATCCGCGAAGTGCTGGAGATGCCGAACCTGATCGAGGTTCAGAAATCCTCGTATGACCTGTTCCTGAAATCCGGCGATCAGCCCGAGCCCGCCGATGGCGAGGGGATCAAGGGCGTGTTCCAGTCGGTTTTCCCGATCAAGGATTTCAACGAGACCGCCGTTCTGGAATTCGTCAATTACGATCTGGAAAAGCCGAAATACGACGTCGAGGAATGTATGCAGCGCGACATGACCTATGCCGCGCCGCTCAAGGTGACGCTGCGTCTGATCGTGTTCGATGTGGACGAGGATACCGGCGCCAAGTCTGTCAAGGACATCAAGGAACAGGACGTGTTCATGGGCGACATGCCCCTGATGACGCCCAACGGCACCTTTGTCGTGAACGGCACCGAGCGCGTGATCGTGTCCCAGATGCACCGCAGCCCCGGCGTGTTTTTCGACCACGACAAGGGCAAGACGCATTCCTCGGGCAAGCTGCTGTTTGCGTGCCGCATCATCCCCTATCGCGGTAGCTGGCTTGATTTCGAGTTCGACGCCAAGGACATCGTGTTCGCCCGGATCGACCGCCGCCGCAAGCTGCCTGTGACGACCCTGCTGTATTCGCTGGGTCTGGATCAGGAAGCGATCATGGACGCCTATTATGACACGGTCGATTATTCGCTGAAGAAAGGCGAGGGCTGGGTCACCAAGTTCTTCCCCGAGCGCGTGCGCGGCACGCGCCCGACCTTTGATCTGGTCGACGCCGAGTCCGGCGAAATCATTGCCGAGGCGGGCAAGAAGATCACGCCCCGCGCGGTCAAGCAACTGATCGACGAGGGCAAGGTCAGCCAGCTTCTGGTGCCGTTCGAGCATATCCTGGGCAAGTTCGTTGCGCGCGATATCATCAACGAGGACACCGGCGCGATCTATGTCGAAGCAGGTGACGAACTGACGCTTGAGCGTGACAAGGCCGGTGACATCACAGGCGGTACGTTGCAGGATCTGCTGGATGCGGGCATCACCGACATCCCGGTGCTGGATATCGACAACATCAATGTCGGCCCCTATATCCGCAACACCGTGGCGGCGGACAAGAACATGAACCGCGAAACCGCGCTCATGGATATCTACCGCGTCATGCGCCCCGGCGAGCCGCCCACCGAAGAGGCCGCCTCGGCGCTCTTCAATACGCTGTTCTTCGATTCCGAGCGCTACGATCTCTCCGCCGTGGGCCGGGTCAAGATGAACATGCGCCTCAACCTTGAAAAACCTGACACGCAGCGCACGCTTGACCGCGAAGACATCGTCGCCTGCGTCAAGGCGCTGGTGGACCTGCGCGACGGGCGCGGCGATATCGACGATATCGACCACCTCGGCAACCGCCGGGTCCGTTCGGTCGGCGAGTTGATGGAAAACCAGTACCGCGTCGGCCTTTTGCGGATGGAACGCGCCATCAAGGAGCGTATGTCTTCGGTCGAGATCGACACGGTGATGCCGCAAGACCTGATCAACGCCAAGCCCGCCGCGGCCGCCGTGCGCGAATTCTTTGGCTCGTCTCAGCTTTCGCAGTTCATGGACCAGACCAACCCGTTGTCCGAAGTGACGCACAAGCGCCGTCTTTCGGCGCTTGGACCGGGCGGTCTGACGCGCGAACGCGCGGGCTTCGAGGTGCGCGACGTACACCCGACGCATTATGGCCGGATGTGCCCCATCGAGACGCCGGAAGGCCCGAATATCGGCCTGATCAACAGCCTTGCCACCTTTGCGCGGGTCAACAAGTACGGCTTTATCGAAACGCCTTACCGGAAAGTCGAACATGGGCAGGTGACGGACGACGTGCAGTACATGTCCGCAACCGAAGAGATGCGGCACACGGTGGCTCAGGCCAACGCGACGCTGGATGAGGCGGGCAAGTTCGTCAACGAGATGGTCAACACCCGCCAGTCGGGTGAATACATGCTGGCCCCGATCGAGAACGTGGACCTGATCGACGTGAGCCCGAAACAGCTGGTCTCGGTCGCGGCATCGCTCATTCCGTTCCTCGAAAACGACGACGCCAACCGCGCGCTCATGGGGTCCAACATGCAGCGGCAGGCGGTGCCGACGCTGCGTTCCGAGGCACCGCTTGTGGGCACCGGCATCGAGGGCATCGTCGCCCGCGACTCGGGCGCCTCTGTCCTGGCCAAACGCGCCGGCGTGATCGACCAGGTCGATGCGCAGCGCATCGTGGTGCGCGCGACATCGGATCTGGAGCTTGGCGATCCCGGTGTGGATATCTACCGAATGCGCAAGTTCCAGCGCTCCAACCAGAACACCTGTATCAACCAGCAGCCGCTGGTGAAGGTGGGCGACACCGTGACCAAGGGCGAGGTGCTTGCCGATGGCCCGTCGACCGATCTGGGGGAACTGGCGCTTGGCAAGAACGTGCTGGTCGCGTTCATGCCGTGGAACGGCTACAACTTCGAGGACAGCATCCTGATCTCAGAGCGGATCGCCCGTGATGACGTGTTCACCTCGATCCATATCGAGGAGTTCGAGGTCGCCGCGCGTGACACGAAACTCGGCCCCGAAGAGATCACCCGCGATATTCCCAATGTGGGCGAAGAGGCGCTGCGCAATCTCGACGAGGCGGGCATCGTCTATATCGGTGCCGATGTAGAGCCGGGCGATATTCTTGTGGGCAAGATCACCCCAAAGGGCGAAAGCCCGATGACGCCGGAAGAAAAGCTTCTGCGCGCCATCTTTGGCGAAAAGGCAAGCGACGTGCGCGATACCTCGCTGCGGGTGAAGCCCGGCGATTACGGCACTGTTGTCGAGGTGCGCGTCTTTAACCGCCACGGCGTGGAAAAAGACGAGCGCGCGCTTCAGATCGAGCGCGAAGAGGTCGAGCGTCTGGGGCGTGACCGCGACGACGAGCTGGCGATCCTTGACCGCAACATCTATGCGCGTCTCAAGACGTTGATCATGGGCAAGACCGCCGTGAAGGGCCCCAAGGGCGTCAAGGCGAATTCCGAGATCACCGAGGATTTGCTGGAAACACTCAGCCGTGGCCAGTGGTGGCAGCTTGCGCTTCAGGACGAGCAGGACGCGCAGATCGTCGAGGCGCTGCACGACCAGTACGAGGCGCANAANCGNACGCTGGATGCCCGTTTCGAGGACAAGGTCGAGAAGGTCCGTCGTGGCGACGACCTGCCACCGGGCGTGATGAAGATGGTCAAGGTCTTTATCGCGGTGAAGCGCAAGCTTCAGCCGGGAGACAAGATGGCCGGTCGTCACGGCAACAAGGGCGTGATCAGCCGCGTGGTGCCGATGGAGGACATGCCGTTTCTCGCCGATGGCACGCCGGTCGATTTCTGTCTCAACCCGCTGGGTGTGCCGTCGCGCATGAATGTGGGGCAGATCCTTGAGACCCACATGGGCTGGGCCGCGCGCGGCCTTGGCATCCGCATCGACGACGCGTTGCAGGATTATCGCCGCACCGGCGACCTGACACCCGTCCGCGAGGCGATGCACCACGCCTATGGCGACGATGTCTACGACGAGGGCATCGCGGGCATGGACGAAGCCACGCTGATCGAAGCGGCGGGCAATGTCACGAACGGTGTGCCGATCGCAACGCCGGTGTTTGACGGCGCGAAAGAGGCCGATGTGAACGACGCACTGCGGCGTGCGGGCTTTTCGGACAGCGGTCAGTCGGTCCTGTTCGACGGGCGCACGGGCGAGCAGTTCAGCCGCCCCGTGACCGTGGGCGTCAAGTACCTTCTCAAGCTGCACCACCTTGTGGANGACAAGATCCATGCGCGCTCCACCGGGCCTTACAGCCTCGTGACCCAGCAGCCGCTTGGCGGCAAGGCGCAGTTCGGTGGCCAGCGGTTCGGCGAGATGGAGGTCTGGGCGCTCGAAGCTTACGGTGCCGCCTACACCTTGCAGGAAATGCTGACCGTGAAGTCGGATGACGTGGCGGGCCGGACCAAGGTCTATGAAAGCATCGTCAAGGGTGAGGACAATTTCGAGGCCGGCGTACCGGAATCGTTCAACGTTCTCGTCAAGGAGGTCCGGGGTCTGGGCCTCAACATGGAACTCCTGGATGCGGAGGAGGACGAGTAAGCGCCGCGCCCCGGACCCTTTCAAAGGGTCCGGTCCGTTTTCTTTTCAAGAAAACGGCGTTGCCTCTCCCTTCACCGCCAGCCTCTAAGGATTTGAAAATGAACCAGGAACTTACAAACAACCCGTTCAACCCGGCCGCCCCGGTCAAGGTGTTCGACGAAATCAAGGTCAGCCTTGCCAGCCCCGAGCGGATCCTGTCGTGGTCCTATGGCGAGATCAAGAAGCCCGAGACGATCAACTACCGCACGTTCAAGCCAGAGCGTGACGGCCTGTTCTGCGCGCGCATCTTTGGCCCGATCAAGGACTATGAGTGCCTGTGCGGCAAGTACAAGCGCATGAAATATCGTGGCGTTGTCTGCGAGAAATGCGGCGTCGAAGTCACGCTGCAAAAGGTCCGCCGCGAGCGGATGGGCCATATCGAACTGGCTGCACCCTGCGCCCATATCTGGTTCCTGAAATCACTGCCAAGCCGCATCGGCCTCATGCTGGACATGACGCTGCGCGATCTGGAGCGTGTGCTTTATTTCGAGAATTACGTGGTGATCGAGCCGGGCCTCACGGACCTGTCCTATGGTCAGATGCTGACCGAAGAAGAGTTCATGGATGCGCAGGACGCGTATGGCATGGACGCCTTCACCGCCAATATCGGTGCCGAGGCGATCCGCGAGATGCTGGCCAATATCGACCTTGAATCCGAGGCCGAACAGCTGCGCGCCGATCTGGCCGAAGCCACGGGCGAGTTGAAGCCCAAGAAGATCATCAAGCGTCTGAAGGTCGTCGAGTCGTTTCTTGAGTCCGGCAACCGCCCGGAATGGATGGTCATGACGGTCATTCCCGTCATCCCGCCGGAACTGCGCCCGCTTGTGCCGCTGGATGGTGGCCGCTTTGCCACATCGGATCTGAACGATCTTTACCGCCGCGTCATCAACCGCAACAACCGCCTCAAGCGTCTGATCGAGCTGCGCGCGCCCGACATCATCGTGCGGAACGAAAAGCGGATGTTGCAGGAATCCGTTGATGCGCTCTTTGACAACGGTCGCCGTGGCCGCGTGATCACCGGCGCCAACAAGCGCCCGCTGAAATCTCTGTCCGACATGCTCAAGGGCAAGCAGGGCCGCTTCCGCCAGAACCTTCTGGGCAAGCGGGTCGACTTTTCCGGTCGTTCGGTCATCGTGACCGGCCCGGAACTCAAGCTGCATCAGTGCGGTCTGCCCAAGAAGATGGCGTTGGAATTGTTCAAGCCGTTCATCTACTCGCGGCTGGAGGCCAAGGGCCTTTCCAGCACCGTCAAGCAGGCGAAAAAGCTGGTGGAAAAGGAACGCCCCGAGGTTTGGGACATCCTTGACGAGGTTATCCGCGAACATCCCGTGCTGCTGAACCGCGCGCCCACCCTGCACCGTCTGGGCATTCAGGCGTTCGAGCCGATGCTTGTCGAAGGCAAGGCCATTCAGCTTCATCCGCTGGTCTGTTCGGCCTTCAACGCCGATTTCGACGGCGACCAGATGGCCGTGCACGTGCCCCTTTCGCTGGAAGCCCAGCTTGAAGCGCGCGTTCTGATGATGTCCACGAACAACGTGCTGTCGCCCGCCAACGGCGCGCCGATCATCGTGCCGTCNCAGGACATGGTCCTTGGCCTCTACTATACCTCGATCATGCGCGAGGGCATGAAGGGCGAGGGCATGACATTCGCCTCCATCGAGGAGGTTCAGCACGCGCTGGACGCTGGCGAAGTGCATATGCACGCCAAGATCACCGTGCGCGTCGCCCAGATCGACGAGACCGGTCAGGAAGTGATGCAACGCTTCGAGACCACGCCGGGCCGCGTGCGCATCGGTGCGCTTTTGCCGATGAACGCCAAGGCCCCGTTCGAGTTGGTAAACAAGCTGTTGCGCAAGAAAGAGGTGCAGCAGACCATTGACACCGTCTACCGCTACTGCGGTCAGAAAGAGTCGGTGATCTTTTGCGACCAGATCATGTCCATGGGCTTCAAGGAAGCGTTCCGCGCGGGCATCTCCTTTGGCAAGGATGACATGGTCATCCCGGACACCAAGTGGACGATCGTCGAAGAGACGCGCGATCAGGTCAAGGGTTTCGAGCAGCAGTACATGGACGGCCTGATCACCCAGGGCGAAAAGTACAACAAGGTCGTGGATGCCTGGTCAAAATGTAACGACGAGGTTACCGAAGCGATGATGAACACAATCTCGGCGGACAAGTTCGACGAGCATGGTGCCATGATGGAACCCAACAGCGTTTACATGATGGCCCACTCGGGCGCGCGTGGCTCTGTCACACAGATGAAGCAGCTGGGCGGGATGCGGGGCCTGATGGCCAAGCCGAACGGCGACATCATCGAAACGCCGATCATCTCGAACTTCAAGGAAGGTCTGACCGTTCTTGAATACTTCAACTCGACCCACGGGGCGCGGAAAGGTCTGTCCGACACCGCCTTGAAGACGGCGAACTCGGGCTACCTGACCCGTCGTCTTGTGGACGTGGCACAGGACTGCATCGTGCGCGAGCATGACTGTGGCACCGACCGCGCCATCACGGCCGAGGCCGCTGTCAATGACGGTGAGGTTGTCGCCACGCTGGCCGAACGTGTGCTGGGCCGTGTCGCGGCAGAGGATATCGTCAACCCGGTCACCAACGAGGTCGTCGTGGCCGAGGGTCAGTTGATCGACGAACGTACCGCCGACGCGATCGACCAGGCTGCCGTGCAGACGGCGCGCATCCGCTCGCCGCTGACCTGCGAGGCCGAGGATGGCGTCTGCGCCATGTGCTATGGCCGTGACCTTGCACGCGGCACGATGGTCAACACCGGCGAGGCTGTCGGCATCATCGCGGCGCAGTCCATCGGTGAGCCGGGCACGCAGCTGACGATGCGGACCTTCCACATCGGCGGCGTGGCACAGGGTGGCCAGCAATCCTTCCAGGAAGCCAGCCAGGAAGGCGTGATCGCCTTTGAAACCGAACAGCTTCTGGAAAACTCCTCTGGGGAAACCCTGACGATGGGCCGGAACATGAAGCTGCTTATCAAGGCAGAAAACGGTGTTGAACTGGCCAGCCACAAGGTGCCTTACGGCTCCAAGCTGCATGTCAAGCATGATGAAAAGGTGTCGCGTGGCGACAAGCTTTTCGAGTGGGATCCCTACACATTGCCGATCATCGCCGAAAAGAGCGGCATGGCGAAATTCGTCGACCTGACCTCGGGGATCTCGATCCGCGACGTGACCGACGATGCCACTGGCATGACCCAGAAGATCGTGACCGACTGGCGCGCCGCCCCCAAGGGCAACGAGCTCAAGCCCGAGATCATCATCGTGGGCTCGGATGGCGAACCTGTCCGCAACGATGCGGGCAATCCGGTGACCTACCCCATGTCCGTGGACGCCGTGCTTTCCATCGAGGAAGGGCAGGACATTCATGCCGGTGACGTGGTCGCGCGGATCCCGCGCGAGGGTGCCAAGACGAAGGACATCACCGGCGGTCTGCCGCGTGTGGCCGAACTCTTTGAGGCGCGCCGCCCCAAGGATCACGCCATCATCGCCGAAATCGACGGCTACGTTCGCTACGGGCGCGACTACAAGAACAAGCGCCGCATTTCGATCGAGCCCGCCGACGATACGATGGAGCCGGTGGAATACATGGTGCCCAAGGGCAAGCATATTCCGGTTCAGGAAGGTGACTATGTCCAGAAGGGCGACTACATCATGGACGGCAACCCGGCGCCGCATGACATCCTGTCCATCATGGGTGTCGAAGCGTTGGCCGAGTACATGATCGACGAGGTGCAGGAGGTCTACCGCCTTCAGGGTGTGAAGATCAACGACAAGCATATCGAGGTCATCGTGCGTCAGATGCTCCAGAAGTGGGAGATCCTTGACAGCGGGGAAACCACGCTTCTCAAGGGCGAGCATGTGGACAAGATGGAGTTCGACCAGGCCAACGAAAAGGCCATCGCCAAGGGTGGCCGCCCGGCACAGGGCGAACCGATCCTGCTGGGTATCACCAAGGCGTCGTTGCAGACGCGGTCCTTCATCTCGGCCGCGTCCTTCCAGGAAACCACGCGAGTGCTGACCGAGGCGTCGGTGCAGGGCAAGCGCGACAAGCTGGTTGGCCTGAAGGAAAACGTCATCGTGGGTCGTCTGATCCCGGCGGGCACGGGTGGTGCCACGCTCGACATGCGCCAGATCGCGCAGAAGCG
>P_2C_Liq_1_UnCtyDRAFT_1001054_pt1 | contig 10811 bp, 11 predicted proteins | sample Pon2CUnioCityCA_2_FD_10234 | JGI IMG/M metagenome (IMG submission 10234)
AAAGCGATTCTTATATTATGGCTTGTATGTTTCCTTATTTTGAAGGAGTTTTTCAAGAACAAGACCAAACATATTTGAATAATTTTAAAGTGTACGCAGAAAAACAATAACTTCTTTTGATAAGCGCCGAATACAAAAAATACATTCTCAATTTTAAAAATCCAAGTGGAACATCACGTGGAATTCTAAGAACCAAAGAAACATGGTTTATCATTTTAAAACAAGATGATAAAATTGGTGTTGGAGAAACAGGATTGTTTAGAGGTTTAAGTATAGATGATGTTCCTAATTATGAAGATAAACTAAAATGGGTTTGTGAAAATATCAACTTAGGATTAGAAAAATTGTTGTCAGAATTAATTGAGTTTCCATCAATTCAATTTGGATTAGAGCAAGCTTTTTTATCCTTACAAGCCAAAACTCCTTTCGAGTTGTTTCCCTCAACATTTACTCAAGGAAAAGAAACCATCAATATAAACGGATTGGTTTGGATGGGTGATAAATCTTTTATGAACCAGCAAATAAAAGACAAACTCAAAGCAGGATTTTCTTGTATAAAAATGAAAATTGGTGCAATTGATTTTGATACAGAAATCAATTTGCTAAAATCAATCAGAAAAGAATTTTCATCCAAAGAAATAGAATTAAGAGTAGATGCAAATGGTGCTTTTTTACCTAGTGACGCTACAGAGAAATTAAAAATTTTATCAGAATTAGAATTACACTCTATAGAACAACCCATTAAGCAAGGTCAAATTGATGAAATGGCACGTTTGTGTGAACAATCACCATTGCCAATTGCTTTAGATGAGGAGTTGATTGGAGTGTTTACTAAAGATAAAAAGAGTTCAATTATTAAAAGTATAAATCCTCAATACATCATTTTAAAACCAAGCTTAGTTGGTGGTTTTGAGAGTAGTAAAGAATGGATTAAATTTGCAGAGGAAAATAACACAGGTTGGTGGATTACATCAGCTTTAGAAAGTAATGTAGGGTTAAATGCAATAGCGCAATTTACATACACTTTACAAAATAAAATGCCACAAGGTTTAGGTACAGGAGGTTTGTTTACAAACAATTTTGAAAGTCCGTTAGAAGTTAAAAACGGTAACTTAACATATTGTGCAGATAAAAAATGGGATTTTAATTTACGATAATGAATTTTATACAACAAGCATATAAAGGGAATAGAGAATGGTACTTTTGGTTATTAACCCTTTTTTTAGCATTTATTGGTTGGCAAATAATTGGGGTTATTCCTTTGTTTGTAGTCGCTTTTAACGCATCTAGTGGATTAGCCGAATTTACCAAAGCTGCAGAAGATAGCTTTATGTCTTTAGGTATTAACAGTAACTTGTTTCTATTTTTGATAATTTTCTCTTTTGCTTGCGGATTATTGTTGTTATGCATTGGTGTGAAATACATTCATAAAAGAAGCATTACTTCTCTAATTACAAGTAGAAATAACATAGATTGGAATCGAGTTAAATTTGGTTTTTTGTCTTGGGGAACCCTTGCTGTTGTGAGCATTGCTCTAGGAATTTTTCTTGCTCCAGAAAATTATATTTGGAACTTTAAAACTGTACCATTCTTTACTTTAGTTGCGGTATCTTTTCTGTTTTTACCACTACAAACAAGTTTTGAAGAATTGATGTTTAGAGGCTACCTAATGCAAGGTATTGGTGCACTTATTAAAAATAGATGGTTTCCATTAATTTTTACTTCTGTTTTATTTGGACTCTTGCATGGTGCAAATCCAGAAGTAGAAAAGTTAGGGTATATTTCTATGGTGTTTTATATCGGTACTGGTTTTTTCTACGGAATTACAACATTAATGGATGAAGGTACAGAACTGGCTTTAGGCTTGCATGCTGCAAATAATATTATTGCTGCCTTTTTTGTAACTACAGATTGGACAGTTTTTCAAACAGATGCACTTTATATTGATACCTCAGAACCTTCTGTAGGTTGGGAGATGTTTTTTCCTGTTTTGGTGTTATATCCTTTAATGTTATTCTTTTTCTCTAAAAAATATGGATGGAAAAACTGGGTGGAAAAACTTACAGGTAAAATTGAAGAGCCAATTGTATTAAATGAAAACTATAGAATTATAGAGGATGTTGAAGCAGAATAGCTTCCATAAAGATTTTAAACTTAATGATAATTCATTTTCTTCGGTTGATGAACTATTGACTTTTTCTTGTCATATTTCTGATGAAATGTACTCTTTTTTAGAAAGTTGGTTTTCTACTTCAGATACTGTTACTGTAGAAACTTCTGGATCAACAGGTATACCAAAATCAATCTTGTTAAGAAAACAGCAGATGATAAATTCTGCATTAGCTACAGGTAATTTTTTTGATGCTAAAGAAAAAACGTCAGCATTATTATGTTTATCACCAGCCTATATAGCAGGTAAAATGATGATGGTAAGAGCTATAACTTTAGGTTGGCATTTAGATGTAATAACACCAGATGCTAATCCTATACACAATTTAGAAAAGTGTTATGACTTTATTGCAATGGTGCCTTTGCAATTAGAAAACTCAATTCCTTATTTATGGAATATCAAAAAAATAATCGTTGGTGGAGGAGTTGTTTCTAATGAGTTACAAGATAAAATTCAACAGACCAAGTGTAAGATTTTTGCAACATATGGAATGACTGAAACCATTACACATGTAGCTGTTAAACCATTGAATAACTTCTCAAGAGTTACATTGAATTCAGTTCAAAAAACCTTTTATCAAACAGTACCTAACGTGCAAATTTATAAAGATCAAAGAAACTGTTTAGTAATTATAGCTCCAAAAGTTTCTGATGATATTATCTTTACCAATGATGTAGTTGATTTAATTTCTGACACCCAATTTGAATGGTTAGGGAGATATGATAATGTAATTAATTCTGGAGGGATTAAACTACATCCAGAAAAAATTGAAGAAAAACTCTCAAAAATTATTTCAAATCGTTTTTTTGTAGCTAGTATTTCTGATGCAGTTTTTGGAGAAAAACTAATTTTAATTATTGAAGGACAAGAAGAGAAACTAGATTTTAGTTTAGTTGATCTGTCAAAATTCGAAAAACCTAAAGAAGTTTATTTTATTCAAAAATTTGTAGAGACAGCAACCAAAAAAATCCAACGTAAAAAAACATTAAATTTAGTTTTGTTTAGTTAGAATGTTGATAAAAAGTGTTTTAACTGTCCTCTTCTAAAGTGATCATGTTTTTTATATTAAGGGTGTTGTTGTTGTAAATGCTTAAATTTATTTAGAAAAGTATTGTTTTGAATAGGTAAAGTATAGTATATTTGGTATAATATTAAGGATTTTACATGTAATAACGATATTGGGGGATTAACTTATTACATTAAATTCAAAAAAAAAGTCGTGATTCAAATCACGACTTTTTGCTTATCATAAAGTTAAAAACTAAATTTTATTATAAAATAAACTTTTTATAATTCCATCTGAAAGTCCAATTTTTGGAACGTATATTTTTTTTGCACCACTCCACTTCATGGCAGATAAATAGATTTTTGTTGCAGGTATAATAACATCTGCTCTATCTGGATTTAAACTTAACTCAGAAATTCTTTGATCATAAGTCATTTGTTTTAAAAACTGATATTGTGCTCCTAAATAAATATAAGAAATTGGTTTTCCTTCAGATCTACCAGACATTTTGAATAGCTTATTAATGTTACCTCCAGAACCAATTAAAGATATCTTTTTGAGTCCTTTAGTGTTTTTCTTAATCCATTTTTCGACTTCAGCAAAAATTTCCTTATTAACAGACTTCTTATTGTTTAACAAACGGACTGTACCCATTTTAAAGGATTTTGAAGCGATAATCTTCCCATCAGAAAAAATGGTAAATTCTGTACTTCCCCCACCAACATCAACATATAAATACGATTTATGCCCACTAATCAAATCATCTAAATCTGTAGAAGATATAATTGCAGCTTCTTCTTTTCCACCAATAATATCAATTTTAATTCCTGTTTCTTTATGAATACTTTCTGCAACCTCTTTTCCGTTAGCGGCTTCTCTCATTGCAGAAGTTGCACAGGCTTTATAGCGTTCTACACCATGAACATCCATCAATAATTTAAAGGCACTCATTGCGTTAATCATTCGAGTTTGATTTTTATCACTAATTTCACCAGCAACAAAAGCGTCAGCACCCAAACGTATAGGAACACGTATTAAAGCAGATTTTTTAAATTGAGGCTCCTTGTCATCAGAAACGATAACATTAGATACCAACAGTCTTATTGCATTAGAACCAATATCTATGGCTCCATATTTTTTAATTTCTAACAAATTTTTTATTTAAGATTTTTAGGAAATTCTATCATAAAAGTTTTACCTTTTTTGATGTTTTTCCAATGTTTTTCGTCAAATTTAATTCCTATAATTCCGCAGGTTGTTACATGAGGAATGGGTTTGTTGCCAAACTTATTTACAAAAGTATTAATTCCGTGATCGTGGCTAAATATGATAGCAGAATTAAAACCATCATCTAAAGCACAAACTGTTTTTACCAAATAGCCATCACTAAAACTATACAGTTGCCTGTTAATTTGTAAATTAGCTAGAGGATAACCTAAGTTCTCACAAAAGATAATTGCGGTATGAAGCGCTCTATTTGCACTGCTAGAGACAAAAACATCAGGTCTTTCAATTTTTTTACTTAAAAATTTAGACATTAAATGCGCATCTTTAATGCCTCGTTTTTTTAGAGGTCTATCAATATCTTCTATACCAGCGTATTCCCAAGAAGATTTTGCGTGTCTAACAATGTATAAAGTTTTCATTCAATTTTGATTGTTGATGTGTAAATATAAAAATTTATGGAGCTAATCGTTCTAATTTCCAAGAAAAATCTTTTTCTAAAGTATATCGAATTCTATCATGCATTCTATTAGGTCTCCCTTGCCAAAATTCTATAGAAATAGGTTTAACTAAATAGCCTCCCCAATGTGGAGGTCTTTCAATTTCTTTGCCTTTAAAGTTTCTTTCAAACATTTTTAGGTTCTTGTCTAGTTCTTCTCTAGAAGAAACAACAGTACTTTGATTAGATGCCCAAGCTCCTAATTTACTACCATCTGGTCTTGATTCAAAATAGCCATCAGATAGGTTTTCTGCCAATTTCTCTGCTTTACCTTTAATAATGATTTGCTGTTCTAAAGCAGGCCAAAAGAAAGACAAGCAAATGTTGTTATTTGCTGCAATTGCTTTTCCTTTTTCTGATGTGTAATTGGTGTAAAAAATAAAACCTTCCCAAGTAACTCTTTTCAATAAAACCACTCTGTTTTTTGGAAAACCATCTAAACCTAATGTAGAAATATGCATTGCATTGGTTTCATCTACAGATTCAGATTCATCTGCATTTCTAAACCAAGTTTGAAATAATTCCATAGGATTTTCAGGGCAATTACTCTCTAAAAGTTCTTGTTTTTCGTATGATTTTCGATAGTTTGATAAGTCTTTAGCCATTTACTTTTCTTTTAAACAAAGATAATCCAATAAAGGTAAAAAAACCATTTAATACTAAAACGAAAAATCCAAAATCGAAATTAAAAAATTGTAAACTATGGTAACTAATAATAAAGGTTAACACAGGAGCTAACAAACATATAAAAGGTACCATTTTGTCTTTTACTTGTAATTTGGTAAAAAGTCCAAAAGCATATAAACCTAATAATGGGCCATAGGTATAACCGGCAGCTTTAAAAATATTTGCAATTACACTTTCATCAGCAATAAAATATTTAAAGATTAAAATGATAAGCACTAAAACTACAGAAAAGACAATATGAATTTTCTTTCTTATTTTTTCTTGGAGTTTTTTATCCTCTTTTTTATCAATCTCTAAAATATCGATACTAAAAGATGTAGTCAATGATGTTAATGCAGAATCTGCACTTGAGTATGCAGCAGCAATTAATCCTAATAAGAAGAATAGGGCAGTAGCTAAACCTAAATTTCCTTGCGTAGCAATTAATGGGAAAAGTTGGTCTTTGTGCGCGTCAATTCCGTTTTTCTGAGCATAATCTGTTAGTAAAACCCCTAAAGCTAAAAAGAAAAAATTAACAATAACTAAGACAATGGTAAACCAAAACATGTTTTTTTGAGCATCTTTTAAATTTCTACACGTTAGGTTTTTTTGCATCATATCTTGATCTAAACCTGTCATAACCACTGCTATAAAAGCACCTGATAAAAACTGTTTCCAAAAATAATTTCCTGCGCTAACATCATCAAAAAAGAATATTTTAGAAAGTTTGCTTTCTGATATATAAGAAAATAAACGATCAATTTGCATTTCATCAGAAATGGTATAAATACAAACGCCTACTGCAATTAACATGAATAAAGTTTGTAGTGTATCTGTCCAAACAATCGTTTTAATACCGCCTTTAAAAGTGTACAACCAAATCAATAAAATAGTAATAGAAACTGTTACCCAAAAAGGAATTCCATAGGCATCAAACAAAATAACTTGTAACACATTTGCGACTAAAAACAACCTGAAAGCTGCTCCAATTGTTCTAGAAAGCAGAAAGAAACTTGCTCCAGTTTTGTAAGAATATCGTCCAAAACGATCTTCTAAATAGGTGTAAATTGATGTTAGGTTTAGTTTGTAATAGAGCGGTAATAGTATTAATCCAATAATAGCATAACCAACTACATAGCCCAAAACCATCTGAAAATAACTCATGCTTTGTGCTTCTACCCAACCTGGAACAGAGATAAAAGTTACACCAGAAAGTGAGGCTCCAATCATACCAAACGCTACCAAATACCAAGGTGATGAATTGTTGGCTTTGAAAAAAGTTTTGTTGTCTGCAGATTTCCCTGTAATGTATGATATAAAAATCAATACTGAAAAATAGGAAACTATTAATAATAGTATGTGTAGTGGTTGCATTTAATAAATTACGAATTGCGATTTGACAGTTACGAAGATATACTTTTTTAAAATTTTAATTGATTAATTCGTGATTGATAATTGATAATTCATAATTTAGCCAACTATGGATTTTTCATCAAAATTATTAGAAAATGCAGTGAATGAAGTGTCGCGTTTACCAGGAATTGGAAAACGAACAGCCTTACGTTTGGTGTTGCATTTGCTAAAACAACCTTCAGAACATACAAAGTATTTATCGGAGGCACTTTTGCATTTAAGAAATGATGTAAAAACCTGCGAAAAATGCCACAATATTTCTGATACTTTTTTGTGTGATATTTGCCAGAATCCAAAAAGAAATCCAGAAATTGTGTGTGTTGTTGAGGATATTAGAGATGTTATGGCGATAGAAAGTACTTCTCAGTTTAACGGTTTATATCATGTTTTGGGAGGTAAAATTTCTCCTATTGAAGGTATTGGTCCTCAAAATTTGCAAATAGAATCGTTAATTGAAAAAGTTGAAAAAGGAGAAGTTAAAGAACTTATTTTTGCATTAAGTTCTACTATGGAAGGAGATACTACCAACTTCTATATTTTTAAACAAATTGAAAAATTTGAAATTACAACTTCTACAATTGCGAGAGGAATTTCTGTGGGTGATGAATTAGAATACGCAGATGAAGTTACTTTAGGAAGAAGTATAGTAAATAGAATTCCTTTTGAGCAGAGTATTAAAGGTTGATTTAATCTTTATCTAAAATAACAGTTTTACTAGTTTTTATCTTTTTCTTTTTAAACGAATAAAAGGCCATAACAGCACTAACCACCATTAAAATTGCAGCTAATAAAAATGGAGCGCCAGCAAATTTAAAAGGAGTATCATCTTTTGTGAAATAATAGAAAATACCTGTCATTACAGGTGGGCCAACAATAGCAGAAGCACTCATTAAACTAGTTAAGGTTCCTTGAATTTCTCCTTGCTCTGTTTCTGGAACTTGTATCGAAATTACAGCTTGTAATGCTGGTCCTGCAATACCGCCCAAACAATAGGGAATTAAAAAGACAAACATCATCCAACTCTCTGTAGCAAATGCAAATAATAACATGCCTAAACTGTATAAAAAGAAGCCAACGTAAATACTTTTTTCATTACCTAACCTTGGGTTTATCCATCGTATTAAAACACCTTGAACTAAGGCAACACATAAGCCAATCATCCCCAAAGAAAGTCCAACCATTTTTTCATCCCAGTTAAATTTATACATTGAGAAATAACTCCAATTGCTTTGTATAGCGTGAGAAGCTACGTATAAAATAAACATGGCTAAAACCAATCCAATCAGTTTTGGATACTTTTTTAAACTTATAAAACTCCCAACAGGATTTGCTCTTTTGATATTAAATTCTCTTCTTTTTTCTTTGGATAAAGACTCAGGAAGGATAAAATAACCATATAAAAAGTTTATAAAACATAAAACTGCTGTTGCATAAAAAGGAACTCTAGGTCCATATTGGCCTAATAAACCTCCAATAACAGGACCAATGATAAAGCCTAAGCCAAAAGCAGCACCTATCATTCCAAAGTTTTTAGCTCTGTTTTCAGGACTACTAATATCTGCAATATAAGCTGATGCAGTTGTAATGCTTGCACCAGTTACTCCTGCTATGATTCGTCCAATAAACAACCAAGTAATTGTGGGTGCTAAAGCTAGTAAAATATAATCTAATGTAAACCCGAATAAAGAAATTAAAATGATGGGTCTTCGTCCATATTTATCACTTAAATTACCAACAACAGGCGCAAAAACAAATTGTGTAATGGCATATGAAAAAGTTAACCAACCCCCAACTTTTGCAGCTTCACTAATATCACCTTGAATCAATTCTTCTATCAAACCAGGAATTACAGGAATGATAATTCCCCATCCAATAACATCAATTAACATTGTGATGAAGATAAACCCTAAAGCAGCTTGCTTTTTATTTTTTTTCATTGATTGGTTTGAGCTGTCAAATAAAAGAATTATTATTCAATTAGTTCTCTTCAATAGTAGTTTTATCAGAGTTTTCTAAGACTTCTTTTTCTGCTTTTTCCCAAGATTTCTTTTCTCGTATTTTTTTATAAAGACGAATTGCTAACATTAAAATAACTCCAAAAAGCACAATGCCAACAACACCCCAAACCCAATTGATAGCGCTTTTTAATGTGACTAAAAAAACGACAGCAAAAAGAATTAAGGTAGCTACTTCGTTCCAAATTCGGAGTTGTAACGCAGAGTATTTTATAACATCTTTTTGGAGTTGCTTATAAATTCTTTGACATGAATAATGATAGAAATATAACGCCAATACAAATGCTAGTTTTACATGCATCCAAGGTTCAGATAAATAATATGGATTTTTATACAACATCCAAAAGGCAAAAAAGCTTGCCAAAATAGCTGATGGCCAAGTAATTATGTGCCATAAGCGCTTACTCATTAATTTAAATTGAGTTTGCAGTATTTTTTTGTCAGGTTGAGGTTTTTTCTCAGCTTCAACATGATAAATAAACAACCTAATAATGTAGAATAAACCTGCAAACCAAGTCACTACAAAAATAACATGTAATGCTTTTACGTATAAAAAATCCATAGTATTAAGTTTTAAGGTTAAGATTTCTCAATCGCTTTAAAAAAAGCTCATTTAGAAATGACAAACATTATTGTATTTTAATTTTTCTAACTGCTAACTTCCCATTCTTTAATCCACTCTGACATCACATTAACCCAATCATCATTATCATTCATGCAAGGTATGTGTTTGTAATCTGTTCCGCCAGCTTCTAAAAAATCTTCTTTTCCTTCCATCGCAATTTCTTCTAAAGTTTCTAAACAGTCAGAAACAAATGCTGGGGTAATTACAGCTAATTTTTTCTTGCCTTCTTTTGGAAATTTTTCCAGCTCAAAATCAGTGTAAGGTTTTAACCAAGGGTCTTTTAATAAACGCGATTGAAATGAATTGCTCCAAGTTCCTTCTTTTAAGTTCAGTTCTTTTGCAATAGCTTTTGTGGTTTCAAAACATTGATGTCTGTAACAAGTGTAATGTGCTACAGAATTACGTTCGCAACAAGAACCATCAATTTTACAATGACTTTTTGTTGGGTCAGATTTTTTAATATGACGCTCAGGAATTCCGTGATAAGAGAATAAAATATGATCGTAATCAAATCCTTTTAGATGGTTGGCAATGTTTGTACTCATTGCTTTGATATAATCTGGTTCTTTGTAAAAAGGAGGTAAAGTATCTAAAATTACATTTGGATATTTTTCTGCTAAAATCTCCTCAGCTTTGGTAACTACAGTTTCGTAGGAAGACATTGCATAATGCGGATATAAAGGCGCTAAAAAAATTTCTGTAACCCCTTTGTCTACCAATTCTTTAATCCCTTTTTCCATGCTCATAGAACCATAACGCATTGCCAAAGCAACAGGGATTTCTGTTTTTTCTTTTACTTTTTTAGTAAATCGTTCAGAAATAACAACTAATGGAGAGCCTTCATCCCACCAAATCTTTTTGTAAGCTGCCGCTGATTTTTTTGGTCTAAAGTTTAAGATGATTCCCTTAATTAAAATGTAGCGTTTCCAATACGGAATGTCAATAACGCGTTCGTCCATTAAAAATTCATCCAAATACGTTTTTACATCTTTAATGTCTGTACTATCTGGTGATCCTAAATTATTTAATAATACTCCTTTCATTTAAATATAGTTTCAAAGTTTCAAAGTTTCAAAGTTTCAAAGTTTATAAAGTTGAAACTTCAATATTTTATTTTTGCTTACTGCTTACTGCTTACTGCTTACTGCTTACTGCTTACTGCTTACTGCTTACTGCTTACTGTTTACTGCTTA
>P_2C_Liq_1_UnCtyDRAFT_1001055_pt1 | contig 10809 bp, 8 predicted proteins | sample Pon2CUnioCityCA_2_FD_10234 | JGI IMG/M metagenome (IMG submission 10234)
AATTCTAATGAATTAAAGGCAACTGCAGAAGTAGTAAGTAAAATGCTGAAAAGAAGACACAATGATGTTTTGGATTATGAAATTACAATACCTATTCAACTTTTAAAACAACAACAAAAAACCAAACAAATTTTTAATATTGTTTTAAGTATAATAGCTGGTATTTCTTTATTAATTGGAGGTATTGGTATTATGAATATTATGCTTGCCTCTGTATTAGAACGCACAAAAGAAATTGGTATTATTAGAGCCATTGGTGCAACGCAAGAAGATGTAATTCTACAATTCTTAACGGAATCTGTATTAATTAGTGTTGGCGGTGGAATTATAGGTATTATTTTAGGAATTATAGGAGCCTATTTGATAGAAATTTTTTCTGGTATAGAAACTATATTATCTATGTCATCTATATTAACTTCTTTCATTATTGCGGTTCTTGTGGGTTTAACTTTTGGGATTTTTCCTGCAAAATCCGCTGCAAAGAAAAGACCTATAGAAGCTTTAAGATCGGAATAACTGAAAAAAAATCGTTTTGAATATCTAAAATAAAACCTATGAAAAAAAATCTTTTTACTTTTTTCTTTTTACTATCGATTTCTATTTTTAGTCAGCAACAAATAACGTTAGACCAAGCCATAACTATTGCTCAAAAAAACTCTCCAGATTACAAGGCATTATTAAATCAAAACCAAGCTAGTTATTGGCGTTATCGAAATTTCAGAGCTGGTTTTTTACCTCAATTACGATTAGATGCTACACTACCTCAATTTAGAAATTCTGTAAATAGAATTACGCTAGACGATGGTTCTGATGATTTTAGAAGGTCTAATCAAGTTCGATTTGATGGTAGTTTATCTTTAAATCAAAATATAGCATTAACGGGAGGTACCATATCTGTAAGTTCTCAATTAGAAAGAGTAGATCGGTTTGAACCTACAGAATCTATTGGGTTTGCAGTCATCCCATTTTCTTTAAATTACAGCCAGAATTCTCTATTTTACAATCCGTTTAGATGGCAAAAAAAGATAGAACCTTTGATTTATGAAGAAGCCAAAAGAGAATTTATTGAGAGAATGGAAGAAATTTCTTTAAGTACAAGCAGACAGTACTTTGCATTATTAAAAGCTCAGGTACAATCAAGAATCGCTCAATCTAATTTTTCGAATCAAGACACCCTCTTTCAAATTTCAAAAGGTAGGTTTAAAATGGGTAAAATTGCAGAAAACGATTTACTACAAATAGAACTATCTGTTTTAAATTCTGAAAATGAAGTAATTACAAATGAAATCAACTTTAAAAGAACCTCTCAAAATTTATCTCGTTATTTAGTTTTAGATACAGAGAATATTCAATTATCTCCCCCAAAAGAGCTCACCACATTTACAGTTACTGTAGAAAAAGCCTTAGAAGAAGCAAAAGCCAACAGAAAAGCAGTAATTGAATTTAGAAGAAGACGCTTAGAAGCAGAACAAGATGTGGCAGAAGTAAAAGGTAACAACAGATTACGCATGAGTTTAAGAGCTAATTTTGGAGTATCTCAACAAGGTGATGTTTTTAATGATTTATTTCAAGAATTTAACCAACAACAAAGTTTAGTGGTTTCATTGGGTATTCCTATTTTAGATTGGGGAGTTTCTAAATCTCGAAGAAAATTAGTAGAAGCGAATAAAGATTTAGTGTTAACCAATATAGAAATAGAGCAACAAGAATTTGAGCAAGAAATTTACTTACACGTTTTAAATTGGCAAAATCAGCGTAACTTTTTAAAAACAGCTAAGAAAGCACAAGAAATTGCCATTAAAAGATACGAAATTACCAAAAAGCGGTTTATTTTAGGAAAAATAACGATCACAGATTTAAATCTGGCATTACAAGAAAAAGACAGATCTATTTTAAGTTATTTAAACTCTTTAGAAAAATTCTGGACAGATTATTACACATTAAGAAGATTAACCTTGTTCGATTTTATCAAAAATGAAAAAATAAAAGTTACAGACATAATTTACGATTAACACCTCATTTTAACGTTTTTTTATCTTTTGGCTGCAATTTATAATATTACTTTTGTTTAAGTTAAAAATAAATTAATCAAACAAAAAAATATCGAAATTGAAAAAGATATACATGCTGTTTTTCTTGATGTCCGTTGCTGCATTTAGTCAAGAAAAATACACAGTCAGTGGAACTGTTTACGACGATGCTAACAACGAAACCTTAATTGGAGTATCTATTTATTTTCCTCAAATTAACTCAGGTACAACTACTAATGAATACGGTTTTTACTCAATTACACTTCCTAAAGGTACTTACAAATTACAAGTAAGTTATTTGGGCTTTACTTCTATTGTCGAAACTATAGAATTGAATGAAAAAGTTACTAAAAACTTTAAATTAAAGGAAGAAGCAGAGAGTTTAGGTGAAATTATTATAGAAACTGACATTGAAAAATTAAATGTTAGATCTCCACAAATGAGTGTTAACAAATTAACATCTGCGTCTATAAAAGCAATTCCTGTAGTTTTAGGCGAAGCAGATATTATAAAATCTATCATTCTTTTGCCTGGGGTTACTAGTGCTGGTGAAGGGGCTTCTGGTTTTAACGTTAGAGGTGGTGCTGCAGATCAAAATTTAATTTTATTAGATGAAGCTGTGGTGTTTAATTCATCGCATTTATTTGGTTTTTTCTCTGTTTTTAATCCAGATGTGGTTAAAGATGTAAAATTATTTAAAGGTGGAATTCCTGCAAAATATGGTGGTCGTTTATCTTCAGTTTTAGACATTTACCAAAAAGAAGGAAACAGTAAAGATTTTAACGTTACTGGTGGTGTTGGTTTGGTTTCATCAAGATTGTTAATTGAAGGTCCTATAAAAGAAGAAAAAATATCGTTTTTAGTAGGTGGTCGATCTTCTTACGCACATTTGTTTTTACCTCTTTTCGACAATAATAACAAAGCGTATTTTTATGATTTAAACACTAAAATAAATTATAGAATAGATGATCGTAATAGTGTTTTCTTTTCTGGTTATTTTGGTAAAGATGTGTTTGGTATTAACAATAGTTTTATCAATACCTATGGAAATCAAGTCGCAAATTTGCGTTGGAATCATCTTTTTTCAGATAAATTGTTCTCTAATTTATCCTTAATTTATTCTGATTATTTTTATGGATTAACTTTAGATTTTGTTGGTTTTGAGTGGGATTCTGGTATTACGAATTACAACTTAAAATACGACTTTAATCACTATTTAAGCAACTCCATTAAATTAAGTTACGGCATCAACAATATTTACACAAAATTTAATCCAGGAGAAATTATACCAAGTAGAGACGATTCTGGAATTTTACCTGAAAAGCTAATTGATAAGTATGCAAACGAGTTCGCAGCCTACATAGACGCAGAACATAAAGTGAGTGATAAGTTAACCTTACAATATGGTATCCGTTTTAGCAATTTTACACGTTTGGGGCAAGATGAGTTAAACGTATACGAAAATGATAATCCTGTAATTTATAACGAAGAATTTAAAAAATACGAATCTGCAGAAGCTATAGGCATAGAATCTTTTAAAAGAAGCGATGCGTTAGCTACGTTTAGTAATTTTGAACCAAGATTTTCTTTATCGTATTTACTAAATGATGATGCTTCAATAAAATTGAGTTACAACAGAATGGTACAATATTTACACTTACTATCTAACACAGCCTCTCCTACTCCATTAGATATTTGGACACCAAGTGGGCGATACATTAAACCTCAATTATTAGATCAGTTTGCGGTTGGATATTTTAGAGCTTTAAAAGATGGAGATTACACCCTAGAAACAGAGGTGTTTTACAAGGATATTCAAAATAGAATCGATTATATAAATGGTGCCAATTTGGTTGCCAATAATGAAATTGAAACTGTTATTTTAAATGGACAAGCAAGAGCTTATGGTTTAGAAGTTTTGTTTAAAAAAAATCAAGGTAATTTTACAGGTTGGTTGGCGTATACTTTATCGAGATCAGAGCAACAAACTTTGGGAAGAACTGCTNTAGAACCNGGTATAAACAATGGAGAATGGTATAGTACTCCTTTTGATAAAACACACGATATNTCCATNAATGCAAGCTACAAATTGTCAGAAAAATGGACATTTAACAGCAACTTTTTATTCCAAACTGGGCAACCTACAAACTATCCTGTAGGGCAATATGAAATTCAAGGCCTAAACGTACCAATTTATGATGATAATAGAAGAAATGCAGACAGATTACCTTCATATCATAGAGTAGATATCTCTGCAACATTAACACCAGAAAAAAACAAAAATAGAGAATGGCAAGGAGAATGGGTTTTTGGTATTTATAATTTATACGGAAGACAAAATGCAGCTTCTATAAATTTTAGACGAAATGTAGAAACCATGCGTAATGAAGCTGTACAAACCTCCATTTTTGGCTTGGTACCTTCTGTTACTTATAATTTTAAATTTTAAAGTGATGAAAAAGATATACATACTTCCTATTATACTACTTTTAATTTTTTCAAATTGTGAAAAAGTTATCGATGTTGATGTTCCATCTATCGAACCAAAATTAATTATTGATGCTTCTTTTGAGGTGTATTTTGATGAAAACCCGATAAGTGCAAAATCTGTTGTTAAACTTAGAGAATCTGCAGATTATTTCGATGAAACCATACCAACAGTAACCAATGCAACTGTATTTTTAACCAATTTAAATAACAATACCATCATTAATTTTGAAGATACAAATGCAGATGGAGATTATGAACCTGTTACCGATTTTATTCCTGCGGATGATATTGCATATGAATTAACCGTAATTCATAACAACGAAACCTATAAAGGGAAAGCGACCAAAGTAAAATCTACACGAATCATTGATGTAGCACAAGGAGATAGCACTTTGTTTTCTGGAAATGAAGTAGAAATCAATGTAAAAATTCAGGATGAATTAGACATCGAAAATTATTACTTCTTTGACTTTTCAAACAACAATTTTTCTGTTCTTGAAGATCGTTTTTTTGATGGTCAAGAGTACGAAGTGCCTAACTTTTACGCAGAAGAAGACATTGTTTTGCCTACGGCTGTGAATATAAGAATGGTAGGAGTTTCTAAAGATTATTTTACCTATTTAAGGATTTTAATAAGTCAGAGTGGATTAACTGGTGGTGGCCCTTTTGAAACTGTACCCACTTCCCTATTAGGAAATATGATTAACACAACTAATGAAAATAATTTTCCTTTAGGCTATTTTCATATTGGTGAAACCGATTCGTTTACGATATTTTTAGAAGAAATTGAATAGGCTTTTTCTAAATGGTTTTAAAATTTTGTAGGTTTTTATTCACCTAGGTTCAACTTAAAANNTACTGTTTATTAGCTCGTATGGATTACTATTATGAGCAAGATTTTTGAAACCTTGACAGAAAAAACTACATTTGTTTGATGAACTTCATAAAAACTACAGAACAAGATTCCAAGTACAATCATTTAGAAAAAATGTCTGTTGCTGAGTTATTAATAAATATTAATAATGAAGACAAAACGGTACCCTTAGCCGTTGAAAAAGCGTTACTTCAAATTGAGGCGTTAACAACTAAAATTGTTGAAAAGCTGAAAGATGGTGGTCGCCTTTTTTATATTGGTGCAGGTACTTCTGGTAGATTAGGTATTGTAGATGCATCTGAATGTCCACCAACATTTGGTGTACCTCACGAATTAGTTGTGGGCTTAATTGCTGGTGGAGATATTGCCATACGCAAAGCTGTAGAGTTTGCAGAAGACTCTAATAACCAAGGCTGGCGAGATTTACAAGAACATCAAATTTCCGAGAAAGATGTTGTTGTAGGCATTGCTGCCTCAGGTACCACACCTTATGTAATTGCTGCACTACAAAAATGCAACGAACATAACATTAGTACAGGTTCTATTTCTTGTAATAAAAATAGCCCTCTTTCTAACAGTGCACAATTTCCTATAGAAGTAATTGTAGGCCCCGAATTTGTTACAGGAAGCTCTAGAATGAAGGCAGGAACTGCGCAAAAATTGGTGTTAAATATGCTATCTACAGCTACAATGATTCAGTTAGGAAGAATAAAAGGCAATAAAATGTTAGATATGCAACTCTCGAACAACAAATTAGTAGAAAGAGGACAAAAAATGTTAGCTCAAGAGCTAAATATCGACATACAAAAAGCTAGCGAATTATTATCAGAATTTGGAAACGTAAGAAATGCCATTAATAATTATAAAGGATGAGTACAGATACTAATTTATTAGGAAAAGGATTGATACGTTTAGGAATTTTAGTTTTCTTTTTTATCATTTCACCCATCAGCATAACAATGAGTTTTAAGGCTTTAGATAAATTTAAAGAAGCGCCAAAAGTCTATTTTGCTTACGCCTTTATATGTTTGAGCTGTTTGCTAGTTATTTTTACAGTGTATTTTGCTTTTAAAACTTTTGGCATACTTCAAAAAGCAATTTTTAACAAAGATTAAATTGATTGAGTAGTCGTATAATTAAAAAAAATGATGGCATTATCATCATCTTATCCTATCCAGATACCATTGTAAGGCCTGCCTATTGGGAACCTTCTAGTAAAATTTGGCCTATAATTGGTATTGGTGGCAAACATGCTGTACAAGCTGGTCATGCAGCTTTAATGTTAATTAAAAAAGGAAATACTGAAGTTCAGTATTTCGATTTTGGTAGGTATATAACCAGTTATGGAAATGGCCGTGTTCGATCTAAAGAAACCGACCCTGAACTTTCTGTTCCTATAAAAGCTAAGTTTGAAAACGAAAGCTTAATAAACCTCAATGAACTATTACTTTGGTTAGATAACCATCCTGAGAAAACACATGGAGATGGAAGACTAATTGCCTCTGTAAATAACACTATTGATTATAATTTAGCTTTTAATTTCATCAACAAACTCATCAATAGAAAAGAAATACCTTATGGAGTTTTTGTTAAAAATGGTAGTAATTGTTCGCGTTTTGTAACCGATACGTTAATTGCTTCATTAAACAATAAAAGAATAAAACTACTTTTAAAGAAATCGAATCTTTTAACGCCAAGTCCTATTGGCAACGTTATCAAAGCAACATCCACCAATATTATTTATCAGGTTAAAAATCAAGAAATAAGTCTTTATAAAAACAGGTCTATTCTTAAAGAATATAAAGAATCGTTCTTAACTAAATTTGATACAGAACCCAATTTAATTGGCACTGAACTACCAGATTTAAATGCCTTTTCTTTGAAAAATGGAACTTGGTTGGGTGGTATTGGAAGTGGCGCTTGGTTTACTATCGAAAAACAAATTGATGAAAAAACATACAGCATCGCCAGGTACGATTCTAATGGTATAAAAGAATTTGAAAGTGAATTTGTTATTAATAACCCAAGCTTCAATAGCAATAAAAAACATCATTTTGTACATCCTACAAATTGTAGAGAAATGTATGTAGTTCAAAATGAAAAAGATTATATTTTAAAACGTAAGTGAATTACATAAGCATAAAATCGGTCTATTAAATTCATAAAAAAAATCAGAACTACAAATAATCATGCTAAGAAGCGCTTATATTTTTATTAGGAGTTGTAGGATTATAACCAAAATCTGAATCTTCTAATGTTATACCTAATTGATATACAATATAACCAATACTTGCATAATGATGAATTGTGTGACTTTGCGCTTGCATCAATATTGCAGCTAAAGAGTAGTTTGCACTTACCTTTCCTAAACCTAAATTATCTTTAACAATAACGTTAGTTTCTAGATCATTTTCGGAAATAGTTTTAATTTGATTAATTATAGATTCAAAATATTGAACGCCGTTTGTAGTTTTTAGCTCTATTGCTAGGTTTCTTTCACGTTTGGTAAGATCTATTTCTCCATTTTTAAAACCATCTAAAACACAAGAAAAAATATCTAAAACATGTCGCATATGACAACCTATGCTAGAAAAATAAGGAGGTATTGTATTGTTTGTATATTCTTGATCTGAAATAGTATTTAGCAACTTTATACCTCTTCGTAAATTCTTCTCAATGGCTTCTATCATTACACTTATTTATGTATTAGTTCGTAAAATATAAAAAAAATTACAGGCTTTATTCTTTTTGTTCCAAAAAAAGATATTTTATTATAACAACATTAAAATCAAATAAATATACATTTAACTACGTCAAATAACCATACAAATTTAAATTTTTGGCACGCTGTTTGAATTTATACAAATAAATGCGAAAGCCGAAAAGCAATTAGAGTAGGCAGAACCCGTAAAACCACATATTATGAAAAAAGGTGTATTAATAGTTTTAGGAATGTTGATGATGGTTTCTTCAGTTGAAGCTAAAAAGAGCGAGAACTTACCAAATAGATTTGGGGTTAATTATTATGCGTATAACAACGCTGTTAACTTTTTTGAAAACGGAATCGAGTTTTTTGTTTTTACCAATGGTGATTTTGATTTTGATATAAATTTTACAAACAGAAGACTACCTATTGATAGGGATTTTAGAGGTAGAATTACACGAATTGGTACTATTTCTTTACGTTATGATTTTAGAGGAAACGTTACTAGAATTGGCGGTATTTCTATGGGATATTTTAGAGATAGATTAACTAGAATTGGTAATTTACGCGTTCGTTATGACAGATGGGGAGATCCTTTTTTTAATGGAAATGTCAGGAATTTTTATTACAATAATGGCGTACGTTTTAATTTAAGTTTTGGTGATGTTTGTAATTATAATGATCCTTATTTTTTTAGAAATGAATTTAGAAGAAATTACTATCAGATTAGGGAAGACAACAATTTCTTTTATTACAGAGCAAATATAAATGCAAATATTGGTGATAGAAGTCAAATTTTAAGGAGAAGAAAACCTGCTACTTTAAGAAATGCCAACAGTAATATCTCTAGAAGAAGTGCTAATAATACGTATAGAAAAAATGAAATAAATAAAAGAACATCTTTTAACAGAGACAGAACAAGTTCTTTACGAAAAGACAATCACCCAAAAGAGATAAAAAGAAACCCTAGTTTAACTAACAGAAAGGTGGACTCTAAAAGAAGAGCTATTAATAAAACTGATACGAAAAAAAAGGTAAAAACTGATAGAAAGAAGTCTGAACTAAAAAAAAGAGCAGAAAAAACGGAAAGAAGAAAACGAAGTTAAGACAAGTTTAGTAGAAAAACGGTTGTATTCAAAAACCCCACTTTAAAAGCGGGGTTTTCTATTTGAAATATAGGTTTTTTCCTGTATACCATTATGAATATACTTATTAAATTTGAATGTCCCCCAATTTGAATTAATTAAAATCTTCATTCTCTAAAAAAGGATGAAGATTTTTTATCTTATCAATTTTTTATATTTAATACGTTTTGGCATTAAATCTCCACCCAAACGTTTTTTCTTATTCTCTTCATAATCTGAAAAAGAACCTTCAAAGAAATAGACTTGGCTATCGCCTTCAAATGCTAAAATGTGTGTACAAACTCTATCTAAAAACCATCTATCATGCGAAATAACTACTGCACAACCTGCAAAATTTTCTAAACCTTCTTCTAAAGCACGTAGGGTATTTACATCTAAATCGTTTGTTGGCTCATCTAAGAGTAAAACATTTCCTTCTTCTTTTAAGGTCATTGCCAAATGCAAACGGTTACGCTCACCACCAGATAGTGTATTTACTTTTTTATTCTGCTCACTTCCAGAAAAATTAAAACGGCTTAAATATGCCCTAGAATTTACTTGTTTTCCTCCCATCATTACTAAATCTTGACCTTCAGAAAAGTTTTCCCAAATCGATTTATCAGGATTAATGTTAGAATGTGCTTGGTCTACATAGGCAAGCTTTGCAGTTTCTCCAACATTAAAACTTCCAGCATCTGGAGTTTCTTCTCCCATAATCATTTTAAAAATAGTGGTTTTCCCTGCTCCATTTGGACCAATAATTCCAACAATTCCGGCTTGAGGTAGGTTAAATTCTAAATTTTCATATAATAATTTATCTCCATATGCTTTAGAAACGCCAGTTGCTTCGATTACGTTTGTGCCTAATCTTGGCCCATTAGGTATGTAAATTTCTAATTTTTCATCAACTTGTTTTTGATCTTGACTCATTAATTTGTCATAATTCTTCAAACGTGCTTTTTGCTTCGTTTGACGACCTTTTGCACCTTGACGAACCCAATCTAACTCGCGCTCTAATGTTTTTTGACGTTTAGAAGCTGTTTTGCTTTCTTGCGCCATTCTTTGCGATTTTTGATCTAACCAAGAAGAATAATTTCCTTTCCAAGGGATACCTTCTCCTCTATCTAACTCTAAAATCCAACCCGCCACATTATCTAAGAAATACCTGTCGTGAGTTACTGCAATTACGGTTCCTTTATATTGTGCTAAATGATGTTCTAACCAATGCACAGATTCTGCATCTAAATGGTTTGTTGGTTCATCTAACAGTAAAATTTCGGGTTCTTGCAATAACAATCTACATAAAGCAACCCTTCTTTTTTCACCTCCAGAAAGCACACCAATCTTTTTATCAGAATCAGGCGTACGTAAAGCATCCATTGCAATTTCTAGTTTGGTATCTAATTCCCAAGCATTTGCAGCATCAATTTTATCTTGTAAATCTGCTTGTTGGTTCATTAATTTTTCCATCTTATCTGCATCAGAATAGACTTCCTCTAAACCAAACATGTCATTTATTTTGTTGTATTCATCTAAAATAGCAACAGTTTCTGCAACACCTTCTTTTACAATTTCAATTACCGTTTT
>P_2C_Liq_1_UnCtyDRAFT_1001056_pt1 | contig 10808 bp, 7 predicted proteins | sample Pon2CUnioCityCA_2_FD_10234 | JGI IMG/M metagenome (IMG submission 10234)
GAGCGGCTCAAGGACAGCCTCGAGCTGGCCGCCGCCGCCGGGATCGAGGTGAGCTTCGAGTCCGCCGACCTCGGCGAGGAGGCCCACCCGAACACCGCCCGGCTTCACCTCGATGGACCGGACCACGAGCACCACGTGGTCACGGGCAGCTCGGTGGGGGGCGGGGTCGTCGAGATCACCAGCGTGGATGGCTTCAAGACCCGGTTCGGGGGCAACCTCGACACTCTCGTGCTCTGGCACGGGGATCATCCGGGCTACCTCGCGAAGATCACCGGCCTCTTCGCCTGCGCGGACATGAACATCGCCACGATCCGCACGAGCCGTCGCTCGCGCGGGACGGAGGCCCTCACCGTCATCGAGTGCGACGCGCCGCCCCTGCCGGAGGTTTGCTCGCTCCTCGAGAGAATCGAATCCACCACCGCCCTTCGGGTGATCGCCCCGGCCCGCTAGGGGAGGGAGACCATGCAGCGCGACCCCTCCGCCACGCCTCCTCCCGGCGATTCGTCCCGGGGGGTTGCCCCGGATCCGTCGCAACCCCCGCCCCGGGAGAAAGCCATGCACGAAGTTCTCTCCTCCTTCGACTACGACACTGCTGAAGAGCTGCTCGCCCTCTGCGCGCAGCACGACCTCTCCATCGCGGACGTCGCCCTCCGGCGGGAGGCGACCGAGCAGGGCCTCACCCTCGAGGAGCTCCTCGCGAAGATGGAGGAGTTCTACGGGAAGATGCGCGAGAGCGTGGCCGAGGGCCTCAAGATCCACGGGACCTCCCCGAGCGGGCTCTCCGGTGGCGACGCTGCCAAGCTCTACCGCTACTCGGAGGGCGAACGCCCCCTCATGGGCAGCCGCTTCGCCCGCACCATCGCCTACGGTTTTGCCGTCCTCGAGTGCAATGCCCAGTTCGGCCGCATCGTGGCCACTCCCACCGCGGGCTCCGCTGGAATCGTGCCGGCCTGCCTGCTCACCCTCGAGGAGGAGGAGGGGCTCACCACCCGCCAGGCCGCCCGCGCCCTCTTCACGGCCGTGGGCATCGGGGTGATCATCGGCAAGAACGCCTGCTTCTCCGGCGCCCGCGGGGGCTGCCAGGCCGAGGTGGGCAGCGCCTCCTGCATGGCGGCCGCCGCCATCGTCGAGGCCCAGGGCGGTAGCCCCCAGCAGGCGGCGAACGCGGGCTCCTTCGCCCTCATGAACACCCTCGGCCTGGTCTGCGACCCGATCGGCGGCTATGTTGAGGTGCCCTGCGTGAGCCGCAACGGGATGTTCGCCGTGCACAGCTTCGAGGCTGCGGTCATGGCGCTTGCGGACGCGCGCTGCGTGGTTCCCTTGGACCATGTGATCCTCGCCCTCCACGACATCGGCCGCCGGATGCCCCGCCAGCTCAAGGAGACCTCCGAGGGCGGGCTCGCCACCACCCCGACCGGTCGCAAGTACAAGACCGGCAAGTTCTCCCCGCCCAACGAGCCGGAGGGCTGAACCCGCCCCACCGTCCGCAGCTCCCCGTTTTTCCCGCCTCCTCCCCCAACCCTCTCCCCACCCCGCCAAGGAACCCCATGGAAAGCCAAGCGAAACTCGTCATCATCGGGGCCGGCATCGTCGGCTGCTCCGCCGCCTACCACCTCACCCGCCTCGGCTGGCGCGACATCGTGGTCATTGACCAGGGCAAGCGACCCAACTTCGGGGGGTCTTCCTCCCACGCCCCCGGCGGGATGTTCCAGACGAATGGGTCGAAGCTGATGACCGAGATGGCCCACTACGGGGTGCACTTCTACGACGAACTGGTGAACGGGGAGGGCCTGAACGGGGCCATGCTGAACGGGGGCATCGAGTTCGCCCGGACCCCGGAGCGCCTCGCCGAGCTGCACCGCCGCTGCACCATCGGCCACAGCTGGGGGCTCGACGGGGTCGTCCTCTCCCCGCAGGAATGCAAGGAGAAGGTGCCCTTCCTCGACGAGCGCGAGGTGCTCGGCGGGTACTACGTCGGCGATGACGGGGTCGGCCGGATCGGGGTCTGCACAGAGGTGCTCGTGAAGACCGCCGAGGAGGAGGGCGGGGTGAAGTTCTACGACGAGACCGACGTCCTCGACATCGAGACCTCCCACCACCATGTGGACGCCGTGGTCACCTCGCGTGGCCGTATCGAGTGCGAGTACGTCCTCTGTTGCGCGGGCTTCTGGGGCCCGCTCCTCGGGGAGATGGTCGGCCAGCCGATTCCGCTCCTCCCCATGGAGCACCAGTACGTGGTTACCGAGGACCTCCGCGGGTTGAGCGCCCTCGCCGGACACGAGCACGGCATCCCCATCCTCCGCGACCAGGACCACGCCCTCTACTTCCGGCAGCACTGGGGCGGGTTCGGGATTGGCAATTACTCCCACCGGCCCATCCCCATCGACGCCCGCGATGTCCTCCACCCGAGGGAGGCCCCGATCATGCCTTCCATGCGGGAGTTCACCCCCGGGGACTTCACCGAGTGCTGGGAGCGTTCCAGTGAGCTCTTCCCGATGCTCGCCGAGGAACAGCCGGGCTTCGTCAAGACGATGAACGGGATCTTCTCCTTTAGCCCGGACGGCGGCTCCTTCCTCGGCGAATCGTTGAAGACCCGCGGTTTCTGGGTTGCCGAAGCCATCTGGTTCACTCACGCCGCCGGTTTCGCCAAGGCCATCGCCGAGTGGATGGACGCCGGCGAGCCCCAGCAGGATCTCCACGAGGCCGACCTCAACCGCATCTACGACCACTGGGGTTCCCCGCGCTACATCCACAACCGCGGCGGCGAAGCCTACCGCACGGTCTACGCGATCAACCATCCGCAGCGGCAGCCGGAGACTTCCCGCCATATTGCCCGCAGCCCCATCTTCGACAAGCAGCGCGAGCTCGGGGCGGTCTTCTTCGACACCATGGGCTACGACCGCGCCCACTGGTACCAGTGCAACGAGTCTCTCGTGCAGCCGGACTTCCCCAAGCGGCGGCCGTGGATCGACCAGAACTGGTCGCCAATCCAGCAGGTGGAGGCTCTCCACACCCGTGAGAAGGTGGCTCTCTACGAGTTGAGCGCCTTCCAGCTCTTCGAGATCTCCGGTCCGGGCGCCCTCGGCTTCCTCCAGTACCACACGCCCAGCCAGGTGGACCGCGCGGTTGGCCGGATCACCTACTCGCACCTGATGACCGACCACGGCGGGGTGAAGAGCGACATCACCATCTCCCGGATGGACGAGGATACTTTCTGGATGATCTCCGGGGTGGGCTCCGCTGGCCACGATTGGGCCCATCTCCGCCGGCAGGTCGGGGACCGCAGCGATGTCCGCCTGCACAACCGCTCCTCCGAGTTTGCCACCCTCGGGATCTGGGGCCCGGATGCGCCCCGCGTGGTCCAGCCGCTCTGCTCGACGAACTGCGACATCCGCGACTTCAAGTTCTTCACCTGGCGCTTCGCCTACATCGCGGAGGTTCCCTGCTACATGCTCCGCATCTCCTACGTGGGCGAGGCCGGCTGGGAAATCTACACCCACCCGCAGTACCTCGGCACGCTCTGGGAGCGGCTCGAGCAGGCCGGCCGTCCCTACGGGATCATTCCCGCCGGGGGAGGGGCGTTCAACTCCCTCCGCATCGAGAAGTCCTACCGCTCGTGGGGCGGGGATATGGCCCAGAACGAGAACCCCTTCGAGGTCGGCACGGACTTCGTCATCAGCTGGAAGAAGGGCGACTTCCTCGGGCGCGATACCCTCGCCCGGGTTCGCGAGGACGGGCCGCAGGTCCGTCTCTGCACCTTCCGGATGGAGAACCCCACCATCATCCTCCAGGGCAGCGAGACGGTCTACGACCGCGAGGGCCGCCGCATCGGCTACGTGACGAGCGCCGACTACGGCTACGCGGTCGACGCCTCCATCGGCTTCGCCTACCTCGCCGCCGGCCACTTCGCCGAGGGGACCGAGCTGTTCATGGAGTACTTCGGCCGGCGCTACCGCGCCTTTGTCGCTCCCGACACCCTCTACGACCCTCACTACGAGAAGATTCGCCCGGCCCGCCAGCCGGCCGGTTCCCCCGCCCCCACCGAGACCTCCTCCCCGCAGACCGCATCATGAGCCAGAACCTCCCCTCCCGCGCCCGCGTCGTCATCGTCGGTGGCGGCGTCATCGGTACGAGCACCGCCTACCAGCTGGCCCGCCAGGGCGTCCAGGACGTCGTCCTCCTCGAGCGCAAGAGCCTCTCCTCCGGAACCTCCTGGCACGCGGCCGGGATCTGTTCAGAGATGCGGGCCTCCGAGTCCATGATCATGATGGCCAAGGAGACCACCAACATGTTCCGGGAGGTCGCCGAAGAGGTCGGGCACGACATCGACTGGAAGCGGACGGGCTCGGTCTTCGTGACCGCCCATCCGGAGCGCCACCAGCAGTTCCGCATGGCCCTCTCCCTCGCCGACTCCTTCGAGTGGAGGCCTACGAGATCTCCCCGCGGGAGGCCCGGGACAAGTGGCCTCTCGTGAACATCGACGATGTCGTCGGGGCGATCTACGTGCCCAACGACGCCCTCATCAACCCGGAGGAGGGCACCAAGGCCCTCGCCAAGGGCGCCGAGAAACACGGGGCCCAGGTCCACGAGCACACGAAGGTGACCGGCCTGCTCACCGACGGCGACCGGGTGACCGGTGTCACCACCGAGGAGGGAGAAATCCGCGCCGACTACGTGGTGCTCGCCGGCGGGATCTGGACGCGCGACTTCGCGGCCCAGTACGGGGTGAACGTGCCCCTTCAGCCGATGGAGCACTACTACCTGCTCACCGAGCACCTCGAGGGGATCGACCCGGACCTGCCCCTGCTCCGCGACTTCGACGCCCGCTGCTACGTGCGCCCGACCCTCGGCACCCGCTGGCACGACCACACGGGACACCTCATGCTGGGTTTCTTCGAGCGCACGGCCAAGCCGTGGGCGCGCCACGGAATTCCCGAGGACTTCGAGTTTGGCCGGCTCGACGAGGACTGGGAGCACGCCGCCGAGGTCTACGAGTACGTCCGCCACCGCGTCCCCGCCGTGCGTGAGGTCGGCATCGAGACCTACATGAACGGGCCGGAGTCCTTCACCTACGACAACAACTACTTCCTCGGCGAGGCCCAGAACCTGCAGAACCTGCTCATCGCCGCCGGCTTCAACTCCCGCGGGATCCAGTCCTGCGGCGGGGCCGGCCGCTACATCGCCGAGTACATTCTCTCGGGCACGCCTCCCACCCGCTACGACACCCACGACATCGAGGCGATCCGGCCGCCCCAGCACACCGCCAACCGGCGCTTCCTCGAGGAACGGGGCACGGAGATCCTCGGGCTGCTCTACGACATCAACTTCCCCTACCTGCAGATCGAGTCGGCCCGCCCGGTGCGGACGTCCCCGCTGCACGACCGACTGGCCGCCCGGGGGGCCTGCTTCGGGGAGATGTCCGGCTGGGAGCGTGCGAACTGGTACGCTCCCGCCGGGGTCGAGCCAAAGTACGAGTACACCTTCGGCCGCCAGAACTGGTTCCCCTACTCGGCGGAGGAACACATGGCCGCCCGCGAGAATGTCGCCGTCTTCGACCAGACCTCCTTCGGCAAGTTTCTCGTCCAGGGCAAGGAGGCCCTCGACCTGCTGGAGTGGACCTGCGGCAACCGCATCGACGTGCCGGTCGGCAAGGTCGTCTACACCCAGCTGCTCAACGAGCGTGGCGGGATCGAGGGGGATGTCACCGTCACCCGGGTCGGCGAGTGCCAGTTCCTCGTCTACACAACGGCCTCCAGCCAGGCCCACGACTTCTGGTACCTGCAGAAGCGGATCGAGGAGCGCGACTTCGCCGCGACGGTCACCGACATCACCTCCGGCTACGCGGTCCTCGGGGTGATGGGGCCGCGCTCCCGCGAGCTGCTCCAGCGGGTTTCCAACGCCGACTTCTCCAACGAGGCCTTCCCCTTCGCCACCTCCCGGATGATCGATTTCGGCTATGCCCGCGCCCGGGCCACCCGGATCACCTTCGTCGGGGAACTGGGCTGGGAGGTCTCTCTTGGCAGCGAGTACGCCCCCGCCGCCTACGACCTGCTCATGCAGGAGGGAGAGACGCTCGGGGTCCGTATGGCCGGCTACCACGCGATCAATTCCCTCCGCCTCGAGAAGTCCTTCATCCACTGGGGGCACGATGTCTCCGCCGCGGAGACCCCGGTGGAGGCGAACGTCGGCTTCGCCGCCCGGATCAAGAAGCCCCACGACTTCCTCGGCAAGGAGCACATCGCCGAGCAGAAGCGCAACGGAACCTCCCGGAAGCTGGTCGCCTTCCGCCTGGAGGATCCGGAACCGCTCCTCTACCACTACGAGCCGATCTACCGGAATGGTGAGAAGGTGGGGCACCTGACCTCCGGCCAGTTCTCCCCCTACTTCGGGACCTCCATCGGGCTCGGTTATGTCCACAACCACCACGGGGTCGCCGATGCCGACTACCTGCTCGACGCGAAGTACGAGATCAGCGTGATGAACGAGAAAGTCGCCGCGGTGCCCTCCCTCGAGCCGATGTACGATCCGAAAATGGAGAGAATCAAGGCCTAGGAAATCCGCCCAGTCCCCTCGGTGCCCCTTTCCGGAAGCCGGTCTCCGCTTCCGCCGCCCCCCATTATCCCCTCCGTCTCCCTTCTCCCTCCCGAATCCCCCAGCCCCATGCCCACCGACGCCGAAATCGCCCACCAGTTCACGCCGCGCCCGATCGAGGAGATCGCCGACAAGCTCGGGATCGCCCGCGAGGGTCTTGTCCCCTTCGGCCGGGACAAGGCAAAGGTCGACCTTCAGTACTACAACAGCCTGCCTCCCCAGCCGGACGGCAAGCTGGTCCTGGTCACCGCGATCAACCCGACCCCGGCTGGGGAGGGCAAGACGACCACGACGATCGGGCTGACGGACGGGCTCAACGCGATCGGCAAGAAGACGGTGGCCTGCCTGCGCGAGCCCTCCCTCGGGCCGTGCTTCGGCATGAAGGGCGGGGCCGCCGGCGGAGGCTACTCCCAGGTGATCCCGATGGAGGACATCAACCTCCACTTCACGGGGGATTTCCACGCGGTCACCTCCGCCCATAACCTGCTCGCCGCCCTGCTCGACAACAGCCTCTACTGGGACAACCCGCTCGACCTGAAACCGGGGACCGTCGAGTGGAAGCGGGTCATCGACATGAACGACCGCGCCCTCCGCGACATCGTCATCTCCCTCGGCAAGAAGAACGGGAACCCCCGCGAGACGGGTTTCGACATCACGGTGGCCTCCGAGATCATGGCGATTCTCTGCCTGGCCACGGGCCTCGAGGACCTCATGGACAAGCTGGGGCGGATCACCCTCGGGCGAAACCGCGACAAGGAGCGGGTCTTCGCCCGGGCCCTCGATGCGCAGGGTGCCATGGGCGTCCTCCTCAAGGAGGCGATCCTCCCGAACCTCGTGCAGACCCTCGAGCAGAATCCGGTCTTCATCCACGGGGGACCCTTCGCGAACATCGCCCACGGCTGTTCCTCCGCCATGGCCACGAAGATGGGTCTGCAGCTGGCCGACTACACGGTCACGGAGGCCGGCTTCGGGGCTGACCTCGGCGCGGAGAAGTTCTTCGACATCAAGTGCCGCAAGGCGGGGCTCCAGCCGGATGCCGCCGTCATCGTGGCAACGGTGCGCGCTCTCAAGATGCACGGGGGAGTCGGCAAGAAGGACCTCGGCCAGGAGGATCCGGGCGCGGTCGAGCGGGGACTCGCCAACCTGCGCCGCCACCTCGAGAACCTTGCCAAGTTCGGCGTGCCGGTCGTGGTGTGCCTGAACCACTTCCACACGGACACCGAGGCGGAAATCGAGGTGGTCCTGGAGGCCTGCCGCCAGCTGGGGGTACGGGCCCATCTCTGCAAGCACTGGGCCGAGGGCAGCGCGGGCACGGTCGACCTCGCCCGTTCGGTCGTCGAGGTGGTCGAGGAGGGCACCGCCGACTTCCGCCCGCTCTACGACTCCTCCCTCTCCCTCATCGAGAAGATCGACGCGATCGCCAAGGGCATCTACCGCGCCCGCGACGTGCAGCTCACCCGCGTGGCCATGCGGAAGATCGAGCAGTGCGAGGAAGATGGCTTCGGCGACCTGCCGATCTGCATGGCCAAGACCCAGTACAGCTTCTCCAACGATCCGGAGCTGATCGGTGCCCCCGAAGATCATCTCCTCGAGGTCCGCGATGTCGTCGCCAACACGGGTGCGGGCTTCCTCGTCGCCCTCAGCGGGGAAATCATGCGCATGCCGGGCCTCCCGCGCATCCCCTCGGCTGCCGGGATGTCCGTCGATGCCGACGGGGTCATCTCCGGGCTCTCCTGATGCGCTGGTTGCCCCGGCCGTGCCCCTTACCTTCCCTTCACCTGTCATGAACGCCCCTCACTGACCCCGGTCGGTCGTCCGCGCTGGCGTCTCCCCGCGCGCCGCGCTCGATCCCCGGAACGCACCCTTCCCATGAAAAAGAACGCTTCTTCCGCTCCCCACCCCGGCATCCTTGGCCTCCTCCAGAAGATGGGGATCGGCCGGAGGCGGCCGGTCGGTATCATTTCCGACGAGGATAAGTACGCCTGGCTCGGGCGGATGCTCGCCGATGTCTCCTATGAGATGACGCCGGCGGAGACCAAGAACGCGGAGAAACTCAACGGGCTCCTCCCCGCCGGCTCCCGCATCTACGTGGTCCACCTCCCGAACACGGACCTCACCAAGACCACCAAGTCCTACGAGAATGCCCTTCGCGCGGGCTACCTGCCCGTGCCCCACCTGGCGGCGCGGTTCGTCCCGGACGAGGCCACCCTCCGTGCCTTCCTCGCCAACCTCCAGTCGCTGGGGCTCGACGAGATCCTCCTCCTCGGGGGTGGGCTCAAGGAGCAGCGCGGACCCTACCGGACGGTCATGGACCTCCTCCACACGGGGCTCTTCGAGGAGTACGGGATCCGCTCCTTCGCGGTCGCCGGCCACCCGGAGCCCCATCCCTACGCCTCCGATGAGGAAATCCTCGAGGCCTACACGGAGAAGTACGAGTACTTCACCTCGCACGGGCACGAGTACTATATGATGACGCAGTTCACCTTCGCGACGGCTTCGCTGCTGGGGCTGATCGACACGCTCCGCGCCCACGGGCTCTACTTCCCCGTCCGGGCCGGTCTGGTCGGGGTGGTCGGCTTTCAGGTGCTCATCAAGTACGCGGTCATCTGCGGGATCGGCAACTCCCTCAAGGTCCTCCGCAAGGAAGCTGCGAACATCTCCAACCTCTCCCGTGGCTACCGCACGGAGACTTTCCTCCTCCCGCTCGCCGAGAAAGTGCTCTCCGAGCCGGATCCGGACCGCTACGCGATGCTCCAGCACTTCCACGTCTTCCCCTTCAACAACCACGCCCGCAGCATCGATTACCTGCAGAAGCTGCCACTCCGGGAGCAGGACAAGGTGACCCTCGAGTGAGCGCGGGCGGGGCCGGCCGGGGAGGGCCCACGCCCGGGCCACTTTTCCCCTCGGCAGGGTGGGGGAGGCAAGGGTTTGCTCGGGAACCATGACCGACCAGGCCAAAGGCCTCCTCCTCACCACCCTCGGGGTGGTCTTTATCAGCCCGGACAGTCTCTTCATCCGCCTGATCGACGCGCCCCCGCTGACCACCACCTTCTGGCGGGCGCTGCCCGCCGGGGTCATGATTTTTCTCTTCCTCACGGTGACCTCCCGGGGGAACCCGTTGCCGGCCTTCCGCGCCCTGGGTCGGCCGGGAATTGCCTACGCGGTCATCTTCAGTTTCGCCTCCCTGCTCTTCGTCACCGCGGTCAGTCTCACCGCGGTCGCCAACGCGGTCTTCATCCTCAGTACGGCGCCGGTCTACGCTGCGGTCATCAGCCGGATCTTCCTCCGCGAGCCGATCCGCCTCCGCACGGTGGTCACGGTGGTCCTCTGCATGGTCGGCGTGGGAATCATCGTCTCGGGTTCGGTCCACAGCGGGGTCGGCAACCCGCTCGGGGACCTCTGCGCGGTAGGGACCGCCCTCTGTTTGGCCATCGCGTTCACGATCGCCCGCCACGCCCGGAAAACCTCGATGGTCCCGGCGGTCGTCCTCTCCTACGCGTTGACCACCCTGGTCCTCCTCCCCTTTGCCCGGCCCGCCACCCTCGGGCCCTCCGATTGGATCTTCATCGCCGCCCTCAGCGGGGTCTGCGTGCCCATTGCGACGAGCCTGATCAGCACGGGTCCGCGCTACATCACCCCGGCCGAGGTCTCCACCCTGCTCCTCCTCGAGGCGGTCCTCGCACCGTTGCTGGTCTGGATGTTCCTCGGCGAAAATCCGGGCCCACGCGCCCTCGGTGGCGGAGCCCTGGTGCTTACGGTCCTTCTGGTGGCCAACCTGCTCGCCATCCGCGAGGCCCGCCGACGGATGGTCCTCGATCGCACGATGCCGGCGCCCGCACCGCCTCCCGCGGACGGTACCTGAGGCTGCCGGAAGGGGTCCGGATCGGCCGGGGCGGTGCGTCCGATTCTTCCCGGGATTGTATCCACAAAGCTACGCTTCCTGTTGCCCTTTCCTCAAAACGGCCTGAACCTCCGCCATCAAGATGCCGAAGATCCGCAATCGTTTCCTTTTCGGGTTCGTGGTAGGATACCACGTCCTCTTGCTGGGGCTTCTCCCCTTCGCCCTCGGGGTGTCCTCCTGGGCCGCTTGGGGACTCTTCCTCGCCACTTACGCCATCGGTGGTCTCTCCATCACGGTCGGCTACCACCGCCTCTACGCCCACCGGGCCTACCAGGCCAACCCGGTCCTCGAATGGATGGTCCTCCTCGGATCCACC
>P_2C_Liq_1_UnCtyDRAFT_1001058_pt1 | contig 10807 bp, 9 predicted proteins | sample Pon2CUnioCityCA_2_FD_10234 | JGI IMG/M metagenome (IMG submission 10234)
CGTCTCGATCTCGACAGTTTGGATCTCGCGGCGGGCGGGGCGGCGGGCCGCATCAAGTATTTCGACGTGAGAGCGGCTGATGACGGCGAAATCGCCTTCCTCAAGATAGGTGATCTGATCAGTCAGGGGCGCAAGGGCGATGGCGTCGGAGCCGACGAACATTTCGCCGCTGCCGTAGCCGATCGCCAGAGGCGAGCCTTGGCGCGCGGCGATGAGCAGGTCTTCCTCGCCCTCAAAGAGCAAGCAGAGCGCATAGGCCCCTGTCAGGCGGCTGACCGTGCTCAACGCGGCTTCGCGGGGGCTTTGGCCCTCGTCCAGATAGGCTTGGGCGAGCAAGGCGACTGTCTCTGTGTCGGTGTCTGTTTCATAGCCGATGCCTTTGGCGGCCAGCTCTTCGCGCAGCTCGCGGTAGTTCTCGATGATGCCGTTGTGGACCACGGCGACCTGACGGGTGCTGTGGGGGTGGGCGTTGTTTTCGTTGGGCGCGCCGTGGGTGGCCCAGCGGGTGTGGCCGATCCCTGCCTTGCCTGTCAGCGGCTCATGCACAAGCTTATCAGAGAGATTAACGAGCTTGCCAACCGCGCGACGGCGGCCCAAGCGGCCCTTGTCGACTGTGGCAATGCCTGCGCTGTCATAGCCGCGATACTCGAGACGCTTGAGAGATTCGACCAAAAGGGGCGCGGCTTCGTGATCGCCCAAAACACCTACAATACCACACATCTTACGCGTCCTCGTTTTGCTGGCGGGCTTTTTTGGCTCTGAGTTTGTCAAAGAGCTTGCGCGCCAGATTTGGTTTGTTGTCTTGCGGGGTGCGCGAGATCGCCATGGCGCCTGCGGGCACGTCCTTGTTGATCACGGCGCCTGTGGCTGTCATCGCTTCATCGCCCACAGAAACAGGCGCGATCAGCATTGTGTTGGAGCCGATAAAGGCGCGTGCGCCGATATGGGTCTGGTGTTTGAAGACGCCGTCATAATTGCAGGTGATTGTGCCTGCGCCAATGTTTGTGCCTTCGCCAATGGTGGCATCGCCAATATAGGTCAGATGATTGGCTTTTGCGCCCTCAGCGAGGGTGGCGTTTTTGATTTCGACGAAATTGCCGACATGGACATTTTCGGACAGCTCCGCCCCGGGGCGCAGGCGGGCATAGGGGCCGACAACGGCCCCGCGGCTCACGTGCGCGCCTTCAAGGTGGGAGAAGGCGCGGATATGAGCGCCATTTTCGATGGTGACTTCGGGGCCGAAGATGACGTTTGGCTCGATGATTGTATCTGGGCCAACATAGGTATCATAGGCAAAGAAGACGGTTTCGGGGGCTGTGAGTGTTACGCCCGCCTCCAGCGCCTCGGCGCGGGCGCGGGCCTGAAAGGCGGCTTCGGCTGCGGCCAGATCGGCGCGGGAGTTGACACCCATGGTTTCGGCCTCTGCGCAGGCCACGGCTGTGGCCGAGAGGCCAGCTGCGCGGGCAAGGCCAATGATATCGGTGAGGTAGTATTCGCCGCTGGCGTTGTCGTTTGTGACCTGTGCGAGCAGCTCGAACATATGCGCCACAGAACATAGGATAAGACCGCTGTTACAGAAGCTTATGGCGCGTTCTTCATCTAATGCGTCTTTGAATTCAACGATCCGTTCCAGCGTCGTGCCGTCCATCACGAGGCGGCCATAGCGGGCGGGATCGGCCGCTTCAAAGCCGAGCACGACCAGATCAAAACGCGCACGGGCGGCGCGCATGGTCTCGAGTGTTTCGGGGCTGATAAAGGGCGTGTCGCCATAGAGAACGAGCACATCGCCCGTGGCCTCGGCCAATGCGTCTTTGGTGGCGAGAACCGCGTGGCCCGTTCCATTTTGCTCGGTTTGCAAAACGATCTGGGCGCTTTCGTCATAGGCCAGCGCAGCATTGCTCACGGCCTCGGCCTCATGGCCTGCGACGACCACCACATTTTGCGGCTCAAGGCTGGCGCCTGCTTTCATTGCGTGGATCAGAAGAGGGGCCCCCGCAACCTTGTGAAGCACCTTGGCGCTGTCTGATTTCATCCGCGTGCCTTTGCCTGCGGCGAGAATTACAAGGTTGATACTCATGGGTTTTACTTGCCTTATTGGGTCTGGCCCGTTTTATCCGCTACAGAGCAGAGCACAAGGGGGCAGATATCAAGCATTGTTGCGAGATATGTCAAAGGGAGCAGACCTATGGAAACAGTAATTTTTGATCTGGACGGCACATTGGCGGACACCAGCGGCGACCTGCTTGCTGCGGCCAATGCCTGCTTTCGCCAGATGGGGGTGGGCGATGTGCTCACGCAGGCGGATGCGGGCGTCGCGCTGCGCGGGGGCAAGTTTATGCTGCGCGCGGGGCTTGAGCGGCTCGGACGGCCCGATGAGGCTGTGGTTGAGGCGTATTATCCTATATTGCTTGAGGCTTACGGGGCCGATCTGGACCGCCGCACCGTGTTTTATGACGGCGCTTTGGAGGCGGTCGAGGCCTTGATGGCGGATGGTTTTGGCGTCGGGATTTGCACCAATAAACCCGAGGGGCTGGCTGTGGAGCTGATGCGGCGCTTGGGCGCGCTCGATCGTTTTGCGAGCCTTGTGGGGGCGGATACGCTGGCTGTGCGCAAGCCTGACCCCGAGCCTTTATTTGAGGCGGCGCGGCGGGCTGGCGGGCATCCTCGTCGCTGTTTGCTGGTGGGCGACAGCGACACAGACCGCAACACCGCGCGCGCGGCGGGGGTGCCGTCTGTCTTGGTCACATTTGGGCCGTCGGGCGAGGATATGGCAGCGCTTGAGCCTGAGGCCTTGTTGCATGATTTCGCCGATTTGCCAGCGATTGCGCGGGCTTTGCTGCGCTAGCGTGTTCGCGGGTTTGAAATCTGGGCTTTGGGGAAACGAAAATCAGCGATTGGGTGATTGACCCAAGCCCGAGAGAGGCGCGATAAGGCGACATGAGCGAGATATTCAAAGGCAGTTTCACCCAGCAAGAGCCGATCCCTGAAGAGGGGATCGCAGCGGCGCTTGCTGTGATGCGTAGCGGGCGCTTGCACCGTTACAATCTGGCCGAGGGCGAGCTTGGCGAGGTGGCGCTGCTGGAACAGGAGTTTGCCGCTGTGATGGGGGCAAAATACTGCCTTGCTGTGGCCTCGGGCGGCTATGCCATGGGTTGCGCTTTGCGCGCCCTCGGGGTGACACCGGGCGACAGGGTCTTGACCAATGCCTTCACGCTGGCCCCTGTGCCGGGCGCGATTGCCAGTGTTGGCGCTGTGCCGGTGTTTGTCGGGGTCACCGAGGCGCTGACGATTGATCTTGAAGATCTTGCCGCTAAGGCCGATCAGGCCGATGTCTTGATGCTCAGTCATATGCGCGGGCATCTGGCGGATATGGATGCGCTGATGGCGCTCTGTGACGAGAAGGGCCTTCGCGTGATCGAAGATTGCGCCCACACCATGGGCGCGCGCTGGAAGGGGCGGCTGTCGGGGACAGACGGTCTCATTGGCTGCTACTCGACCCAGACCTATAAGCATATGAACTCGGGCGAGGGCGGTTTGCTCATCACTGATGATGCCGATGTTGCGGCGCGTGCGATTATGCTCTCTGGCTCCTATATGCTTTTTGAGCGCCATCTGGCCGCGCCGCCGCCCGAGGCCTTTGCCGAGATCAAATACCAGATGCCCAATGTCTCAGGTCGCATGGATCATTTGCGCGCAGCGCTCCTGCGTCCACAGCTTGCACGGCTTCAAAACCAGGTTGAGGCCTGGAACGCGCGCTATCGTGCTGTTGAACGCGGGATCAGCGGGACGGCGGGGCTGACTGTCGTGGAGCGACCTCCCGAGGAGCAGTATGTTGGCTCCTCTATCCAGTTTTTGTTGCTCGATTGGTCTGATGCGGCCGTGGCCGAGGTTCTGGCCCGCTGTGCCGCGCGCGGTGTTGAGCTGAAATGGTTTGGTGGGGCCGAGCCGAAGGGCTTCACCAGCCGCTATGATAGCTGGCGCTATGCACCGAGCGCGCCAATGCCCAAAAGCGATAGAATTCTGAAGGGCATCGTTGATATGCGCCTGCCGCTCACATTCAGCCTTGAAGATTGCGCGTTGATCGCGCGGATCATCAAGGCCGAGGTGAGCGCTGTCTTTCAGGCGCCAAACCAGACCGTGTGACGCCGCCTTCAAACGCGCGCCCTTTGCCGTTTCCTCTTTCTATAAATATCCCAGGGGGTCTGGGGGACAGCGTCCCCCAGCCGGTCCCCTCGCGCGCAGAGCGCAAGAGGGGAAACCACAAGGCCTGCCTTAACAGTTGCCTCGAATCGCAGCCTACGTTAAGAAATGAACAAGTGTTCAATAAATGGAGAGCAAGCTCATGTTCATGGGATCAATGAAGTTTGATTTGGGCGAAGATGTGAACGCCCTGCAAGAGATGGTGCATCGCTGGGCGCAAGAGCGCGTCAAGCCGATGGCGGCCGAGATTGACAAGACCAACGCATTCCCCAACGCGCTTTGGCAGGAGATGGGCGAGCTTGGCCTTCTGGGCATCACCACACCCGAAGAATACGGCGGCGCAGGGATGTCTTATCTGGCCCATGTGATTGCGGTGGAAGAGATCGCCCGCGCCAGCGCTTCGGTCTCGCTCTCTTACGGGGCACATTCCAATCTCTGTGTGAACCAGATCAAGCTCAACGGCACAGAAGAGCAAAAGCAGAAATATCTCCCCAAACTCCTCACAGGCGAAGCGGTCGGGGCTTTGGCGATGTCTGAGCCGAGCGCTGGCTCTGACGTTGTCTCGATGAAACTCAGAGCCGAGAAGCGCAATGACCGCTTTGTGCTCAATGGCTCCAAATACTGGATCACCAACGGCCCTGACGCCGAGACGCTCGTTGTCTATGCCAAGACCGATCCTGACGCGGGGCCAAAAGGCATCACCGCCTTTATCGTCGAGAAGTCGATGAAGGGTTTTTCCACCTCGCCGCATTTTGACAAGCTCGGTATGCGCGGTTCCAATACGGCCGAGCTCGTCTTTGAGGACGTCGAAGTGCCGTTTGAAAACATCCTCGGTGACGAGGGCAAGGGCGTGCGCGTGTTGATGTCGGGGCTTGATTACGAGCGCGTTGTGCTTGCGGGCATCGGCACGGGGATCATGGCCGCCTGTCTGGACGAGGTCATGCCCTATATGGCTGAGCGTAAGCAGTTCGGGCAGCCGATTGGCAATTTCCAGCTGATGCAGGGCAAGATTGCCGATATGTATACCAAGATGAACTCCGCACGGGCCTATGTCTATGAGGCGGCGCGGGCTTGCGACCGTGGTGATATCACCCGTCAGGATGCGGCGGCGTGCTGTCTTTACGCCTCCGAGGAGGCCATGGTTGTGGCCCACCAAGCTGTGCAGGCCTTTGGCGGCGCGGGCTTCCTGTCTGACAACGCCTGCGGGCGGATGTTCCGTGATGCCAAGCTCATGGAGATCGGCGCGGGCACAAGCGAGATCCGCCGGATGCTGATTGGTCGCGAGCTGATGGGGATGTATCTCTGATGCTGCCGCGCGCCGCGACATATGAAGCGCTTCGGGAGGGCTTTGACTGGACGCTTCCCGAGCGGCTCAATATGGCGGCGCAGGTTTTGGCGCAGCCGCGCGATCGGGTGGCGATCATTGATCTCTCCGCCGCGCGGCGGGACATCACCTATGGCGAGCTGTCCGATATGGCGGGGCGCTTGGCGCTCGCGCTGTCAAAGCGGGTCGCGCGCGGCGATCGGGTGGGCGTGCTCTTTTCACAGGACGCGTGGTGTGCGGCGGCGCATATTGCGATCTGGAAGGTCGGGGCGATTTCTGTGCCGCTGTTCAAGCTTTTTGCACGCGATGCTCTGGAGAGCCGTATCGGGGACAGCGGGCTTTCTCTTGTGGTGACGGATGAAGAGGGCGCCGAGATGCTCGGCGGCTTGGCAGAGGCTCTTTTGCCTTATGATCTGCCTGAGGGCGATGTGGAGACGGTCGACACGGGGGCTGAGGAGCCTGCCGTGCTGATCTATACCAGCGGAACCACAGGCAAGCCAAAGGGCGCGCTTCATGCCCACCGTATGCTCACCGGNCATTTGCCAGGGGTCGAGATCAGCCATGACTTTCTCGGCCAGGAGGGCGATGTGATCTGGACGCCTGCGGATTGGGCGTGGATCGGTGGGTTGTTTGACGTTCTGATGCCGGGGTTGGCGCTGGGTGTGCCTGTGGTGGCGGCGCGTTTGGCGAAGTTTACGCCCCAAGAGGCCATGCGGATTTGCCGCGAGGGCGGTGTGCGCAATGTATTCTTTCCGCCCACGGCGCTCAGGATTCTCAAGGCGGCAGATCAGGCCATATCTGGGTTGCGCTCGGTTGCCTCTGGTGGCGAACCGCTTGGGGCCGAAATGCTCCTTTGGGGGCGTGAGGCCTTTGGGGTAAGCATCAACGAGTTTTATGGCCAAACCGAGTGCAATATGTCGGTGTCCTCCTGTGGGGCGTTGTTTGAGCCGATAGGCGGGGCCACGGGCAAGGCTGTGCCCGGGTTTGACGTCGCTGTGATTGACGAAGCTGGCCAAGTGACAGACGGCGAGGGCGATATTGCTGTGCGGCGCGGGGCCGCGAGCATGATGCTTTGCTACTGGAACAAGCCTGAGGCCACGGCAGAGAAGTTTCGCGGCGACTGGCTTGTCACGGGAGACAGGGGTGTGATGGAGAGCGATTTCATTCGCTTTCTGGGTCGTGAGGATGATGTGATCTCCTCGGGGGGCTACCGGATTGGTCCAGCCGAGATCGAAGATTGCTTGATGACGCATCCGAGTGTTGCGACTGTCGGGGTTGTGGGCAAGCCCGATGTGCTGCGACACGAGATTGTGAAGGCTTATGTTGTTTTGAAAGACGGGGCGACGGCCACAGAGAAAGAGCTTCAAACATGGGTCAAGACGCGGCTGGCGCGCTATAGTTACCCGCGCGAAGTTGCGTTTCTACAGGCTTTGCCGATGACGGTGACTGGCAAGGTGATCCGTAAAGAGTTGAAGGCTCTAGCAGCGGCGGAGGAGACACAATGAGAACTATGACTCTGTCTGTGGCGCTGCTGTGTGGTGCAAGTGCGGCGCTGGCGAGTGATGATTTAATTGATCGGGCGCGTGTGATGGCCTGTTATCAAGAGCATATCGAAGCGCGGGATGGCTTGAACTGTATCGGCGCTGCGGCGCAGGCTTGCCAAGACATCCACACCGACCAATTTGAAGGCAGCACGACTTTCGGGATTGCAGCCTGTTTGAGCGCCGAGGCCGAGATCTGGGATGAGGTCTTGAACATCAACTACCGCCTGCGCAAAGCCGAGATGGCGGCGCAGGATACAGAGGACGGTGCGCCACTGATCGGACGGGTTGAGGCTCTGCGCACAGCCCAGCGGGCCTGGATCGCGTTTCGGGATGCGGACTGTATGCGGCTTTACTCGGAATACCAAGGCGGCACCATTCGCACCATTATTGGCGCGAGCTGTCATTTGAATATGACGGCCAAGCGCGCCGTCGACCTTTATCTTGCTTCACCAGAATAGGACGCATGACAATGAAACTGACTTCTCAAGCTCTCCCAAGCAGCGCAGACTTTAAGGCCAATCGCGAGGGGCATCTTGAAGCGCTGCGCGTGGTCAAAGAGGCGGCGGAGGCCGCAGCGCTGGGGGGCGGTGAGCGCTCGCGTGAGCGGCATATGAGCCGTGGCAAGATGCTGCCAAGAGATCGTGTGGCCAATCTCTTGGATGCGGGGTCACCTTTCCTTGAGGTCGGGGCCACGGCGGCGCATGGGATGTATGACAATGCGGCGCCCGCGGCGGGGGTAATTGCCGGGATCGGGATGGTCTCCGGGCAGGAGTGCATGATCGTTTGCAACGATGCCACCGTGAAGGGCGGAACCTATTTCCCTATGACGGTCAAGAAGCATCTGCGCGCCCAAGAGATTGCGCAGGAGAACCGCTTGCCTTGTATCTACTTGGTCGACAGTGGCGGGGCGAACTTGCCCCAGCAGGACGAGGTTTTTCCGGATCGCGACCACTTTGGGCGGATTTTTTACAATCAGGCGCAGATGAGCGCCAAGGGGATACCGCAGATCGCTGTTGTCATGGGATCGTGCACGGCGGGGGGCGCTTATGTGCCTGCGATGTCTGATGTGACCATTATCGTGAAAGAGCAGGGGACGATCTTCCTTGCAGGTCCCCCCTTGGTGAAGGCGGCGACAGGCGAGGTTGTGACTGCCGAAGACTTGGGGGGCGGGGATGTGCACACGCGCCTCTCTGGTGTGGCGGATTACTTGGCCGAGGATGACGCGCACGCGCTGGCACTGGCGCGCCGCGCTGTGAGCCATTTGAACCGTCAGCGGCCCGCGAGTGTGGATTGGCAGACGAGCGAGGAGCCTGCCTATGACCCTGAAGAGATATTTGGTGTGGTCCCAGCGGATTTGCGCACGCCCTATGACATTCGCGAAGTGATTGCGCGCATGGTGGACGGCTCGCGCTTTGACGAGTTCAAGCCGCGTTATGGCGAGACGCTGGTGACGGGCTTTGCCCATGTGAAGGGCTGCCCCGTGGGGATTATCGCCAACAACGGGGTTCTGTTCTCTGAGGCCGCTCAGAAGGGCGCGCATTTTGTCGAGCTGTGCAGCCAGCGCAAAATTCCGCTCGTTTTCTTGCAAAACATCACAGGCTTTATGGTGGGCCGTAAATATGAGAACGAAGGCATTGCCCGCCATGGTGCCAAAATGGTGACCGCTGTGGCGACAACCTCTGTGCCCAAGATCACCATGCTGGTGGGCGGCTCCTTTGGGGCGGGCAACTATGGCATGGCGGGGCGGGCCTATTCGCCAAGGTTCCTGTGGAGCTGGCCGAACTCGCGTATCTCTGTGATGGGGGGCGAGCAGGCGGCTGGCGTTTTGGCCACAGTCAAGCGTGACGGGATCGAGCGCACGGGGGGCACTTGGTCTGCCGAGGAGGAGGCCAAGTTCAAGCAGCCGACGATTGATATGTTTGAAGAGCAGGCGCACCCGCTATACGCCAGCGCGCGGCTTTGGGACGATGGAATCATTGATCCGCGCAAGAGCCGTGATGTTCTGGCGCTGTCGCTGCGCGCGGCTCTGAATGCACCGATTGAGGAGACACGCTTTGGCGTGTTCAGGATGTAAGCCATGAGCGATATGCCTGAGACTGGACAATTTGACTATGGCGCGCGCGATCCTGTGACGGGGGAGCGCTGGGTCTATGTGAGCCGCGAGATGGCGCAAGCGCATCCGAAGGGACGGCTGGGGGCCGTGCTCTACGCAATTGTACTCTACCTTGTCGCTGTGGCGGGGCTGCGCTTTTATGAGTTTATCCAGTTTGGCTATGCCCCGCTTTACTTGCTGTTGTCGGTTGTGCCGATGCTGGGGGCGCTGGGGCTTTACTTTCGGGTGCCCTTTGCGATTGCGCTGATTGTGCTTTTGTTTGCCATATCGGGTTATCAGCTTGTGACGGCCATTGGCAGTTTGAGCGCCTTGGGGCTGGTGCAGCTTTTGGCGTCAGGGGCGATTGCCGTCTACCTTGTCACGAGCGCACGCGCCAATTTGATTTACCGTCACCGCTACCGCAGCTTTAAGGGGCCAGAATGAAAACTCTGCAAGAGATTATCGACGCAAACCCCGAAGCGGAGACCTTTCGCTTTGGGGATAGCAAAAAGCTATGCGACAGCATCCTGGCGCTGATCCGCAGTGGCCAGAAGACAGCCACCTGCGAGGCGCTGCTTGTGTATGGCAAGGGGGGCGATGAGATGCCCGAGGTGGGGCGGCGCGATGTGGCGCTTGAATGGGACGGGCGACCAGCTGTGATGCTTGAAACGGTCGAGGTTACCACCCGCCGCTTTGGCGATATGGACGAAGACTTTGTCGCGGCTCAGGGCGAGTTTCGTGATTTGGAACATTGGCGCAAGAGCTATGAAGCCTACTTTCGCCGCAACGGCGGGTTTGACCCTGAGATGGAGCTGATGTGCGAGCGGTTCCGTGTTGTAGAAGACTTTGGAGGACGTGATGTTTGAGAAGATCCTGATAGCCAACCGTGGCGAGATTGCCTGCCGTGTGATCGAGAGCGCCAAGGCGCTGGGGGTGCGCACTGTTGCGGTTTATTCTGATGCGGACCGTGCAAGCAAGCACGTGGCCTTGGCCGATGAGGCCGTGCATATTGGCGGATCGGCGCCTGCTGAGAGTTATTTGCGCGGCGATCTGCTGATTGCTGTGGCCAAAGAGGCGGGCGCGCAGGCGATCCACCCTGGGTATGGGTTTTTGAGTGAGAACCCCGATTTTGTAGAGGCTGTTGAGGCGGCGGGGCTGGTCTTTATCGGGCCGTCGGCCAGCGCAATCAAGGCCATGGGCCTTAAGGACGCGGCCAAGGCGCTGATGCATGAGGCCGGTGTGCCTGTTGTGCCGGGGTATCATGGCAAGAACCAAGACCCCGAGCATCTTGCCGGCGCGGCGGAGGGGATCGGCTATCCTGTGTTGATCAAGGCCGTGGCGGGTGGCGGCGGCAAGGGGATGCGCCTTGTTGAGACACCAAGCGCCTTTATAGAGGCTTTGGAGAGCGCGAAGGGCGAAGCCAAGACGGCCTTTGGCAACGAAGACGTTCTGATTGAGAAGTTCGTCACCCAGCCGCGTCATATCGAAGTTCAGGTGTTTGGTGATGGCGAAAAAGCCGTGCATCTGTTTGAGCGGGACTGCTCGTTGCAGCGCCGCCACCAGAAAGTCATTGAGGAAGCACCCGCACCGGGGATGACGGCCGAGATGCGCGCCGCTATGGGCGATGCGGCTGTAAAAGCCGCCGAG
>P_2C_Liq_1_UnCtyDRAFT_1001060_pt1 | contig 10804 bp, 8 predicted proteins | sample Pon2CUnioCityCA_2_FD_10234 | JGI IMG/M metagenome (IMG submission 10234)
ACCATGTAGCTTTCCAGCTTGGTCATGTTGACACCGTTGGTGGCAAAGCCGCCCATAGCTTTGTAGAGCGCGGCGGGGATGTTGCGCACTTCAAAGACAAAGGTTGTCATCATGTTGAGTTTGCCACGGCGGGCGTGGTCGGGCTTTGGCCCCATAATGACAAAGCGGGTGGTGTTGTGGCCGTGGTCTTCGATATCATTGGCCAGAACAGTGAGGCCGTGGATTTCGGCGGCAAGCTCGGAGGCGAGGACGCCTTCATCGGTTGCGCCGCTGGTGGCCAGATCGGCGGCAGCGCCTGCGCTATCGGCGGCAGCGATCGGCTCTATGCCGTGTTCTTTAAGGAAAGTGGCGGACTGGGGCAGCAGCACGGGATGGGCGCGCACGCGTTTTACTGCCGCAAGTGGCACGCCAGCATTGGCCATGAGCGCGATCCGCACGCGCACGAAGGCTTCATCGACAATGAACAACCCGCAATCCGGGATCAGGCGGTGGTTGTCTGCGACGCGGCCATAGGTCGTGTTTTCGACGGGGAGCATGGCAAAATCAGCCGCGCCTGACTTGACCGCAGCGATGGCCGCCTCAAAGGAGGGGCAGGGCACGGGCGTGGCATCGGGGCGGGCTGTGCTGCAAGCTTCGTGGCTATAGGCGCCAAGCTCGCCTTGAAACGCGATCTTCTGGGTCATTTTTTAACCTTTTTCGTACATCCCCTGAGAAGAGGGGCGTTTAGCCGCAGAAACTACACCTTGCGCAAAGGGAGTGGAAGCGGATAGATAACCGCCAAAAGCTACCAAACGGAATCTGGCCCATGTTTGATACAATGACGTTTACGAAAATCCTCGGCGCTGTCTGCGGATCCCTGCTTGTTCTGCTCCTCGGCAAATGGGGTGCAGAATCGCTCTATGCTGTTGGCGGTGGTCACAGCTATGGCGAAGAGCACGCAGCTGGCTACCTGATTGAAGTTGAAGACACAGGCGAAGCCGAAGTTGTCGAAGAAGGCCCCGACTTTGCAGAGCTTATGGCAGCGGCTGACATTGGCGATGGCGCGAAAGTCTTTAAGAAATGCTCGGCTTGCCACAGCCTCGTGCAAGGCGAAAACAAAATCGGCCCGTACCTTTACGGCGTTGTGAACCGCGATATCGACGCTGCAGTCGGCTTTGAATACTCCGAAGCGCTTCTGCAAGTGGGCGACGTCTGGACACCTGAAGCGCTCAGCGCCTTCCTTGAGAACCCGCGCAAAGCGGCACCAGGCACAAGCATGAGCTTTTCTGGCCTCAAGAAAGCAACAGACCGCGCAGATGTGATTGCGTATCTGGACAGCCTTGACGACTGATCACGCCTGACATGACGAGATTGCGAGCCGCCAGCGTTGAAAAACGCTGGCGGTTTTGCTTTGTGGGGGTGTCTGATCACGAATTCTCAACTTGAATGTCAGCAGAGTTGGAAACTAGGGTGTTGTGACCCTAGATTGTTTGCATGATTTCTCTGACAGGAGGCGAGTATGACCCGACCACAGGCAACAACCGCGCGTTATGCAAAGGCTTTGGCCGATTGGCGGCCCGCACTTCTGCTGAGCGTGGGGATGCTTGCCGCATCGGCGCTTATGCTGCGCGCCGAGAGCGAGATCATCGAGAGCCACGGGTATTCCTATTTTGGCGATCTCAGCTACCCTGAGGATTATACGCATTTCAACTATGTGAACCCCGATGCGCCCAAGGGAGGCGAAATCTCTATCGCTGTGGCGGGCACCTTTGACAGCATGAACCCCTACACCCGCAAAGGCCGCGCGGCGGCTTTGGCCACGGTTGGGTACGAATCCCTTCTCGGATCGGTTTTGGCGGGGTCGGGCGCTTTGCCTGCGGATGTGGATGGAGAATATTACGGGCTGCTTGCGCACAAGCTGGAGTATCCCACGGATAAATCATGGGTGATTTTCCATATGCGCCCGGAGGCCAAGTTTTCGGATGGCAGCCCTGTGACCGCGCATGACATTGCCTTTAGCCACAACCTGCTTCTGGATCAGGGGCTGAAATCTTACGCCGATGCGGTGCGCAAGCGCATTCCCAAGGTTGAGGTTCTGGATGACCACACCATCAAGTTTTATTTTGCCGAGGGCATTTCGCGCCGTTCGTTGATTGATCAGGTGGGGTTTGTGCCTGCGTGGTCGAAGAAATGGTACGAGGAAAGTGGGGCGCGGCTGGATGAAAGCCGGCTTGAGATATCACCCGGCTCCGGGCCGTATATGGTGGAAAGCGTCGATGTGAACCGCCGCGTGACCTATCAGCGCAACCCTGAGTATTGGGGCAACGACTTGCCCATCAACCGCGGGCGGCACAACTTTGACCGTATTCGCATCGAGTATTTCGCCGATGCCACGGCGGCGTTTGAGGCCTTTAAGGCAGGTGAAGTGACCTACCGCAGCGAGGCAGACCCCAAGCGCTGGGCCACCTCTTACGAGTTTCCTGCGCGCGACAGCGGCTTTGTGAAGCTGGAAGAAATCCCCGACGGGACACCGCCTGCGAACACCGGAGTTGTCTTCAACCTCGGGCGCGACGTGCTGAAAGATGCGCGTGTGCGCGACGCTGTGGCGCTGGGCTTTAACTTTGAGTGGACCAATGCTTCGTTGCTATACGGGCTGCAAAGCCAGCAACAGTCGTTCTCGACGGGTACAAAATATGAGGCCCAAGGCGTGGCCGAGGGCGCGGAGCTGGCGTTTTTGCAAGGGTTGCAAGCCGATGTCGCCCCCGAGATGCTGAGCGCGGCGGCGCGTGTGCCGCACAGCTCAAAGCCAGAGCGGCTCAACGACCGCCGCAACCTGCGCACGGCGATGAAGCTTTTGGACGATGCGGGCTGGGCTGTGGGCGATGATGGCAAGCGCAGGAACGCTGCGGGCGAGTTGCTGACCTTGAATTTTCTTTTCAACTCGTCAGACACACCCACCAACAAGGCGCTGGCCGAAAACTTTGTGAGCAACCTGCAAGTCTTGGGGATTGATGCGAAGTTTGAAGCGGTTGACCCCTCGCAATACACGTCGCGCGAGCGCGACAAGGACTATGACCTTGTGCTTGACGGCTACCCCGCGCTGTTCGGTGTGGGCACGGGCCTGCAACAGCGCTTTGGCTCTGAAGCGGCGGAGTTCTCTCTGTTTAATCCGGCCGCGCTGGCCAGCCCTGTTGTGGACGAGATCATCGAAAAGGCGCTTTTGAGCGAGAGCCAAGCGGAAGAAGACATGATGCTGCGTGCGCTTGACCGCGCGTTGCGCCACGAATTTTTCCTCATTCCGACAGGGTATGTGGCCGATCACTGGGTTGCCTACTGGGACCAATACGGACGCCCCGAAGATATTCCGCCTTTTGCGCTCGGTGCGCTTGATTTCTGGTGGTATGACGCAGACAAGGGCGAAAACCTGAAAGAACAAGGGGCACTGCGGTAACCTTATGGGCGCCTATATCCTGCGGCGATTGCTGCTGATCATTCCGACACTTTTCGGCATCATGCTGATCAACTTTGCTCTGGCGCAGTTTGTGCCCGGTGGCCCCGTGGAGCAGGCGATTGCGCGTGCGCAGGGCGAGGGCAATGTCTTTGGCAGCTTTGCAGGGCAAGACGGCTCTGAGGCGACGCTGGGCACCAGCACGAGCGAGTATGTTGGCGCGCGCGGGCTGCCGCCCGAATTTATCGCGGAGCTGGAAAAGGAGTTCGGCTTTGACAAACCGCCTGTGCAGCGCTTTTTCCAGATGCTGGGCAACTACATGCGCTTTGACTTTGGCGAGAGTTATTTCCGCTCTGCGAGCGTGATCGATCTGATCAAGGAGAAGCTGCCTGTCTCCATCACGCTTGGGCTTTGGTCGACCCTCATCGCCTATATGATCTCGATCCCGCTGGGGATCCGCAAGGCTGTGAAAGACGGGACACCCTTTGACACATGGACAAGCGGCGCAATTATCGCGGGCTATGCGATCCCCGGATTTCTGTTTGGTATCTTGTTGCTCACGCTTTTTGCGGGCGGCTCTTACTGGCAAATCTTTCCGTTGCGCGGCCTGACCAGCGACAACTTCGAGACGCTGAGTGCTTGGGGCAAGGTGAAAGACTACCTCTGGCACATCACCCTGCCTGTGCTGGCCTCGACCATTTCGGGCTTTGCCACGCTGACACTGCTCACCAAAAACAGCTTTTTGGACGAGATGAAAAAGCAATATGTCATGACCGCCAAGGCCAAAGGCCTGAGCGAAAGCGCGGTGCTTTATGGCCACGTGTTCCGCAACGCGATGCTGATTGTGATTGCGGGTTTTCCCGCTGTTTTCATCGGCGTGTTCTTTGGCGCCTCGCTCATCATCGAGACGATCTTTTCGCTTGATGGTCTTGGGCGGCTTGGCTTTGAAGCCGCTGTTGCGCGGGATTACCCCATTGTCTTTGGCACGCTCTTTATCTTCGGGCTGATCAGCCTCGTTGTGGGGATCTTGTCGGACCTTATGTATGTTTTGGTTGATCCGCGGATCGACTTTGAGCGGAGGGAGGGCTGATGGCTTTGATGACGCTTTCCCCCATCAATGCGCGCCGCTGGCGCAACTTCAAGACCAACAGGCGGGCCTATTGGTCGATGTGGATTTTCAGTGTGCTGTTTGTGCTGAGCCTGTTTGCCGAGTTCCTCGCCTATGACAAGCCGATCCTTGTGAACTATCGCGGCCAGTATTATGCGCCGATCTGGACTTTTTACCCCGAGACCGAATTTGGCGGAGATTTCCAGACAGAGGCGGTCTACCGCGACCCGGAGGTGCAATGCCTCATCGCCTCAGGCGGGGTTGAAGACTGCTTTGACGACCCCGAGGGTATCATTGCAGCGATTGAGGCCGGTGACTACGCGGCTGAGGGCTTTCAGAAGGGCTGGGCGATCTGGCCGCTTATTCCCTATTCGTTTGATACAGCTGTCGAGCGCCCGGGTGCGGCCCCACTGCCGCCCAATGGCGAGAACCTTCTGGGCACCGATGCCACCAAGCGCGATGTGTTGGCGCGGGTCATTCACGGCTTTCGCCTCTCGATCCTTTTCACACTGATTGTGACGGGGGCGGCCTCGGTCATCGGTGTCGCGGCGGGGGCTGTGCAGGGCTATTTCGGGGGCTGGCTTGACCTTGTCTTCCAGCGCATCATCGAAATCTGGACATCTACCCCGCAGCTCTATGTGATCATCATCATGTTCGCTATTCTGGGGCGCAGTTTCTGGCTGCTTGTCGCGCTGATGGTCTTGTTTGGCTGGATGTCGCTTGTGGGTGTCGTGCGCGCCGAGTTCTTGCGGGCGCGCAACCTTGAATATGTGCGCGCGGCCAAGGCGCTTGGCGTGAGCAATGCCACGATCATGTTCCGCCATATGCTGCCCAACGCCATGGTGGCGACGCTGACGATGCTTCCGTTTATTGTGACTGGGACAATCTCGTCACTGGCTGTCCTGGACTTTCTCGGCTTTGGTCTGCCTTCAAGCGCGCCGAGCCTTGGCGAGCTGACGCTGCAAGCCAAGCAGAACCTTGAAGCGCCATGGCTGGCCTTTACGGCGTTTTTCACCTTTGCAATCATGCTCTCGCTGCTCGTTTTCATCTTTGAGGGCGTGCGTGATGCCTTTGACCCGAGAAAGACCTTCCAATGAGTTTGCTTGAGGTTCAGGGCCTGAACGTCACCTTCCGTCAGGATGGCAAGGCCAACCACGCGGTGAAAGATGTGAGCTTTAGCGTGGACCGTGGCGAGACGGTTGCGCTTGTGGGCGAAAGCGGCTCTGGCAAGTCGGTGAGTGCGCTTTGCACCGTGTCTTTGCTCGGTGACAGCGCCGAGGTGTCTGGCTCTGTCAAATATGACGGGCAAGAGATGATCGGGGCGAAGGAGAAGCTGCTGCGCAAGGTGCGTGGCAATGACATCAGCTTCATTTTTCAGGAGCCGATGACCTCGCTGAACCCTTTGCACACGATTGAGAAGCAGCTTGGCGAGAGCCTTGCCCTGCATCAGGGCGTGGGCCGCAAAGAGGCGCGCGGGCAGATCTTGGAGCTGCTGGAGAAAGTCGGCATCCGCGATGCTGCGAGCCGCCTGACCGCCTACCCCCACGAGCTTTCGGGCGGGCAGCGCCAGCGTGTGATGATTGCCATGGCGCTGGCCAACAAGCCTGACATTCTGATTGCGGATGAGCCGACAACCGCGCTTGATGTGACCATTCAGGCGCAAATTCTGGAGCTGCTCAACGAGCTGAAAGCCAGCGAGAATATGGGGCTGTTGTTCATCACCCATGACTTGGGCGTGGTGCAGCGCTTTGCCGACAAAGTCTGCGTGATGAAGAGCGGCGAGATTGTCGAGACAGGGCAAGCGGCCGCTGTGTTTGACGCGCCAAAACACCCCTATACCCAAAAGCTCTTGGCCGCGCGCGCTGTGGGCCAGCCCGAGCCGGTGCCTGAAGGGGCCAAAGAGATTGTGAGCACCGAGAATTTGCGCGTCTGGTTTCCGATCAAGACGGGGCTGATGAAGCGGGTGACGGGGCATGTGAAGGCAGTGAATGCGGCCAGCCTGTCTGTGCGTGCAGGCGAAACGCTGGGGATTGTCGGAGAAAGCGGCTCTGGCAAGACCACGCTGGCGCTGGCCATCATGCGGCTGATCGGCAGTGAAGGGGGCATCACCTATCAGGGTGAGGATGTCCGCGGCTGGAGCACGAAGAAGCTGCGCAGCCTGCGCCGCGAGATGCAGATTGTCTTTCAGGACCCCTATGGCTCGCTCAGCCCGCGTATGAGCTGTGCCGAGATCATTGCCGAGGGTCTCGGCGTTCATGGCAAGCCCGAGGGCAAGAGCGAGCGCGCGCTTGTGGCGGAGGTTATGGAAGAGGTTGGCCTCGACCCTGCCACGATGGACCGCTACCCTCACGAGTTTTCAGGCGGGCAGCGCCAGCGCATCGCCATTGCGCGGGCGATGATCTTGCGGCCCAAGCTTGTTGTGCTTGATGAGCCGACAAGTGCGCTTGATATGACCGTTCAGGTGCAAATTGTGGATTTGCTGCGCGACCTTCAGCGCAAATACGGGCTGGCGTATTTGTTTATCAGCCATGACCTCAACGTGGTGCGCGCGATGAGCCACAAGGTGCTTGTGATGAAGCAGGGCGATGTCATTGAGGCAGGGACGGCAGAAGATCTGTTTGAACGCCCGCAGACCGACTATGCCAAGACGCTGCTGACAGCGGCACTGGAGCTGAAGGCCAGCGGCGCGACGGAGTAACGTGTTGCGCTGCGCTGGCGCGCATCGCGGTGGGCCTCGCTTCGCTCGGCCAGATTCTGGCCTCCGGCGGGGATATTTAGAGCAAAAAGAAAGAGCCGATCAGATCGCCGAACTGTGGCCTGCTTTGCTGAGGTCATAGGCATCAAAGGCACGTGCGATAAGCCGTGTCAGCGGGCGCATGGCCTCGGGTATGAAGAGCCCTTCGGCTGTCACGCTGAGACGGTTTGCAAAGCGCATATTGGCTTCGGTCATCATCTTTTGAAGCTCTGTTGTCGAGATGTGGTGCTCCGAGACGATCTCGGCGGCATCAATGCGGAAATCGCACATGATCATCTCGATCAAGCGGCTGCGCAGCTTGTCTTCATCGGAAAAGGCGTGGCCCCGTGATGTCGAGAAGTGGCCCTCTTCGATCTTTTTGGCGTGGGCCGAAGTGGCGGGCGCGTTTTGCGCGTAGCCCTGCGGGAAGCGCGAGATAGACGAGGCGCCAAGGCCGATAAGCACATCACTGGTGTCGTCGGTGTAGCCTTGAAAGTTGCGGCGCAGCTTGCCGGTATTTTGGGCGCGCGTCAGCCCGTCATCTGGGCGGGCGAAGTGGTCAATCCCGATTTCGGCGTAGCCATCCCAGACAAAGAGCTTGCGCGCGGCCTCAAAGAGGTCGAGCCGCTCTTCGGGTGTGGGGAGCGCCTCTGAAGGGATCATCTGCTGGCGTTTGGCCATCCATGGCACGTGGGCATAGCCGTAAAGGGCAACGCGGTCAGGCGAGAGGGCGAGCAGCTTTTGCACGCTTTCTGTGATGCGTTCTTTTGACTGGTGTGGCAGGCCAAAGAGAATGTCGGCGTTCAGGCTTTCCACGCCATGTGCACGGATCATATCAATGGCGCTGCGCGTCGCTTCAAAACTCTGGATGCGGCCAATGGCGCGTTGGATTTCATCGTCAAAATCCTGCACCCCAATGGACGCACGGTTCATGCCTGCAGCGGCCAGCGCATCAAGGCGGGCGCTGTCGATCTCGTTGGGGTCGATCTCGACAGAAAATTCATAGTCAGGGGCAAAGGGTGCGACTTTTGCGATCTCTTCGGCCAGTTCGCGCATCATATCGGCGCTGAGAAGTGTTGGTGTGCCCCCGCCCCAATGCAGCCGTGCAAGGCGCACGCCGCGTGGCAAGGTGGCTTGCAAAAGCGCCAGCTCGTCTTTGAGCACCTGAAGATAGGCGCGCACGGGCGCTTCTTTTTGGGTGCCTTGCGTGCGGCAGGCGCAAAACCAGCAGAGTCGTCGGCAGAAGGGCACGTGGATATAGAGCGAAATCGCGCTGCCCTCCGGGATCACCGAGATCCAGCGGGCGAACATATCGCCTGTGATGGAAGGGGTGAACTGGGGCGATGTCGGGTAGCTTGTATAACGCGGTACCTTTGCGTCAAATAGCCCTAAATCTGCGAGTTGAGTTTTTGTCATCATAGGGCTAGGCTTAAACGTAGGAACGAGTATCTTCATTGATACAGATCAAGCGCGCGAAGTGAAAAAATGCAGACGACCACAGTAACGGATCTACCGCGAGAGTGCGGGGATTGCCCCATCAGACACAGGGCTGTTTGTGCCCGCTGCGAGGGCGAGGAACTCGACCGCCTCGAAGAGATCAAATATTACAGAACCTATGAGGCAGGTCAGACCGTTGTCTGGTCCGGCGATCGTATGGAGTTTGTCGGGTCGGTTGTAAAAGGGGTGGCCTCGCTCACCCAAGCGATGGAAGACGGGCGCACCCAGATGGTCGGGTTGCTTCTGCCCTCTGATTTTGTCGGCCGTCCCGGGCGTGAGGCAGCTGCATATGATGTTGTCGCAACGACGGATGTTGTGATGTGTTGTTTCCGCAAGAAACCTTTTGAAGACATGATGGAACGCACGCCGCATATTGCGCAGCGCCTGCTTGAGATGACGCTTGACGAGCTTGATGCAGCGCGTGAGTGGATGCTTGTGTTGGGTCGCAAAACCGCGCGCGAAAAAATTGCCAGCCTGCTGAGCATTATTGCCCGCCGTGACGCGACGCTGAAACTTGCAAAAGGGCAGGGGCCACTTGAGTTTGACCTGCCACTGACGCGCGAGGCGATGGCCGATTATCTCGGTCTGACGCTTGAAACCGTGAGTCGCCAGATCAACGCACTCAAGCGGGATGGCGTGATCGACCTCGTGGGCAAGCGCCATGTGCTTGTACCCGATTTTGACCGCCTTACCGAAGAAGCTGGCGATGATTCTGACGGCGGTATGTTGAGCTAGCACTCCGTCTCCGAGGCTTTCAGCCTTTCTTTTTGCTAAAAATATCCCGGGGGGAGAGTTTCAATAGCCATCGGGCTGTTGAAACTGAGGGGGGCTGGCCCCCCTCAGAGGATCGGATTTGCGAAGCAAATTCGAGCTTACTTTAATGTGCCATGAAAACAGGCAGCTTTGACTGCTCCAGCATATAGCGTGTTGCGCCACCCAATATGGCTTCGCGGAAGCGCGAGTGGCCGTAAGCGCCCATCACCACCAGATCGGCGTTTACATCCGTGGCGTGGCGCAAGAGCACATCCGAGACACGGGGCATGGTTTTGGAGAGCACGTCGATCTCGGTGTGCACACCGTGGCGCGCAAGCCAGACTGACAAAAGTCCGCCGGGGTCCGAGCGGTTCGGCCCGTGTTTGGGCGGGTCAATAACCACAACATGCACCTTATCGGCTTGCTCGAGCAAGGGCATGGCCGCGCGGACAGCGCTGAGCGCTTCGTCGCTTTCGTTCCAGCCGATTACCACTGTTTTGGGCGCGCCGAGCGGCTCAAGCTTTTCGGGAATGATCAGCACAGGCACGCGGGCTTCAAAGAGGCAGGCCTCGACGAGCGCTTCCTGTTCTGGGCCGCGGTCTTCGCCGTAGGGTGTGGGCAAAATGGCGATATCGGCAAAGCGTGCGCGCGTGGCGGCGTGGCGGCCGATGTCGGGCAGCTGCGCCATGCCGTGGTCACAGCTCCAGCGCGTGTCTGTTTTGCCAAGCTCTGTCTGTGCGAGCTTTTCCAGCGCAAGGGAGTCTTCATTGGCCTTTTCGATGACCTCCTGAAGCACCATGGCGTTGGCCCCAGCGTAGTAATAGCCCGTTTGGCTGCGATCAACGCCAAGGCAGAGGGTATCAAGGTGGGCGTCAAAGCTGTCACAGATGGCGCTCGCATGGGCCAGCATGGGCTTGGCGAGGCTGTCTTGGGAGAGCGCGGTGAAGATTGTTTTGTAGGACATCTCAGTTCTCCAAGGTTGATGTTCCCTGTCAGCCTAGGAGCCTTTTGCGCATCGTGCATTGAAGCAGATCAAGAAATTTGGAGAGGCTTCTTGATGCAGATCAAGGCGACGATCCCGCCCTCAGACCAAAAGAGGCTCAGGAAAATCGCCCTGACGCACGAAAGAATCGTGTGCGGGTAAGACGAAGGGACGAAACATGGGTAACTACATCAAGCTGGTTGTGCTCGCTCTCATCACGCTTTTTGCGTTGATAGCGACCAACTTTGCGCGCGACCTGGCCTATTTGGTCAACGCGCTGACAGTTGCGCTTGCGGCAGGTGG
>P_2C_Liq_1_UnCtyDRAFT_1001062_pt1 | contig 10786 bp, 12 predicted proteins | sample Pon2CUnioCityCA_2_FD_10234 | JGI IMG/M metagenome (IMG submission 10234)
GGCGGGATCGGCAAGACCGCTCATCTTGATCGGATTGCCAGCCGCCACGAAGGCGGGCTGCCCTTGGGCGTCCAGCACATCCACCACCATGTTGCGCGCCAGAAGCTGCGGATCGCGCAGCGCCTCGGCCACGTTCTGAATGGGGCCGGTGGGCACGCCTGCTTCTTCCAGCCGGGCGATCCAATGCGCCTTGGGCGCATCCAGCGTGATCGCCTCGATCAAGCGTTTCAGCGTGCGGGCATTCTCGCAGCGTGCCGCGTTCGTGGCAAAACGCACATCATTGTCCAGCGGTAGCCCAAGCACAGCGCAAAGCCGCGCGAACAGCGCGTCATTGCCCGCCGCGATCACGAAAAGACCGTCGCTGGCATGGAACGTCTCGAACGGCGTGATCGACGGGTGCCGCGCCCCCGAGGGGCCGGGCGGCGTGCCGGTGGCGGTGGTTATGGCCACCGCATGTTCCAGAATGGCCAACTGCGCGTCCAGCATGGCGATGTCGATCTTCTGACCAAACCCGGTCTTTTCCCGGTCGATCAGGGCGGCCAGCACCCCCTGCACCAGGTACATGCCCGCCACGATATCCCCGATGCTGGCGCCGACGCGCACCGGGTCGCGGTCTTGCTCTCCGGTAATCGACATGACACCACCGCGCGCCTGTACCACCATGTCATAGGCCGGTTTCAACGCCTCCGGCCCTGTATGGCCAAACCCGCTGACCGCGCCATAGATCAGCGCGGGATGCCGCTTGTGCAGCGTCTCCCAGCCGTATCCCAGCTTTTCCATCGTGCCCGGTCGGTAGTTTTCGAGAATCACATCGGCCCGCGCCAGCAGATCGTCGAACACCGCCCGGTCCGCCGCATCCTTCAGGTCCAGCGCGATGGATTGCTTGCCGTGGTTGATCGTTGCGAAATAGGCGCTTTGCCCGTTCTTGAAGGGCGGAAAGGCGCGGGTATCGTCGCCCGATCCGGGCTTTTCCACCTTGATCACCTGCGCACCCAGATCCTGAAGCGTGAGCGAGGCAAAAGGCCCGGCCAAGACATGTGTCAGGTCGAGAACGATCAGGTTTTCCAGCGGCGCGGGCATCGTGACCTCCTTTTGATGTCATTCGGGCATACTTCTGACGCGCAAAGGTCACAAGGATCTGACAGGTTTCGGATCTATGGACAGCCCGCGCCACCTGACGCAGCATAGAGTGACGCGCGGCACATAATAAGGACGCAAAACATCATGGCATATACCGAAGGCCTCGCGATTTTCATCTTCGTGCTGGCGCTTTGGATATGGTCACGAATGCGGGCTTTGATCCGGCCCAGCCAGGGCGCGCGGATCGAACCGCGCCCCGGCACCGCGATCCTGCTGGTGAACCTGCAAGAGGCGTTCTGGAACGATGCCCGGTACACGGGCGATCAGCGCGCGCGGGTCGAGGCGGCCGTTCTCCGCGAAGTGACCCTTGCCCAGCATAATGACCAGCCAGTGATCGCGCTGCGGCAGGAATATTCCGACCTTGGCTTTCGCCTTGTCGCGCGGCTGTTGCACGGCGGCAAGGCGGTCCGGGGTGGGCCGGGGCTTGGCCTTGCCGCGCCATTTGTCGGCATGGCCGATCATATGGTGGTCAAACAGGTGCAGGACGGGTTCGAAAGCGGAGAGCTTGACACCGTGCTGCGCGCGTTGCGCATCGGGCGGCTGCGCTTCCTCGGGCTGGCCGGCGAACATGACGTGGCCAAGACGGCGCAGGGCGCGCTCAATCGCGGTTACGAGGTGGAACTGGTAAGCGACGGCATCGCCACTGCGCGCGACGGCGCGTTCGATCCCGTGGCAGAGGCGCTTGGCGGTCAGGGCGCGCGGGTGGTCTGACCCCTCAGCCGCGCCGGATGTCCGCACCAAGCGCGGCCATCAACGGCTCGAATATCGGAAAGGACGTGGCGATCGGGCTGCCGTCATCCACAGAAACGGGCTTTTGCGCGGCCAGTCCCAGCACCAGGAATGACATCGCAATCCGGTGGTCGAGATGGCTGGCGCAGGTCGCCCCGCCCGGCACGCCGCCTGCGCCGCGCCCGTGCACGATCCACCAATCCTCGCCTTCCTCGACCTCGACACCGCAGGCGCGCAGGCCCGTGGCCATCGCGTCGATCCGGTCGGATTCCTTGACGCGCAATTCCTTGACCCCGCGCATCACGGTGGCACCGGTGGCGCAGGCCGCGACCACGGCAAGCACGGGGTATTCGTCAATCATGCTGGCGGCGCGCTCTGGCGGTACTTCGATACCATGCATGTCGGGCGAGAAGCGCGCGCGCAGGTCGGCCACAGGCTCTCCCCCCTCTTCGCGCTCGTTTTCATAGGTCAGGTCCGCGCCCATTTCGCGCAGCGTGGTAAACAGCCCTGCGCGCGTGGGATTCAGCCCGATACTGGGCACCAGCACGTCCGACCCTTCGGTGATCAGCGCCGCGCAAACCGGAAAGGCGGCGCTTGACGGGTCCCGCGGCACGGTGATGGTCTGCGGGCGCAGCTCTGGCTGACCGGTCAGGGTAATGACGCGGCCTTCCTCGGTGATCTCGGTCGTGATCTCGGCTCCGAATCCGGCAAGCATCCGTTCGGTATGATCGCGGGTGGCCTCCTGCTCGATAACCACGGTCTGACCGGGCGCATTCAGCCCCGCCAGCAGCACGGCGGATTTCACCTGCGCCGACGGGACCGGCACGGTGTAGCGCACGGGCACCGGGTCCGCCGCCCCCATGATTGTCATCGGCAGCCGCCCACCCGAGCGTCCAACGGTCTGCGCCCCGAACAGCGCCAGCGGATCGGTCACACGCGCCATCGGGCGCTTGTTCAGGCTGGCATCACCCGTGAAGGTGGCGGTGATCGGCGAGGTCGCCATCGCGCCCATGATCAGCCGCACGCCAGTGCCGGAATTGCCGCAGTCGATGACCTGTCCGGGTTCGGCAAAGCCACCCACGCCGACGCCATGCACATGCCATGTGCCGTCATCGTCGCGTGTCACCTCTGCCCCCATGGCGCGCATCGCCTTGGCGGTATCAAGCACGTCCTCGCCCTCAAGCAGGCCGGTCACGCGGGTTTCGCCCACCGACAGCGCGCCAAGGATCAGCGCGCGGTGCGAGATGGACTTGTCGCCCGGAACATCGGCGCACCCGGAGAGATTGCGGGACACATGCGCTTGCATGGGAACAGGGGTGCCTTGTGCGGACATGAACGAACCTCTTGGACAGACGGGATCTTTGCCATCGCTGATAGCCCAGAGAGATAGGCGCGTCCATCGCCGCGCGCAGTTTCAGCCCGTCTCGTCCTCAAGGTGGAGCTTCATGTCGATCAGCACCTTTTGCAGGGCGGTCGTTTCCTTCAACAGGCGCTTGGCCTCGGTCACGGTGATCACACCATCCTCGATGGATTGCTGATATTCCCCCATGAGCATAGCAAAGCGTTGGCTGAGCGCGATCACGTCACTGTTCACGCCGCCGCTGGCGCGTGTATTGGCGCGGGACGCTTCGAATTTCAGACCGATGCCATTCAGCTCTGCGAGCGCTGCGGTCACATGCGGATAGGAGGACGCCGATTCGAGCGCCGCCACGGCATCGACAGGCATGAAACGGTCGCCATGTTCGTCATGGTCGGAGTAATAGCGCCCAAGCGTGGCCTTGGACTTGCCCGTCAGTTCACATGCAGCCTCTATGCCGACATCCTTTACCAGGGTCTCGGTGTGCTTTTTCAGATAACTACCAGCTTTCGACATAGCCCTCGCACCTTTTAACCTGTCGCCTTATGCGAAAATCAGGCTCTTGGCGCAATGGTTTGCTGCGTCGCGGGATCAGTTGCGCCGCAAAAGCAAAGATCAGATTAATGGTGGAACGCTTTCGCCTCCCGCTGGCCGCGCCCGCGCATGACGCANGTCAAGCCCNNCNGTGCGGCGGGTGCCGGCTCAATTCACCAGATTGGGCGGCTCTTGCCCGGCGAGCGCCGCACGCAGGTTTTCGATCGCCACACGGCCCATCGTCTCGCGAACTTCCAGTGTCGATGTGCCCATATGCGGCAAGAGCGTCACGTTATCCATCGCCTTGAGCGCGGCGGGCACATGCGGTTCGTTCTCGAACACATCAAGCCCGGCCCCGCCGACCTGGCCGCCTTGCAGCGCCTTGATCAGCGCGGCCTCGTCCACGATATCGCCGCGCGCCACGTTGATAAGATGGGCATGGGGCTGCATCTGCGCCAGTTCCCCGGCCCCGATCATATGACGTGTCTCGGGGCTGGCGGGTACGGCGACCACAACGAAATCCGCCGCTTGCAACAGCGCGTCCATCTCGACCCGGCGGGCGGGAAAGCCCGGTGCTTTGTCGCTGCGCGCGGTGTAGATCACATCCATCCCGAACCCGTGATGACAGCGGCGCGCAATGGCCGCGCCGATGCGGCCCATGCCGATGATGCCCACCGTCTTGCCGGTCACGTGCAACCCCAAAAGCTGTGTCGGGTTCCAGCCGGGCCACTTGCCCGCGCGCAACATGCGCTCTCCCTCGGCCGCGCGGCGCGCGCTCATCAGGATCAGGGTCATGCCGATATCGGCGGTCGCATCGGTCACCGCGCCGGGCACGTTGGTCACCATGACGCCCGCGCTACGCGCCGCGGCAAGGTCGATATGGTTGATGCCCGCGCCGTAATTCGCCAGCACCTTGCAGCGGGGGTGGTGCGCGTCGCGGAAAACTTCTGCCGAGAATGTATCGCCGAACATCACCAGCACACCGTCATACAGGTTCAGCGCCGCGCGCATCTGCCCGATCTTGAGCGGCGTGTTGTCGGTGCGCATTTCCACGTCAAAATGCTCACGGGCCATGTCGGCCACGCTTTCCGGCAAGGGCCGTGTGAAATAGACCCGCATCAATGCATCCGTTCGCCCAAAGGCACGTCCTTGTCCGGGCCGATCAACACAATATCGCCGCTTTCGTCAGACAGGCCAAGCACCAGCACCTCTGACATGAAGGGGCCGATCTGGCGCGGGGGGAAATTGGTGACGGCAATCACCTGTTTGCCCACCAGCGCGTCGGGCGTGTAATGCGCCGTGATCTGCGCCGATGTCTTCTTCTCACCCAGATCAGCCCCGAAATCTATCCAAAGCTTGATCGCGGGCTTGCGCGCCTCGGGAAAGGGCTCGGCGCGGACAACGCGCCCCACGCGGATATCCACTTTCAGAAAATCGTCGATTCCGATGGCCTCAGTCATCGCGCAAGTCCCGTGAGCGGTCTGCGGCGGCTTTCACGGTGTTCCGCATCAGCGGCGGCAGGCCGGTATCCTCATTCATCAGCACCTCAAGCCCCGCCTGCGTGGTGCCATTGGGGCTGGTGACGTTGACGCGCAATTGCGCGGGCGTTTCCTCTGCATCCTCGGCCAGTGCCCCTGCNCCGGCGACAGTCGCTTGCGCAAGTTGCATCGCCAGTTCCGGCGAAAGCCCCTGCGACTCTCCGGCGGCGGCCATGCATTCAATCATGTGAAACACATANGCCGGGCCGGACCCGGACACGGCCGTGACCGCGTCCATCTGATCCTCGCTCTCCAGCCGCACCACCTGCCCCACCGCTTTCAGCAGCGTTTCCGAAAGGTCAAGCTGCGCAGCGGATGTATGCGCGTTGCCGATGATTGCGGTGATGCCCCGGCCGACCGCGGCGGGCGTGTTGGGCATGGCACGCACGATGGGGCTTTGTGCGCCAAGGGTCTTTTCAAAGGCGGCGATAGGCGTTCCGGCGGCGACCGAGATGAAAAGCGTCTCGCCATTGCCCATTGCCGCGATGGCGGGCAGCGCATCGCCCATCATCTGCGGCTTGACCGCAATGAGCACGATGGCGGGGTTTTCCGGCAGATCCTCGTTGATGCGCACGCCAGTGGCGCGCAACCAATCGGAGGGTTTCGGGTCGATCACCCAGACGGATTTCGCAGGCAGATCGCGTTTCAGCCAGCCCGCCAGCATGGCCGAGCCCATCTTGCCGCAGCCCAGTAAAACAAGGCCGCCACGCGCCACATCGTCCATTTCCATAAGGTCACTCCTGCCGGTTGGGATCATGTCTGGCGAAGTGATACGCGGGCGGGGCAAAGGGCGCAACGCCCCCTGCCCGGCGGCTTGCGAAAACGCGCTCAGGCGCGGCCGTAGGCCTCGGACATGGCCACCTTGATGGCGTCTTGCGGTGTGCGATCCCCCCAGACGGCCAGTTGAAAGGCCGGGTAGTACCGTTCGGCGCTCAGAACGGCGGCGGTGATCAGCGTGTCCACCTGTTCGGGGCTGACCCCCTGGGTGCCGGACATCACCAGCCCATAGCGATAGACCATCAGCTTTTGTTCGACCCAATAGGTAAAGGCCCCGGCCCAGCATTGGTCATTGACCTCGTTGAGCAGGTGGTAAAGCACGGGCAGCTTGTCTTCCGGCGGCTCCATCTCGAAGGTGCAGACCATGCGCAGNGTCTCGTCATGGCCNGACCACGCCAGCGTGATGGAATAGGTGCGCCACTGGCCTTCGACGGCCATCGCGATCTGATCATCGCCGATCCGGTCGAAATCCCACTCGTGATGTTCGGCAAGATGTTCGACGATATCAATAGGATGAAGCTCGTCACTCAGAAACTGCTCGGAAAGTGCCATGGCGCCACCTCTTTTGTTGTAGCGCGGGGTCGGCAGCACCCCAGCGCTTGGTGCCAGCTCTAGAACGGGGGGCTTATCCCTCTGTCCATACAATATATGGTGCGGGGTGGATGACGGCCTGTAAAGCTATTTCTTGGGGATAACCCCAATAACTTGTGGATGACATGAAAATTTCATCAAGCGGTGGGCAATTGACCAAGCCAAGGGCCGCGCCGATTATGGGGCAAGGGCGATTTACAGACCTTTGCCAGATCCCTTACGGCACGGCGCAACTGTGCAGACGCAAAAGGGCGGAGAACACCCCGCCCCTTGCCGAACATCCTGGTTGCAGCACGCTGTTAGCGCGAGCCTTTTTCCAGCGCGTCNAGACGCAGGCGGAGCGCCTCGTTTTCCTCGCGCGCCTTTTGCGCCATGGCGCGCACGGCGTCGAACTCCTCGCGGGTGACGAAATCACGTTCGGCCAGCCAGCGGTCGATCATCGACTTCATCGCCGTCTCGGCCTCGGATTTGGCACCCTGCGCCACACCCATCGCGTTGGTCATGAGTTGGCTCAGATCGTCGAGAACTTTGTTACGGGTCTGCATCTGTGTTGCTCCGGCGTTACGCTTTGCCACATATATGGAGGCGCGGACCGGATGGGGCAAGGTTGACTTGCGCCCACGGCACGGGGCAAGAGACACATATGCAGGCAGCGATCAGATTTCCCGACATCTCACCCGAACTTTTCTCGATCTCGCTTTTCGGGATGGAATTCGCGCTGCGCTGGTATGCGCTGTCCTATATCGTCGGAATCGTCCTTGGCTGGCGGCTGGTGGTGATGGCCACGAAACGCGCCCATATCTGGCCCGGCAACACCCCCGCCATGCGCCCCGAACAGGTCGAGGATCTGGCCACATGGGTCATTCTGGGCGTGATCCTTGGCGGGCGGCTTGGGTTCGTGCTGTTCTACCAGCCGGGCTATTATCTGGCCAATCCGGGCGAGATCCTGATGGTCTGGCAGGGCGGCATGTCCTTTCATGGCGGGCTTTTGGGCGTCGTGGCCGCCTGTCTGCTGTGGTCGTGGCGGCAGGGTGTTGCATGGCTTTCGGTGGCCGATGCGCTGTGCATGGCAACGCCTGTCGGGCTTTTGCTGGGGCGGATCGCGAATTTCATTAATGGTGAGCTTTGGGGGCGGCCAACGGACCTGCCTTGGGGCGTGATATTTCCAGGCACGGCGGCACAGGATTGTGCCGGGCAGGTCGCCGGGTTCTGCGCGCGCCACCCCTCGCAGCTTTACGAGGCGCTGCTTGAGGGGCTGATCCTTGGAGCGGTGCTGATCTATCTGGCCTTCCGGCGCGGCGCGCTGACGCGGCCCGGCCTGATCACCGGTCTTTTTTTCGCCGGCTACGGGCTCGCGCGTTTTGTCGTGGAATTCGTGCGCCAGCCGGATGCGCAATTCATCAGCACCGGCAATCCGCTTGGGCTTGCGTGGCATATCGACGGCTGGGGCCTGACCATGGGTCAGATCCTGAGCCTGCCGATGATCGTTTTCGGGCTGGTCATGATCGTGCGGGCGCTACGTCGTTCCGCATGACTGCGTTGACCGAACGTCTGACCGCCTTGATCCGCGCCGAGGGCCCGATGCGGATGGACAGCTTCATGGGGCTGTGCCTGATGCATCCCGAGCACGGGTATTACACCACGCGTGACCCGCTGGGAGCCGCCGGGGATTTCATAACCTCCCCCGAGATCAGCCAGATGTTCGGTGAACTTCTTGGGCTGGCGCTGGTGCAAAGCTGGATGGATCAAGGGCGACCGGGGCGTTTTGCGCTAGCGGAACTGGGGCCGGGACGCGGCACATTGATGGCTGACATGCTGCGCGCCACACGCGGCGTGCCGGGGTTTCATGCGGCCCTGTCGGTGCATCTGGTCGAGGCTTCGCCAGTGCTGCGCGCGCGGCAGGCGGATCTGTTGGGACAAAGCGGCATCACATGGCATGACCGGGCCGAGGACCTGCCCGACGCGCCGCTGTTCGTCGTCGCCAACGAATTTTTCGACGCGCTGCCCATCCGCCAGCTTGAACGCAGCGGCGCGGGCTGGCGCGAACATGTGGTGGGCCTGCGCGACGGCGCGCTGGTGCCGGGGCTGGAGGCGGTCAAGACAGTGCCCGCACTGGCGCACAGGCTGAACGACACGAAAGACGGCGATGTGGTCGAGATCTGCCCGGCGGCCGCCCCGGTGATCGACGCGCTCGGGCGTCGCATCGCGGCCCATGGCGGTGCGGCGATCATCGTGGATTACGGCGATTGGCGCTCCTTGGGGGATACGTTGCAAGCGCTGCGCGCCCAACGCCCCACCCCGGTTCTGGACGCCCCCGGCGAGGCCGATCTGACCGCGCATGTCGATTTCGAGGCGCTTGCACGCGCCGTGCCTGACGGCTGCAAGCACAGCAGGATCACGCCGCAGGGCGTGTTTCTGGAGCGGCTTGGCATCACCGCGCGCGCGCAGACCCTTGCAAAGTCGCTGTCGGGCGCAAAGCTCGACGCGCATGTCGCGGCACATCGGCGCTTGACCGCACCCGGAGAAATGGGGACGCTCTTCAAGGTGATGGCGCTTTACCCCGAAACCGCCGGACCACCGCCGGGGCTTGAGACATGACATTGGAAATCTTGACCGACGACAGGCTTTCGCCCATTCGGCACGGGTTTTTCACCCGCAAGGGCGGCGCGTCTTCGGGCGTTTTTTCCGGGCTGAACTGCGGCAGGGGATCATCCGACCAGTCCGAGATCGTTTCAATCAACCGCGCCCGCGTCGCCAAGGCAATGGGGGTGACACCCGAGAACCTGATCACCGTGCATCAGGTGCATTCGGCGGATGTGCAGGTGATCGACAGCCCCGGATCGGGACAGGCGCGGGCCGACGCGATGGTCACCGCCACACCGGGATTGGCGCTATCCGTGCTGACTGCCGATTGCCAGCCGGTGCTGTTCGCCGACCGGCAGGCGGGCGTGATCGGTGCGGCACATGCCGGCTGGCGCGGCGCGCTGGACGGGGTGCTGGAGGAAACCGTGACGGCGATGGAACGGCTGGGTGCCGACGCCAGCCAGATCCGCGCCGTGATCGGCCCCGCCATAAGCCAGCAGGCCTATGAGGTGGGACAGGACTTTCTGGAGCGGTTCCTCGATGCAGACCCGCAGAACCAGCGGTTCTTCATCAACGGGGCGCAGGGCAAATACCATTTCGACCTGCCCGCCTACGGGCTGGCACGATTGCGGCAGGCTGGCATCGCCGAGGCCGTTTGGACGCGGCATTGCACCTATGGCGACCCCGATCGCTTTTATTCCTTTCGCCGCACGACCCATGCGGGCGAGGCGGATTACGGGCGACTGATCTCGGTGATCTGCCTGTGATTGGGGCGTGACCGGGGCAGGACTGACCATGCAATTGCCGCATTTCGGGAAACAATCGGGGTAATTTTGCTGCATTAGTCACGCGCCGCACCCATTTTACACAATAATATCAGTAGTCTACTGATTTCTGCAAAATCGCCAAAGTCTGGCCCGCGCGGATGTGGTTTTTTTCGTGATTTTCCGGGCCTGCGCCAAATCTTGGCCGCAAACAGAAACAATATTGGTCCCACAGACGCAACAATCGCCACAAGCCCCGGCCAAGGCAGAAACGAACAAGAGGACCAAGAGATGAAAAAGCGTTGGATGAAAACCGTGATCGACACCAGCCGTCAGGACATGCCCGCCATGCCCTTTCAGCGCGCGGTGCGGCGCGCGGTCAAGACGATGCCCAAGCCTGTCGTGCTCAAGACAGCCTGAAGCAAGCCGCGGCACGGGCCGCAGATTTTCAAGAACGACACGGGCCGCCCTGGGGCGGCCTTGTTGATTCGGGGGCCGGCGCGGGGCAATTGTGGCAATCGCGGGCAGTCTGCTGAAACAGTTTCGGACAGTTCTTCGCATTGTTATTCGAATTTGAATAAACTGGAGCGAAATTTGACGATCACGCTCTCCGGTGGCTTTTTCAGTCCACGAGACTGAAAATTGACACCATTACGCTGTCGTCGTCGGTGGGGCCGACACGGTTGTGATGATTGCGAACTGGTGACGTGACATGCATACCCAACGCCCGACTGCGAACTTTTCGACGCCCCCCGCCGATCTTACGCTACAGG
>P_2C_Liq_1_UnCtyDRAFT_1001064_pt1 | contig 10768 bp, 9 predicted proteins | sample Pon2CUnioCityCA_2_FD_10234 | JGI IMG/M metagenome (IMG submission 10234)
GAGGTCGACAGCCGCGCGCGCAACGGCGTCTTCTTCCGCGATGCCGAGGACCTTGTGACAAACGCCATCCACGCTATCGACCTGCCCGATGATTTCCCCGAGCATGTCTATGTCAGCTTCGATGTGGACGGGCTAGACCCGTCTATCATGCCAGCCACAGGCACGCCGGTGCCGGGGGGCTTGGGCTATTATCAGGCGTTGCACCTTGTGGAACACAGCCTGAAGGGCCGTAAATGCGTGGGCTTCGACGTGGTGGAACTGGCCCCCGACGGCAACACCGCGTGGGATTTCACCACCGCCCAGATCGTGTACCGGCTGATGGCGGCCTGCTGAACCCTGCGCCGCGACCGCGCCCGTGCCGCAAAGACATGGGCGCAGGCATATGTGCCGGAGTTTGGGGAAATCCCAAAGGGCCAGCTACGAGGTTTGAGCGGCCTTGTCCTTGGGGTCGTCATCGGGTGCTTGCAGCGTCGCCCAAGTTTCGTCCTGACGGGGCGGGGGAGGCGTGTCGCAGTCCCGTTTGTGCAGGTTCACCTTGGCAATGAAATGTGCGGAAATCGGTGCCGTCACAAACAGGAACGCCATGATCAACAGCTCGTGGAACGAGCCGTCATTCGCGGTATTCGCATTGACGACCGAGGCCCCAAGCAGCGCGCCGACCCCGATCGTGCCGATCTTGGTGGGCGCGTGCATCCGTTTCATGGGATCGTTGAACCGCAAGAGCCCGATGGCGGCAACCAGTGCAAAAATTGCACCGATGATCAAAAGGGCTGCGGTGGCGTAATCAGCGATCAATTCGGTATTCATTCGATGATGTCCCCCCGCAGCACGAAGCGCGCAAGCGCAACCGTCGACACGAATCCAAGCATCGCGATGATCATCGCAACCTCGAAATAGATTTGTGTGCCCTGGGAAATCCCCAGCAGCACGATCAGGCCAATGGCATTCACCACCATCGTATCCAGTGACAGGATGCGGTCGCCAACCGAGGGGCCGATCACAAGACGGACCATGGCCATAATGACCGAAAGCTGAACGATATCAAGTTCCTGTGTCATGAAAAGATCTCCATCAAACGGGCCTCGTAGCGGCTTTTGATCTGGTCGCGGACCTCGTCGGGGTTTTCGGCGTCCAGCGCATGTACCAACAGGCTGTGCCCCTCGCTCGACAGGTCCGACGACACGGTGCCTGGTGTCAGCGTGACGGTGCCGGCCAGGATCGTGATCGCCTCGGGCTGGCGCAGGTCCAGCGGTACCACGATCCATTGCGCGCGCAGCTTTGCGTTGGGGCGTGTAAGTACAATCCAGGCCACCTCGATATTGGCGATCACGATGTCCCAGAACACGATCACCGTATAGATGACAAACTTGCCCAATCTTACGCCACGTGGCCGATCCGGCCACCAGGCGGCGGTGATCAGCGGGATGATGGTGCCAAGGATCAGGCCAAAGACGACCATGCCTGCCGACACATCATTTTGCAGGATCGTCCATACGATTGTCAGGATCAGTGTCAGGATGGGATGCGGAAAGAGCCGGTTGAAAAAACCTGTCATGTCAGTATCCCTCCTTCGGCGTGCTCAGTTTGCCGGGCGTGTCTGTCACAGTCGAGATATAAGGCTCCGGCTGGAAAAGCTGGGCTGACAGTTCGCTCATGAAGCCGTGAACCTGCCCGGCAAAGATGGTCAGCACCACGATCAGCGACAACAGACCGCCTACCGCGACGAGGGACAAGACGGCAGGGGGGGCGACGGTGTCGTCCGCGCTGCTTTGGTGGCCAAGGCTTTTGGCTTTCCAGAACATCGTGCTGCCCGCGCGGGCAAAGCCCACGACGCTGATCAGGCTCGCCGACAGGATGATCGCCCATGTCCAGGCCATCAGCGGCGTTGTAAAGGCCGCATCAAGGATCAACAGCTTGCCCACGAAGCCCGAAAGCGGTGGCAGGCCGGCCATGGCGATGGCCGCCATGAAGAACATCCCCGAGATCATCGCCGCGCCGGGAATCATCGGCAAGGCGGACAGGCGCAGGTTGGCCCGGCGCGCGCCGACCAGATCGACGATCAGAAACAGCGTGGCGGCGGCCAGCGTGGAATGCACCATGTAATAGAGCGCCGCCGCGATGCTGTCTTGCGTGAACATCGAGATCGACACCATCACCATGCCCATTGATCCGATCACGGCGAAGGCGACCAGCCGGTCCAGCTTGCGCGCTGCCAGCACGCCCACCATTCCGATGGCCAGTGACAGCAGCGCCGCGGGCAACAGCCACACGCCGTGCAGTCCGGCGGTTGCCTCAAGCTCGGGGTGAAACACCATGGTATAGACCCGGATGATCGCATAGGCGCCCACCTTGGTCATGATCGCGAACAGGGCCGCGACGGGTGGCGGGGCTTCGGCATAGCTGGACGGCAGCCAGAAATGCAGCGGTACCACGGCGGCCTTGATGGCGAACACCAACAGCAAAAGCACCGAGGCCACGCGAATGCCCGCAGTTGCCTGGGGATCGACAAGGGTCACACGTTCTGCCAGATCGGCCATGTTCAGCGTACCCGTCTCGGCATAGATCGCCCCAAGCGCAAACAGGAACAGGGTAGAGCCAAGCAGGTTGAACAGCACGTATTGCACTCCGGCACGCAGCCGCGCGGTGCCGCCCGCATGGATCATCAAACCATAGGACGCGATCAGCAGAACCTCGAAAAAGACGAACAGGTTGAACAGGTCGCCCGTCAGGAACGCGCCCATGATGCCCATTATCTGGAACTGGAACAGCGCATGGAAATGCCGCCCCCGTTCATCCCACCGCGAGCCGATGGCGTAAAGCATCACGAACAGCGCCAGTACGGCGGTCAACAGCACCATAAGTGTCGACAGCCTGTCGCCCACCAGCACGATGCCAAAGGGCGCGGCCCAGTCGCCAAGCTGGTAGAGCGTGACGGTACCGTCGGCGGCACCAAGGAAAAGCCCAAGCGCCACGGCGATCTGTGCCAGGCTGCCCGCAATCGACACGCTGCGCTGGATCGAGATGTGGTAACGCGCGCCCAGCACGATGAAGGGTGCCAGCAGCGCGGGCAGAATGACCGGTGCGATGATCCAATGCATCATGCCGCGTCTCCTTTTCCGGGCGTGTCCTCTTCGGGGGCGTCGTCCACATTGTCGTCATCCGAGCCCAGATAGGCGCCAAGCGCGATCATCACCACCACGGCAGTCATCCCGAACGAGATCACGATGGCCGTCAGCACCAGCGCCTGTGGCAATGGGTCGGCATAGGTCTCTATGCCCTTGCGCAGGATCGGGGGCGCGCCGATGGTCAGGCGCCCCGAGGCGAACAGAAACACGTTGACCGCATAGGTCAGCATGGCGATGCCCAGGATCACGGGAAAGGTGCGCAGGCGCATCACAAGGTATAGCCCGACGGCGGTCATGATGCCGATGGCGGAAGCGACCAGAAATTCCATGTCAGTGTCCTCCCTGTGCCTTTGGGTCCGCTGGATCGGGCGGATCATCGCGTGACGGGTCTATGCCCATCGCATGTTCGTTTTCGGCGACATGCGCGCGCCGCGCCAGCCGCGAAAAGCTTTCCAGCGACAGCATCACGGCCCCTACCACGGCAAGGAACACACCGAGGTCGAACAGGGCGGCGGTGGCCAGCTCGAACTCATCGAAAGGCGGGATCCGGACATAGGTGAAATCCGAGGTCAGGAACGGCTTGCCGAAGAACCACGATCCGATGCCCGTCAGCCCCGCGATCAGCACGCCCGCGCCGATGACCCCATGATAGGGGTAACGCAGCCGCGCCGAGGTCCAGCCAAAACCGCTGGCCATGTATTGCATCACCACGCCGATCGACACCACGAGGCCTGAAATGAAACCGCCCCCCGGCTCGTTATGTCCGCGCAGGAAGATGTAGAACCCAACCATCAGCACCACCGGCATCAGAACCCGCGTCAGCACCACCATCATGGTCGGATGCATGTCACCCGCGCGCGGCTGGTCCGGTGTGCGGTTCAGCAGGCGCGCGCGCGCAGGCCCGCTCAGCAGCGTTTCGGTCAGCGCGTAGATCAGTAGCGCGGCGATCCCCAGCACGATGATTTCGCCGAACGTGTCGAAGCCGCGGAAATCGACAAGGATCACGTTGACCACATTGGTGCCGCCGCCGCCCTTGTAGGAATTGGCGAGGTGAAATTCGGAAATTGGCTGCGCCACGCTGTCGCGCAACAGGTAATGCATGGTCAGCGCCGCCGTGGCCAGACCGACGACCCCCGCGATGGCCCCGTCACGCAAGCGCCGCGCGGCCGTGCTTTCGATCGGGGTGCGCTTTGGCAGGAAATTCAGCGCCAGCAGCAACAGGATGATGGTGACCACCTCGACGGTGATTTGTGTCATCGCCAGATCCGGCGCGCTGAAGAACACAAAGCCGATGGACACCATCAACCCCACGATCCCGATCAGCACCAGCGCCAGAAGCCTGTTGCGGTGCAGGAACACCAGCCCCAGCGCCGCGGCCACCAGCATCGCCCAGCCGGCGGCGGCAACCTCGGTGATGGGCTGAATGTCGCGTGTCGCGGCGCTCAAGGTGCCCGTGGAATAGGCGTGCAGGCCCAGCGCGAGCACGGTCACGGCAAAGATCGCGCCATAGCGGGTGAACGCGCCGTCATGCAACGGGGCGATGATGGCCCGCGCCAGGCGCACGACAGCGGCGATCAGCGCGTCGAAGATTGCCTTTGCCTCGGGGCGCGGCGTGGTGTCCCAAACCCGTAACAAGGGCTTGAACAGCGCCAACAGGATCAGCCCTCCGGCAACCGCCGCGATGGACATGAAAAGCGCGGGCACCAGACCATGCCAGATCTTGATGTATTTCGTCTCCAATACGGCCACATCGCCGATGACGGCCTTGGCCACGAGAAATACGAAATCCTGAACCAGAAACGGTGCGACGCCGATCACTACCACCAGCACCACAAGCAAGGCGGGCGGCAGCCACATGCCCGCCGGGGGATCATGCGGCTTGGCGGGATAGTCGTCGCGCACAGGGCCGAGGAACGTATGGCCGATCAGCCGGAAACAATAAGCCGCCGAAAAGATCGAGCCGAACGTCGCCAGCGCCGGGACCAGCCACCAGGTGTCAAAAAGCACTGTTTTTGTCGCTTCCTCCAGCATCATTTCCTTGGACAGGAACCCGTTGAAGAAGGGAATGCCAGCCATCGAAAGTGAGGCCAGCGTGGCGATGACAAAGGTCACGGGCATCAGTTTGCGCAAACCACCAAGCCTGCGGATGTCGCGGGTATGCGCCTCGTGGTCGATGATCCCGGCCGACATGAAAAGCGCCGCCTTGAACGTCGCATGATTCATTATGTGGAACACGGCGGCCATCGCGCCAAAGGCGGTGCCGGTGCCCAGAAGCATGGTGATCAGGCCAAGGTGGCTGACTGTCGAAAAGGCCAGCAGCGCCTTCAGGTCATGCTTGAACAGCGCGATGACCGCGCCCAGAACCATGGTGATCAGGCCCGCCGTGGTCACGATCACAAACCATTCCGGCGTGCCCGACAGCACCGGCCACATCCGCGCCATCAGGAAAATCCCCGCCTTCACCATTGTGGCGGAATGCAGGTAGGCCGAGACCGGCGTGGGGGCTGCCATCGCGTGCGGCAACCAGAAGTGGAAGGGGAACTGCGCCGATTTGGTGAAACAGCCCAGCAGGATCAGGATCAGGGCCGGAACATAAAGCGGATCGGCCTGGATCAGCTCGCGGTTTTGCAAGATCACGCTCAGGTCATAGCTGCCGACGATCTGGCCAAGGATCAGCATACCCGCGATCATAGCCAGCCCGCCCATGCCGGTCACCGCCAGCGCCATGCGGGCGCCCTGACGCCCCTCGGGCAGGTGCTTCCAATAGCCGATAAGCAGGAAGGACGAGAGCGAGGTCAGCTCCCAGAAAATCAGCAAAAGCAGGATGTTGTCGCTTAGAACGATGCCCACCATCGCGCCCTGAAAGAGCAGCAGATAGGTAAAGAACTCGCCCATGTTGTCCTCGCGGGCCAGATATTGCCGCGCGTAGGCAATGATCAAAAGCCCGATACCAAGGATCAGTGTGGCAAAGAAGAAGCCCAGACCGTCAAGCATCAGCGTGACATTCAGACCCAGAAGGGGCAGCCACTCGAACCCTGTGGTGATCACCTCTCCGGCCAGAATGGCAGGCAGGTGGGTCATCAACCCGATAAAGGCAGTCAGGGTCACCATGAAGGTTACCCCGAAGCAGGTTTGTCGACCTGCTGCAATCATCACACCGGGCAGGATAGCCCCAAGAAACGGCAAGGCGACGATCAAAAAGAGCGACACGACAACTCCTGAATTTGGGTCAACATGTATTCCGTAGCGACGTAGCTAGCACAGGGTGCCAAGCGTGAAAATCCGATTCCGGTCGTGGTATACCAGATTCTTTCGTCATGGGGACTGAAATTCAGATAAATGTGCTGACGCGAAGGTGAGCAGCCGCCGCTTGGCGCGATTGTCTGCGAATGTTAAGCGATGGCAAAAAGGCAGGCCAACACATGCAAGACAGCACCTACCCGTTCACCCGTGACCTCGTTTTCATCGGTGGTGGGCATACCCACGCGCTTGTGCTGCGGTCCTGGGCGATGAAGCCCTTGCCGGGTGTGCGGGTCACGCTGATCAATCCCGGCCCGACAGCAGCCTATTCGGGAATGTTGCCGGGTCATGTCGCCGGGCATTATGACCGTGACGAGCTGGATATCGACCTGGTACGCCTGTGCCGCCGCGCCGGAGCACGCCTGATCATGGCCCCGGCCACAGGCATCGTCCCTGCAAGCAAGCGCATTCAGGTCGAAGGCTGGCCCGATGTGGCTTATGATATCGCCTCCATTGACGTTGGCATCACCAGCGACATGCCCGGTCTGCCCGGCTTTCCCGAACATGGCGTACCGGCCAAGCCGCTTGGGCCTTTCGCGTCGAAATGGGCGGCGTTCCGGGCCGGGCAGGGGGCGGCGCGCGTGGCGGTGATCGGCGGCGGCGTCGCGGGGGCCGAACTGGCCATGGCGATGGCCCATGCGCTGCGCCGCGACGGGCGCGAGGCGCGCCTGACCTTGCTGGACCGGGGCAGGTCGCTGGATCGCCTGGGCGACCGGGCACAGGACCGTCTGCGCGCCGCGCTGCACGAACTGCGCGTCGAAATCCGCGACTCTGTGACGCCGCTGCGGGTGACGCGGACGGGGGTCACGCTGGACAGTGGCGAACATATCGCGGCGGATTTCATAACCGGGGCCGCGGGCGCGCGCCCGCATCCCTGGCTGGCCCAAAGCGCGCTGGCCGACGCGCAGGGTTTCATCCCCGTCGATGCCCGCCTGCGCAGCCGCGATGCGTCCGTCTACGCCGTGGGCGATTGTGCCGAGATGACCGAACATCCCCGCCCCAAGGCCGGAGTTTATGCCGNGCGATNNNGCCNNGANGACCGAACATCCCCGCCCCAAGGCCGGAGTTTATGCCGTGCGTCAGGCCCCGGTGCTGCTGTATAATCTGCGCGCTGCCCTGTCCGGGGCAGGGGGGCAGAAACGCTACGTTCCGCAGCGCGATTATCTCAAACTGATCTCGATGGGTGGGAAATCGGCGCTGGCGGAACGCAGCGGCCGGGTGCTGTCCGGGCCGCTATTGTGGCGGTGGAAAGACTGGATCGACCGCCGCTTCATGGCCCGGTTCGATCCGCCCGCGCCCGCGCCGCGCCCGGTTTTGCCATGGCCCCGCGCCGCCGGTCTGCGCGAGGCGCTGGGCCCCAAGCCGATGTGCGGCGGCTGTGGTGCAAAGGTGGGGCCGGGCGCGCTGCACGCGGCGCTGACCACTCTTTCAGACGATGCGCCCAGCGATGACGCCGCGATCCTGACGACCGGCGAGGCGCGGCAGGTGATATCCACCGATCACCTGCGGGCCATGGTGGACGACCCTGTGACCATGGCTCGCATCGCTGCCATTCACGCGTTGGGCGATATCTGGGCCATGGCGGCCAAACCGCAGGCCGCGCTTGCCTCGCTCGTCCTGCCGCGCCAATCGTCGGAGCTGGCCGAACGGTCCTTGCGCGAAATCATGCAGGCGGCGGGCGAAGTCATGGAGGCGGCAGGCGCGCGCATCGTGGGTGGGCACAGCACGCTTGGCCCGGAGTTGACCATCGGGTTTACCGTCACCGGCCTGTGCGATCGCGCACCGATCACCCAAGCGGGGGCGCGGCCCGGCGATGTACTCGTGCTGACCAAGCCCATTGGCAGCGGCGTGATCATGGCCGCCGAGATGGCCGGAGCCGCGCGGGGCGGCCATGTGGCCGCCGCGCTGCGCGTGATGGCACAACCGCAGGGCGCGGCGGCGCGCATTCTGGGAACGGCCCACGCGATGACGGATGTGACGGGCTTTGGTCTTGCCGGGCATCTGCGGGCGATCTGCAACGCCTCTGGCACGGGGGCGGAGCTAAGTCTGAAGGACGTGCCACTGTTCCCCGGCGCGCTGGATCTGTCGCGGCAGGGTGTCCGTTCTAGCCTGTTCGACCAGAACAGGGCAGGCTTTGCACAGGTGTCGGACGACCCGCGCAGCGACCTGCTTTTCGATCCGCAAACCGGGGGCGGGCTATTGGCCGCGATCGCGCCAAAGCAGGCGGAGAGCTGTCTTGCCAGCCTGCGCGATCAGGGGTTTGAGGCCGCGATCATCGGTCAGATCACTGACCGCGCGGGCGTACTTGATATCTCTTGAACCGCCTGCGCGATGCGCGCGGCTGTGCCGTTGAGCGCGGTCTCGCCCAGATCCGGCGCGTCGATGCGGCGCGCGATGCGCGGCAACAAGGGGGCGTTCGATTTCTCATAGGCCGGATCGTAATGATCGGCAGCCAGCGACCGGCATAGCGCGACCATCTCGCCCGCGTCGATCAGCCTGTTCCATGCATCGACAAGCTCGTGCCCGCGAAAGCGCCGCAGCGGGTGCAGCTTGGCTTTCAGGCCTGCGCGGTCTTCCAGAACATCAGTGTAAACCTCTGACAAATACCGTGCCCGTGCCTCTAGCGGGGCGTCGACGCTGATCACCGGCGCGTCTTTCATCGCCGCCCAAAGCGAGGGCGGCAGGGTAAGGTCGCCAATCGTGCTGCTCTCGGCCTCCACCAGTACCGGGCGTGCGGGGTCAAGCTGGCCAAGTTCTGCGGCGAGCGCCGTCTCGAACGCCTTTTGGCTGGGTTGCGGGTCTGCCAGATCCCCAAGGATCGAGCCGCGATGCCGCGCCAGCCCTTCAAGGTCCAGCACCTGTACGCCGTGATGCGCGACCCGTGCCAGCAAATCGGTTTTCGCGGTGCCCGTATAGCCCGCAAGCTGAATGACGGGCATCTGAAGCGGCGTATCGTACAGCGCCTGCACCACCAGCCTCCGATAGCTTTGATATCCGCCCTCGATGGTGTCGGCCCGCCAGCCGATTTCCCGCAGCATCCACGCAAACGCGCCGGATCGCTGCCCGCCCCGCCAACAATACACCAGCGGCTGCCAGCCGCCTTCATGCACGGCCAGCCGCGTTTCGATATGCGCGGCGGCATTGCGAAAGACCAGCGCGGCACCGATCTTGCGCGCCAGAAAGGGCGATTGCTGCTTGTAGATGGTGCCCACGCGGGCGCGTTCCTCGTTGTCGAGAACCGGCAGGTTGATCGCGCCGGGGACATGATCCTCGGCATATTCGGCCGGGCTGCGCACGTCGATGATCGTGTCGACATCAAGAGCGGTCAGATCGGCAAGGGAGGTGAGCTTTTGCATGGGACGGCACATAGCCCGGTGCCGCGGCGCAGGAAAGGGGGGATGACAGATGGCACCGGTTGGCCCGGAAAGAGCTTTCTTTCCGGGCCTTGTGTTGTTGTACGTCTCTCAGGCGTCCTTTGCCCGGCTGAAGGGCAGATGCGTGACCGCCTTGCCCGTCAGCGCGCGCCACGCATTGGCGACCGCAGGTCCGATGGGTGGCGTACCCGGCTCGCCCACGCCGGTTGGGTCGGCGGCGCTGTCGATGATCTCCACGATCACCTCCGGCATCTCGTCGATGCGCAACATGCGGTAGGTGTCGAAATTTCGCTCCTGCACGGTGCCGCCCTCGCCAAGGGTCAGCTCGTTGAACAGGATCGAGCCAAGGCCAAAGCCGACACCGCCCTCGATCTGGGCGCGTATCACATTGGGATTGACCGCCACGCCGCAATCCAGCGCGCACCAGACACGGGTGACACGGGGCATCCCGTCCACGTCGGTAACTTCGGCGATCTGCGCGGTGTAGCTGTTGAAGCTTTCATGCAGCGCCACGCCATAGGCCTTGTCACCCTTGACGGTCTCGCCATCCCAGCCCGCCATCTTGGCCACCTTTTCCAGCACGGCGCGGTCGCGTCCCGCGTCGTCTTTCAGCAGGTCCAGACGGCCCTGCACCGGGTCTTTTCCGGCGGCCTCCAGCGCCATGTCGAGAAAAACCTCGGTGGCATATGCCGTGTGCGTATGCCCCACGGCGCGCCACCAGAGCACCCTGACCGGCGACTCCTCTCGCACCCAGCCGACGCGGGAATTGGCCAGTGCGTAGGGCATCTTGGTCGACCCTTCGATGGATGTGGGGTCGATCCCGTCTTGCATCATCCCTGCGAAAGGCCCGCCGCCCATGATGGACTGGTTCACGACNACGTTTTCCCAGCCCACGATCGCGCCGCTGTCATCCAGCCCGGCGCGCATCTTGTGCACCGTGAGGGGGCGGTAATAGCCGCCGGTCATGTC
>P_2C_Liq_1_UnCtyDRAFT_1001066_pt1 | contig 10763 bp, 8 predicted proteins | sample Pon2CUnioCityCA_2_FD_10234 | JGI IMG/M metagenome (IMG submission 10234)
TGCTCACTTTCCACCAGTATGGTTTCGAAACGCAAGGCAAAATTGTCCAATTTCTTTCTCAAATAAGGAACCAATTCCTTTTGCTCCTCATTGAAATAACCAAGCTGGATATTATTATCAAGGGATATCTGCAGTGTGTTCTTATCAAGAATTTTAGGGACTTGCGCGGAAAGCAAACTGCGTATGGCCGTTTTTACATGCCTTTGTTTGATGTAGGTTGAAAGCGCATCAATCAATTCCTTTTCGTTGAATACACTTTGAGGACCTTCTTGCACTTGGGGAGCGGCCTCTTCGTTGGCCGATTCAGTCATATCAACCGACGAATCATCTTCTTTCGTTAGATCGTTTAAGGCCGCCATAAGTGATAGGCCGCCACTACCTGAGGATCGGGGCGTTCGCGTCTGCTTGCTCGATGCTGTGGGTTCCTTTGGAGGTGTTTTCGTTCTTTCAGGAGGGGGCGCAGTATCAAAAGCAGCTTCAGGGCTTGCAATAGGAGGTTCGTGGGCTGCGGTTTCTGGTAGCGCAGGTTCTTCAGGTAAATCTTCGTGCGTAGCACTTTTTACGACTTTGGGCTCTGGTACAGCAGGTGTGGTGATCGCAGTATTTGCTTCGGAGGATCGAGCCGGTGGAGCCGCTGGCGTGGGAGCTTCCCTGGCTGGTTGAGCTGCCGGTATTGCCGCTGATGTGGGCGCCGGTGCTGTTCGCTTCGGTAAAGTTGGAGGTAGAAAGTCCTCGGTGGATTTAGGCGCTACGCTGGGTTGCGACTTTTTTTTTTCTTGCGAAATAAATTCGACCAATTTAAGGAGCCCCAATTCTACTAAGATTCGCGGTTGACTCGCCATTTTATAGTGCCCGTCGAGCTCGTTGAAGACCTTCAGTCCGTGGAGTAAGAAGCGCGTTGAACTCGCCTTGCTTTGGCTGAGGTATTGTTCACGAATGGACGGTCCCACCTCGAGCAATTCTACCGTGCGTGGCTCTCTTGCAACCAATAAATCTCTAAAGTGCTTTGCCATGCCTACAACGAATTCATGTCCATTGAATCCCTTTTCCAAAACTTCATTGTAGAGCAGGAGTAGGTCCGGATAGTTTACCTCATTCGCCAGGTTCACTGTGCGGAAAAAGTAGTTGTAATCTAAGATGTCGAGCACGTTAACGACCTGTTCGTACGTCAATGCGTTCCCAGAGAAACTAACCATGCGGTCAAACAAGGAAAGCGCATCACGCAAGGCGCCGTCCGCCTTCTCTGCAATCATATGCAACGCTTCCGGTTCTGCGTTTACGCCCTCTTTTTCTGCTACGAAAGCCAAATGACCAGCAATATCATCTACGGTTATGCGCTTGAAGTCAAAGATTTGACAGCGGGATAAGATGGTAGGTATGATTTTGTGCTTTTCTGTGGTCGCCAAAATAAAGATGGCGTGCGCAGGCGGTTCCTCAAGGGTCTTCAAGAAGGCATTGAAGGCCTGCTGTGAGAGCATGTGTACCTCATCAATAATGTAGACCTTGAATTTACCGGTTTGTGGTGCAAAGCGCACTTGATCAATAAGTCTGCGGATATCGTCGACAGAATTGTTTGAGGCGGCATCGAGCTCGAAAATATTCAGCGCCAATTCTTCATCGTTCAAATTCGCCCCACCATTGATTACTTTTGCCAGGATTCGAGCACAAGTGGTTTTACCCACACCGCGCGGTCCGCAAAATAAAAGGGCTTGGGCTAAATGATCGTTATCTACGCTTTTGAGCAGTGTATCCGTAATATGCGACTGTCCCACGACGGCCTCAAAGGCCTGCGGGCGGTACTTTCTTGCTGATACGACGAATTGCTCCATAGCACAAATATAAGCGGTGATTGGACCAATTTCTACAGGAATAAAAAAAGACCTGTAAACACGTTGCTAACATACCTTGTCCGTATGGGAAAAGTCTCGTACATTTGCACTCCTTAATTTTTAAGTTCAAATAATTATGAATCAGTACGAAACCGTTTTCATTTTGAATCCCGTTTTATCTGAAGATCAGGTAAAGGAAGCGGTAGATAAGTTCGTAGGCCTCATGAAAGAGAAGGGCGCGAGCATTATCAACAAAGAAAACTGGGGCCTCAAGAAGATGGCTTACCCAATCCAAAAGAAAAAAAGTGGCTTTTACCACTTTGTAGAATTCACAGCTCCTGGTGAAGCAATCGCTCCGTTAGAAGTTGAATTCAAACGCGACGAGCGCATCATGCGTTTCTTGACCGTGAGAATGGACAAATACGGCATCGAATACGCTGCAAAGCGTCGTGCAAAAGCTAACGCATAAAAACTTAGACTATGGCATTTAAAGGAAAAGGTGATGTGCGTTACTTGCAGCCCATCAACGTAGAGAGCGGCAACCAGAAGAAATACTGTCGTTTTAAGAAATCCGGTATTAAATACATCGACTACAAGGATCCAGATTACTTGTTGCGTTTTGTAAACCCACAAGGTAAAATCTTACCTCGTCGTTTGACCGGTACTTCATTGAAATACCAAAGAAAATTGTCTACAGCCATCAAACGTGCACGTCACATTGCATTGATGCCTTACGTAGCTGATAACCTTAAATAATTCAGTACCATGGAAATCATTCTAAAGAAAGACGTAGAAAACTTAGGTTTTGCTGACGACGTGGTAACTGTAAAAGACGGTTACGGTCGCAACTTCTTAATTCCACAAGGAATTGGAGTATTGGCTACAGAAAGTGCAAAGAAGGTTTTGGCAGAAAATTTACGCCAACGTGCGCACAAAGAAGCGAAAGCGATTGCAGATGCAAAAGCGATTGCTGAGAAATTGGGTGCAGTTGAACTAAAGATGACTGCGAAAATTGGTCAAGGCAATAAATTATTCGGTTCGATCACCAACGGTAACGTTGCTGATGCTCTTGCAAAAGAGGGTGTGTCTATGGACAAGAAATTCATCCAAATCGTGGGTGGTTCTGTTAAGGCATTGGGACATTACACTGCAAACGTTCGCCTTCACCGCGAAGTGGTTGTAGCGTTTGAATTTGACGTTATTGCTGAAGCTTAATTCAGTAACTCATAAGTATAGAAAAGCCACTTCATCGAAGTGGCTTTTTTTTTTTACTCTGCTATCATGAAAAAAGAAGAACACTCCATTTTCGTTAAGTACTTAATTATTGGAGTAGTAGCAGGGCTGCTACTTGGGTTGTTTATGGATGATGTTGGTTTGTGGATCTCCCTAGGTACGAGCACAGGTGCCGCAGTAGGGTATCAAAAAATGGAACGTAAGTAGTGTCCACGTATTTATTCGTGCCTCAAAGCATCTACCGGGTTTAGGGCAGCAGCCTTACTCGCGGGATACCAGCCAGCTAGAAGACCGACACCTACGGATAGGATAAAGGCTACGGTAATCCAGATCCATGGAATAAAAAATTGGCCATCTACCATATTCGCGACGACGTTGCCGATAATAATACCGAAGACTATACCGGTCCATCCACCCAATTGTGTGATGACTACGGCCTCTCCCAAAAATTGAGTAGAAATACTTTTCTTCGTGGCTCCTAACGCTTTTCGTGTACCAATTTCTCGGGTTCGTTCCGTAACGCTTACAAGCATAATATTCATCAGCGCTATGGATGCTCCCAATAGTGTTATGATCCCGATGATAAACGCACCCGTCGTGACCATACCCAGGTTGTCGATCAAACTTTTTGCGATACTGTCACTGCGGATGATGTAAAAGTTGTTTTCTTCTTTGGGCTTCAGCTTTCGCACGCTGCGCATGAGTGCCGTACACTGCCCTTGAACAGCATCGAGTAAATGGGCGGCGGGTGCATTTACACTTAAGGTGTAGTTGGGCCGGCCAGCGGTGTAGTTTGCCCGTGCATAAGTAATGGTGACCCAGGCTCCGCGATCCCCAGAGAACATACCTGAATTTCCTTTTTCGGCGAGAACGCCCACGACCATGTAGGGTTTACCGCGCATTTTCACCGTCTTTCCTACGGCAGAAGCTTCGCCAAAAAGCGTGGTTTTTGTTTCATTTCCTAATATCACGTAGTTTTTTCCACGTTGAACATCATCGGCTGTAAAGTTTCGTCCTTCAGCCAATTCAAATCCTCCGGTATACAAATAGTTCTCATCCGCAGCAGTAACCATGTTGTTAGGGTTGGTGCTGGTGTTTCCATAACTCAGTTGTTCTGCACCGCCGGCCACATAGGTCAGGCTGGTTTTCGCTCCAGCGAATGCCATGCGGTCTTTAAATGCTTTTGCCTGACGGTAGGAAATGGCAGGGTTTTGTCTTCGTTTAGCTCCACCGGCGAAAAATCCGCCTTGTGAATTTCTGAGGGTTAACGTATTTGCGCCGAGGCTGGTGAAGTTACTTTCCAGGCTTTGTTTCAACGCGTCGGTCGCACTCAAGATGCCTACCAATGCCATGATGCCAAAGGATATAATCAACGAAGTGAGCACGGTTCTTAGTGGTGACGCTTTGATGGCGGACCAGGATAAGGAAAGGGTCTCAGAAAAAGCTTTGGTCTTCATGGGCACAGCAGTGGGGTAACTCCAAATTTAGCAATTACTTTTACGCTATGGCGGAAAAGAACATATATACCTTGGGGTTTTTGGCTGGTGGCTACAAAGCTGTTGCCCGATTTAAAGGAATTGATTTGGCCCAATTCCCCGCTCCGCCAGAAAAAAGCAATCCCCTGCATTCTTTACTCGTCGGATGGGACGCTGCGGATTGGCAGGTCATGACGCCCTTGTTGACCTCCGGCAAGATGCCGCATCTTACGGGTTTGATGGAAGGTGGGGTACAGGCCCAATTGGCCACACTAGACCCGCCCATTTCGCCCATGCTTTGGACGACGATAGCGACCTCACAATGGCCCTCCTCACACGGCGTTCATGGATTTACAGAGATTGCAAATGGGGCAGTGCGCGCCGTTCGGGGTTCCTCGGTACAAGTACCAACGTATTGGGATATTCTGGAAGAAAACGGCCTTTCATGCACTACTGTAGGTTGGTGGCCATCGCATCCTGCGCCAGAAAGTAAAGGTGGTGGGGTTCGAATTTCGAACCTTGCTCCTGCAGAAGATGGGAATTGGCTCGCTGCGGGCATTCAGCCGTCCTATCTACAGGACCTTGCAAAAGACTTGTTGTTAAAGCCCGAGGAAATCCCCGCGCAAGCTATTGCGTTATTTTTTCCAAATCTCGAGGTAAGTAGTGAAGATGCTGTGGTGCGAAGTGTATTGAAAATTACAACGCACGCACTCAACGTTCATACGCTTGCGACATTGGCATTAGCCTACGGTAATCAAGCGCACGCAAGTATCTACTATGATGCGTTAGATCATTACAAACACTTGGGGATGAAGTACCATCCTCCGCAGTTGCCCGGTGTGTCGGAGGAAGCATTTGCGACCTACAAACACATCGTAACAGCGGCCTACAGATTACACGACCTTTTCCTCGATGCACTTTTGGGGTACACCAATGAAAAGACGACAACTTTTTTGATCAGTGATCACGGTTTTAAATCTGGAGACGAGCGCTGGGGCCAATTGCCGGATCATGCCGGCGCACCCGCTTTAGAACACCGCCATTTCGGTGTTTTCTTAGCAAAGGGCCCTACAATTGACACTTCGGCGTTGACCAGTGGTTTAACGCTTTTAGACATTGCACCTACGTTATTGGCCGTTCACCAATTATGCGCCATTCCCGAGATGAAGGGGAGGGTGGCACCATGTATAGCTTCAGCGTGCAGCCCATCGCGCGTTCCGACCGTTGCAGAAACACGTTCAATGCATCACGAACCTATAACGCTTGAATCCTCCCTGCTTTCGGATTTGATCGCCATGGGATATCTGGAGGTTAATGCAACAGAAGTTAGGGATCAACGCCTTTTAGAAAACAGTTATTACCTCGCTCGTAGTCTCCGCGCTGAAGGTAGACCCGAAGATGCTTGGCGTGAATTGGCATTGCTGGGGTTAAATGAAACTTCGCCATTGCGTTATCTACAGCTCGGTGCCGCACTGCTTGCGGAATCGAAGCAATTTGATGCATTGCAAGAGCTGCTTGGTCAGGTGGTTGAGGGGCAGGGACAACCTGAGATTTGGTCGTATTACCGCGCCTTAGTTGCCTTGTCGAAAAATGAAAAATGGATCGTGCCCAATTTTTCAGCACATGCCATGGATGCATCTACCGCAATACTTTGGGGGCGGTTCTTAGTGAAAGCGAACCGTTATGAAGTGCTGAATGAATTACTTCAGCCGTTCGGTGAAGACCGACCCGATCTATTGAATCTTTGGATGCGGTATTACTTGTACATTGAAAATTGGGAAGAGGCCATTCGGGTTGGGCTTAAAAGCACGGCATTGGTCTTTCACCAGCCGTGGGTGCACGGGGCTTTGGCTTGGCTCTTTATGAAAACAGGCGATTTCGAGGCGGCCCGCACGGCGAAGGCGGTACAACATACCCTGCTTCCCTCAGCCGGTAAAGCACCCCTTTTCATAGTAACCGGGCCGCCTCGCAGCGGCACATCTCTTGCCATGCAGTTGCTTCAGTCTTTAGGTATTGAACCGATCACGGATGAAAAACGCAAGGCAGATGATTTCAATGCTGCGGGCTATTTTGAGCATGAAAAAATAAAGAATTGGACCTTTGATGACCAGTGGCTGGACGGCCAGCGAGGACGATCGGTTAAAATCGTGGCTCCATTACTTGTGAAAGCTCCATTGCCTGAAGGCCCGAAGATCATTCTTGCCATGCGCCGCGAAAGCCAAGCCCTACTGCAAAGTCAACGCCACTTGATGGGTGCAGAATCGGCCCCATTGCAGTGGGACGAAATGGACCGCTGGGAAAAAGCACACGGCGAAATGGCCTTACTATTTGCCATGGACGCTCATGCTACCGTGATTGAATTATGGTTTGAGGACCTGATTGAAGCAGAACAACACGGGGTGGTGTCGCTTCGTTTAGCGGAAGCATTTGCAGTTTTAACAAAAGTTTTGAAGAAAACCGTGGATATTTCCAGTCTCAAAGGGGTCGTAAAGACGCAGTTGCGACGCTTTTAGGTTTATATTTGCCTCCATGGAAAAATCGGATTCTAAACGTCTTAGCCAATATATGGCTACTGCGGCAGCACTTCTAGGTGGCACAGCTGCACAAGCACAATATCAATACACAGATATTCCGGATACCACGATTGTGGACGGAATCTTTGCATTGGACCTGGACGGGGATACCATTGTGGATTTTACCATTGAACACATTCTAGGCGGAGGCCAATTAGGCAACGTCAACGCAGTCTTACTTCACCCAGGAGACAGTATAGAAGGAAATCTTGCCATGGGTGCAGGCCAAAACGGATTTAGCTATGTGGAAAAAGTACTTCCGGGTACCACTGTAGATGCTTCGCAGAGTTGGTCAGGTATCAATGCTGCTACAGCTGCTGGATATATGGCATTTCATGTAGATGGAGTGGCCTACCCAAATTCGAATTGGGCAGGTCCCCTTACGGATGGATATCTAGGTCTTCGCATCATCAAAAATGATACAGCGTGCTATGGATGGGCGCGAATCGATGTAGCGGATAGTGCTAAGAGTTTCACCATAAAGGATTGGAGCTTTAATCCTGCGAAGGACAGCTCGCATACGGCAGGGTTTGAACTTTTAGATGTCATGGAAACGGTCTTGCGATCGATGAATATCGCCCAAAACGACGGTAGTTTAAACATTACGTTGGAAAGTCCACTTGGAGTTAGTGTGTTGGATGCAACGGGTAAATTAATCGCTGCCTCTTCTAAAACTGCTCAGGCCCACCACTTCAGCACGGAGCTTTGGTCTACAGGTATGTATATCGTTCGAATTGAGGGCGATAACTGGTACCACAATTGCAAGGTCTGGATTCCTTAATTCTCAATTTTTAGCCTAATTTTTTAAAAGATTGCGATTTTTCAGCTGAATTATCTTTAATCTTTCAATAGGTATAGAGGGGTGTTGATTCTAACATAAAATCACACCTGCTAATCACATTTTATGTGGTAAATTCGTGTCGAATTAATAGAAAAATTAGAGTTCTATGACCTTTGATATCGATATGATCCGCAAGGTGTATGACCGTTACCCAGAGCGCGTTGCTGCGGCTCGTGAGGCGGTTGGAAAACCCTTGACTTTAGCAGAAAAGATTTTATATACCCACTTGTGGGAAGGAAATGCCACTGAAGCTTTTGGCAGAGGTGCGAGCTATGTTGATTTTGCACCGGACCGCGTAGCGATGCAAGATGCAACTGCACAGATGGCATTGTTGCAGTTTATGCAAGCTGGAAAAGATAAAGTTGCGGTGCCTTCTACGGCGCATGCAGATCACCTTATCCAAGCACGTATCGGTGCAGATAAAGATTTACAAGAAGGAATCAATAAGAACAATGAGGTATTTAACTTCTTGTCTTCAGTTTGTAATAAATACGGTATCGGTTTCTGGAAGCCAGGAGCAGGTATTATTCACCAGGTAGTACTAGAGAACTATGCCTTCCCTGGAGGTATGATGATTGGTACGGACAGCCACACGGTAAATGCAGGTGGTCTAGGTATGGTTGCCATCGGTGTAGGTGGCGCTGATGCGGTAGATGTCATGGCGGGTATGGCTTGGGAGTTGAAATTCCCGAAACTTATCGGTGTAAAACTCACGGGTCGTTTAAACGGATGGACGGCGCCTAAAGATGTAATCTTAAAAGTAGCCGGTATCCTTACTGTTAAAGGAGGAACGGGTGCCATCGTCGAATATTTCGGTGAAGGTGCAGAGAGTTTGAGTGCTACCGGTAAAGGAACCATTTGTAACATGGGTGCTGAGATCGGTGCGACCACGTCAACCTTTGGCTACGATGACAGTATGCGTCGTTATTTAGCAGCAACGGGTCGTCAAGATGTCGTTGATGCAGCGGATAAAGTAGCTGAACATTTGACCGGTGATGCTGAGGTGTATGCAAATCCAGAACAATATTTTGATCAAGTGATTGAGATTAATTTGGATGAATTAACACCACATTTAAACGGTCCATTTACACCGGATTTGGCGACACCTGTTGCAGAAATGAAGGAAAAAGCGGCAGCTAACGACTGGCCAACGGATATTGAGTGGGCTTTGATAGGTTCGTGTACAAACTCTTCTTACGAGGATTTGACGCGGGCAGCATCCATCGTTGCTGATGCAGTTGAAAAGGGTATTAAGCCAAAGGCCATCTTGGGTATCAACCCAGGGTCTGAGCAGGTACGTTATACTGCGGAGCGCGACGGTTTGATGGATACGTTCAACAAGCTAGAAGGTACTAGAATCTTTACTAACGCTTGTGGACCGTGTATCGGTCAGTGGGCACGTGAAGGTGCGAGAAGCAAGAGAAAAACTCGATCGTTCACTCGTTCAACAGAAACTTTGCGAAGCGTGCGGATGGAAACCCAAACACGCACGCTTTTGTGACCTCACCTGAGATGGTTGCTGCGATTGCGATATCAGGAAAACTCGACTTTAACCCAATCACGGATACGTTAGTGAACGAAAACGGCGATGCCGTTACATTGTCGGAGCCTACAGGCCAAGAGTTACCAAGCAAAGGCTTCGCAGTAGAAGATAACGGGTATCAAGCCCCGGCTGAAGACGGTTCAGGTGTTGATGTTGTGTGAGTCCAGATTCTCAACGTTTGCAGTTGCTCGCGCCATTTGAGCCTTGGGACGGTCAGAACATTAATGGAGCGAAATTGCTCATCAAAGCCTTAGGCAAGTGTACAACGGATCATATTTCTATGGCAGGTCCATGGTTGCGTTACCGCGGACATTTAGATAACATTTCTAACAACTGTTTGATTGGTGCAGTGAATGCCTACACGGAGGCTACTAATGCGGTTACGAATCAACTCGACGGTTCAGTCGATGAGGTTCCTAACGTAGCTCGTGCGTACAAAGCAGCGGGTGTACCGTCTATTGTGGTAGGTGATCACAACTACGGAGAGGGTTCTTCTCGTGAGCATGCAGCAATGGAGCCACGTCACCTTGGTGTTCGCGCGGTGATTGTGAAATCTTTTGCACGTATCCATGAAACGAACTTGAAGAAGCAAGGGATGTTGGGTCTAACATTTGCGAATGAAGCAGATTACGATCGTATTCTTTCTGATGATACGTTCAACTTTACGGATCTCGCTGATTTTGCTCCTGGTAAACAGCTAAATCTTGAAGTGGTCCATGCCGACGGTTCTATAGACAACGTCAAGTTAAATCACACGTACAATGCTCAGCAGATTGATTGGTTCAAGGCAGGTTCTGCATTGAATTTGATTAAGACGCAGAACAATGCATAAAGCGTAGCGCTTTTACTAGCGTTCAACAAAAAGCCCGGCGCATTGAAATGCGCCGGGCTTTTTTATGTGATCTACCGCGGGGCAGTATTATTTCATGAGGTACCCTACTTTTAAACCAAAGTTCCAAACGTACGGTGCCAAATCAGTACCTATTCCGCCACTGAAACCATAATTAGAGTAATTGTAATTGACTTGTTTAGTAGTAAAGCCATAGCCAAATCCTGCAGAATATTCTACCATCAACTGTTCAGACAACACCAGCTGGTTACCGAATTCGAGCATCGCGGCTCCTGCGAAAGCCGTTTCACGGGTAGTGGGATACATAAACGTAACGGGATCGGGTGGATGATCGTAATCAATGCGGTCGTAATTAAAAGTCGTGATCATTAGATTAGGTTTGATGTACGAACCTCTCATAATATGTCCATAGCGCATGC
>P_2C_Liq_1_UnCtyDRAFT_1001068_pt1 | contig 10757 bp, 8 predicted proteins | sample Pon2CUnioCityCA_2_FD_10234 | JGI IMG/M metagenome (IMG submission 10234)
AGAATCGTTAATATTAATGGCTGGCATTGGTAACGTTCCGTTTTTTACTCTTTCGTATAATCTGTGAACTCCAGTAGTCGTTTCTTCAGATAATCCGTTGATACCTGCAGCTAGTTCTGGATATTTATCCAAAACCATATTGGTTAAATCTCCTCCATCATCTAAAATCATATTTAATGGTTTTTTGTCTTCACCAAAAAATAAGGTTTGCTCTATACACCAATCAAATTCTTCTTCGTTCATTCCTTTCCAAGCATATACAGGTGTTCCTGTTGCAGCTATTGCAGCAGCAGCTTGGTCTTGTGTTGAGAAAATATTACAAGAACTCCAAGTAACCTGTGCACCTAAAGCTTGTAATGTTTCAATTAAAACTGCAGTTTGAATGGTCATGTGCAGACATCCTGCAATTCTTGCGCCTTTTAGTGGTTGAGCATCTCCATATTCTTCTCTNAANNNCATTAATCCNGGCATTTCTGCTTCTGCCAATTCAATTTCTTTTCTTCCCCAATCTGCTAAAGAGATGTCTTTAACTTTAAATGGAACGTATGCTGTTGTTGCACTCATATTTTTGTATATTTAAAATCTAATTTTTGCGATTGCAAAGATACGACATCCTTTTTAAATTATTATGGCACTTTATAAAACTTTAACGGTTACCCCCACAACTAAAGTCTTGATTTGGAAGATTGAAGAAACAATTGATGAATTAAAATCAGGAATTATGATGACTGATAATAGTGAATCTCGATTAAATTCGATGAAATCTGAAGTTCATCAAAAAGGTTTTTTATCCATTAGACATTTATTAAAAGAAATAGGACTTACTGATGCGGATTTACGGTATGATGAATTCGGAAAACCTCATCTAGATAAAGGACGATTTATTTCCATTACGCATTCTTTTAATTTTACAGCTATTATTTTTTCTTACGAAGCAAAAGTTGGTATCGATATTGAAAAACAACGCGAAAAGATTTTAAAAATAGCACACAAATTTACACCAATAGAAGAATACAAAACCATTGCTAATGTAGATGCATTAATTGCTAAACTNACCATTGTTTGGGGTGCAAAAGAGAGTTTATATAAAATATATGGAAAGAAAAAACTCTTATTCTTACATCATATTTATATTGAAGATTTCAAGTTTACTGATCAAAAAACTACAGGAGAAATTCGTTTTAACGGTGAAGAATCTTCTCACAACATTGAATTTTTAGAGTTTGAAGGATTTACTTGTGTGTTTGCGTATTGAAAATAGTTGCAAAGTTGAAAGTTACAAAGTTACAAAGTTTGTATTTTCGCACTCGTGAATATTTACCAAAACATTCTATCTGCAAAAAAAGAAGGTAAAAAACTCCTTGCAGTTTTAATTGATCCTGAAAAGATTGATATTGAAAATATTCCTTTGTTTTTTGAAAAAGTACACCAGTCTATAGCAACACATATTTTTGTTGGGGGTAGTACAGATAAAAATAATGAAACAGAGAATGTTGTAATTGCTATTAAAAATAACACTACGCTTCCTGTTATTTTGTTTCCTGGTGATGTTTCGCAAATCACAAATAAATCAGACGGAATTCTTTTTTTAAGTTTATTATCTGGTAGAAATCCTGAATATTTAATTGACCAACAAATTAAAGCTGCACCTATTTTACAAAATAGCAATTTAGAAATTCTTTCTACAGGTTATGTATTGATTGATGGTAGAAAAGAAACGGCTACTCAAAAAGTAAGTAACACAAGGCCAATTCCTCAAAATAATTTAGAATTGATTTTAAACACAGCTATGGCAGGAGAATTGTTAGGTAAAAAACTCATTTATTTAGAAGCTGGCTCTGGAGCTACAGTGCCTGTAGACGCAAATATTATTTCTATTGTAAAAAACAATTTGAATATTCCTTTAATTGTTGGTGGGGGAATTCGTTCTAAAAAACAACTCGAAAATGCTTTTGCTGCTGGAGCAGATATTGTTGTTATTGGAACTGCTTTTGAAAATGATGAAACTTTTTTTAATCAACTTAAAAAACAATAAATGTCAGAAATTGTAGACTTCTTTTTAAATACGTATCAAAATACACCTACAATTTTTATTGTTTTAGAAGCTATCGCTTTTGTATTTGGAATTGCAAGTGTTTGGTATGCAAAAAAGGAAAATATTTTAGTTTATCCAACGGGTTTAATTGCAACTATCATTACAGTATACTTACTCTACAAAGCTGAATATTTTGGTGATATGATGATGAACTTCTACTACTCTATTATGAGTATTTATGGTTGGTGGAATTGGTCTAGAAAGAAAAATGACAAAGTTGTTGTACCAATTTCTATAACTACTTTAAAAGAAAAAATTATTGGAATTGTATTTGTTGTTCTCACAATGGTAGTTACTTATGGAGTTTACAATTATTTTGGCTCAGAAATTAAAACAGAAAACTATATAGATATTTTTACCTCAGGTATTTTCTTTACAGCAATGTGGTATATGGCAAACAAAAAGTTAGAAAATTGGACTCTTTGGATTTTTGCAGATCTTATCACAGTTCCACTATATGCATACAGAGGATTAGGTATGTTATCGCTACAATACTTAATTTTCACTATTTTAGCCATACAAGGATATATCGCGTGGAAAAAAAGCTTAGACAAAACCCCATAAACATTGTGAAAATTGTATTGTTTGGACCTGAATCTACAGGAAAAACAACACTTTCTCGTCATTTAGCACGTCATTACAATACAGTTTGGGCACCTGAATATGCAAGAGAATATTTACAAAAAAAATGGAATAACGAACGTAAAACTTGTGAACAAGAGGATTTAATTCCCATTGCAATTGGGCAAATGAAATTAGAAAACAAGTTAGCCCGAAAAGCAGATAAAGTACTAATTTGTGATACTGATTTGTTAGAAACTAAAGTGTATTCTCAAGAATTCTATGGTGGTTTTGTAGATAAAAAATTGGATGAAGCTGCTCGTAAAAATCAATACGATTTGTATTTGTTAACTTATATTGATACACCATGGGAAGAAGACGATTTGCGAGACAGACCAGAACAACGTTTAGAAATGTTTACTGCTTTTGAACAATCTTTAAGAAACCACAATAGGCCTTATCTTTTATTAAAAGGCGATAAAGAAACACGATTACAAAATGCGATAAAAGCAATTGATAAAATTATTGCTGATAAAGAAAATTTATTCTCTTTTTCTAATACTTTACAAGATGTAGACATGCATTTTATGCAACAAAATACAGATTTTGGAACTTCTTACGATTACTAATGGATACCGAAAATCTAATTAAAGAATTACACTTTAAAGCAATTCGTAGTTCTGGTGCTGGTGGTCAGCATGTAAATAAAGTGTCTTCTAAGATAGAACTCTCTTTTGATTTAGAAAATTCTAATGCACTTTCAAAAAGTGAAAAAGATCGTTTAAACACCAAGCTTTCTTCTAAACTCTCCAAAGAAAATATGCTGATTTTATTTTGTGATGAATCTCGTTCTCAACACAGAAATAAAGAAATTGCAATCAAACGTTTTTTAGAATTAATACAGCTAAATCTTATTCAACCAAAAAAAAGAAGAAAAACAAAACCAAGCAAATCATCAATTAAAAAAAGGCTAGACACTAAGAAGAAACACTCAGAAAAAAAGAACAATCGAAAAAAATTGAGGTAAGCGTTAACATCAACATTTCGTTTTTTGTAGTATATTTATTACTTAAATATCATCTTTATGAAATTCTTCCTTTCCTTTCTCTTAACGTGCTTTACTTTACTTACTTTTTCTCAGAAAAAAATACTAGATCATGCAGATTTTGATATCTGGAACAGTATTAAAAACACTACAATTTCTCCTGATGGAAAGTATATTATGTACTCTTTGGAAAAAGGTGAAAAAGACAATTTCTTAAAGATAAAAGACCCTAAATCTAATACTGTTTTTAGTTATAATCGTGCCTTAAAAGGTGAATTTTCCTATGACTCTAAATTTGCTGTTTTCACTATAAAACCATGGAAAGATAGTATTACAGAGTTAAAACGAAAAAAAGTAAAAAAGAACAAACTCCCAAAAGATTCTCTAGGTATTTATGACATTACCTCTGAATCACTCACAAAAATTGGAAATATAAAATCGTATAAAACTCCGCAAAAATGGAGTGGTTATTTGGCTTATCAATTTGAAACTGTTAGCAAGAAAAAATCATCAAAAAAGAAAGATAATTCGTCCAAAAAAAAGAAAACAAAAAAAGAGAGTGTTAAAAACGGATATCATTTAGTCTTAAGAAATTTAGCCACAAAAAAACAAGATACTTTTAAATTTGTCACCTATTATACTTTTGCAGAAAAAGGAAAATATCTTGCATTCACCTCTTCAGGAAAAGGAACTAAAGATGATTCTAATGTACAAGTTTATGACTTAAAAAATAATAAGCTAACAAAAATTTATCAAAGTAAAAAAGCAAAATATTATCAACTTAATTTTAGTGAATCTGGTAAAAACTTAGCTTTTGTAGTTGATAATGATACTACTAAAACACAAAGAAGACCAAATGAATTGTACCATTGGAAAGAGAGTTTAAATTCAGCTAAAAAACTTGCCGATAACAATACAAGTCCTAAAGGATATAAAGTTTCTTCTAATGGAAGCATTCGTTTTTCAAAAGATGAAACCAAATTATTTTTTGGTTTGGCAACTCCAGAAATTGTTAAAGACACCACATTAATTTCTGAAGAAATTGTTAATGTAGAAGTTTGGACATACAATGAACCTCGTTTGTATACTGTTCAAGAAATGCAAGTAAAAAATGATAAAAAGAAGTCGTATCAAACTGTAATTCATCTAAAAAACAATAAAATAGTTCAAATTGCAAATACTACATATCCTAGTGCAAGATTGGGTAGTGAAGGAAATGCTGCTCACGCTTTGGTAGAAAATCCAACTCCATATCAAATACAAAGTCAATGGGACGCTTTGCGACTAAGAGATATTGCCATTGTGGATGTAGCAACTGGAAATAGAAAAAAAATATTGACAAAAATTTCTTCTAGAAACGTAAGATTAAGTCCAAATGGAAAATACGTCTTTGGGTATAATAATGTTGATAAAACTTGGTTTACATACAACATTTCGACTTCAACATTCAAGGAATTAACAGCTAACAAATTTTTTTATAATGAGTTGCATGACTCACCTTCTACTCCTAGAGCTTATGGAACTGCGGGCTGGACTAAAGATGATAACTCTCTTATTTTATATGATAGATTTGATATTTGGGAATTCAATCCAGATACAGGAAATTCTACGAAAATTACAAACGGAAGAGAAAACAATACTGTTTACAGATATGTTAAACTAGATCGTGAAGAACACTATTTAAATTCAAAAAATAAGTGGTTATTTTCTACTTTTAATGAGAAAACGAAAGCCTCTGGATATTATCAATACAATCCAAAAAACAAAAAAGGAAAACAATTGATAGAAGGTGATTACAATTACTCTAGAATTCAAAAAGCAGCATTAGATAATGCTATTGTGTATACAAGAGAATCTTTTACTGAGTTTCCAAATATTCGTTATTCCAATATCAATTTTAAAAAGAGCATTGTTATTAGTGATGCAAATCCACAACAAAAAGAATACAATTGGGGTACAAATGAGTTGGTGAACTGGACATCTTTAGACGGTAAAAAACTAACAGGAATGTTAGTGAAACCAGAGAATTTCGATCCTAACAAAAAATACCCAATGATTGTAAATTTCTATGAAAAAAGCTCTGATAGATTGCACAGGCACATTGCTCCTTCTCCCGGAAGATCAACTATAAATTATAGCTTTTACACCAGTAGAGGGTATGTGATTTTTAATCCTGATGTGTATTATAGAGAAGGTTATCCAGGTGAAAGTGCCTTTAATTGCGTAATTCCGGGAATTACATCTCTAATTGAAAAAGGATTTATAGACAAAGATAACATTGGTGTACAAGGGCATAGTTGGGGTGGTTATCAAATTGCGTATTTAGTTACAAAAACAGACATTTTTAAAGTGGCAGAGTCTGGTGCTCCAGTAGTAAATATGATAAGTGCTTATGGTGGAATAAGATGGTGGACAGGATTGAGTAGACAATTTCAATACGAACATACACAAAGTAGAATTGGAGGAACTCCTTGGCAATACCCAGCACGTTACATAGAGAATTCTCCAATATTTAATATTGATAAAATCAATACTCCGTTGTTAATTATGCATAATGATGCTGATGGTCACGTGCCTTGGTATCAAGGAATAGAGTTTTTTACAGCTTTAAGAAGACTACAAAAACCTTCTTGGTTTTTAAATTATAACGGAGAACCTCATTGGCCATTAAAAACTCAGAACAGAAAAGATTTTAATATAAGAATGGCACAATTTTTTGACCATTATTTAAAAGGTGCTCCAAAACCTGTTTGGATGCATAGAGGTGTTCCTGCCATAGAGAAAGGGATCAACCAAGGGTATGAATTAATTGAAGAAAAAAACTAGTTTTTTATTTCTCATTAAAAAATTCCTACTTAATTTTGCAGCGTTCTCATAAAGGGGTGCTAATTTTAGTTTTCAGTTTTTAGTTTTTAGTTTTTAGTCGTACTCAGACTTTCAAACTTTTTAACTTTTAACTTTTAACTCTAAAAGGCTGAGATCATACCCATTGAACCTAGAACAGGTAATGCTGTTTAGGAAAACGCAACTTTTTTAAGTTGCAAAATCTAATTATTCAATATTAATCACAAGAATAATTACCTCTTTTTATTCGTTTTAAATTTTTTTAAAATGAAAAAAATATCATTTTTTTTATTCTTGTTTGTAAGTATTCTTGCAAACGCCCAGACATTTACACTTTCAGGAAAAGTTGTAGATAAAAATCAAGAACCTTTACCAGGAGCAAGTATTTTGGCAAAGGAAATCAAAAAAGGAACCACATCAAATTTTGATGGAGAGTTTAGTTTACCACTAACCAAAGGAACATTTACCATAGAAGTTTCTTTTATAGGTTACAAGACCATTTCTAAGAAGATTGAAATCACAAAAGACACCTATTTTGTGATTCAGTTAACCTCAGAATCTACTGTATTAGAAGAAGTTTTGGTTTCTGCAGTTCGAGTAAATGCAGACATTCCAGTTACGTTTTCTAACTTGTCTAAAAAAGAAATTGCAAAACGTAATTTAGGGCAAGACATTCCTATTTTAATGAACTATTTACCAAACGTAGTTTCATCATCAGATGCTGGTGCTGGTGTGGGATATACCTACATGAATGTACGTGGTTCTAATGGAGAAAGAATTAATGTAACTGTAAACGGTATTCCTTATAATGATGCAGAAAGTCATGGAACATTTTGGGTTAATTTAGGAGATTTTGCTTCTTCTACTCAAAATTTACAATTGCAACGTGGTGTGGGTACATCAACTAATGGTTCTGGTGCTTTTGGTGCAAGTTTAAACATCTTAACAGATGCTGTTTCTGATAAAGCGTATGGTGAGATTTCGAACTCTTTTGGTTCGTTCGGAACAAGAAAACATACTGTAAAGTTTAGCACAGGAAAAATTAATGATTACATAGAAATAGCTGGACGTTTGTCTAATATTTATTCTGATGGTTATATTGATAGAGCCTTTGCTGATATAAAATCGTATTATTTACAAGGAAGTTATACTGATGATAATACTCTTATTAAAGCCATAACCTTTGGTGGAAAAGAAAGAACATATCAAGCTTGGTATGGTACTCCTGAAGCAAGATTAACAGGAGATACTCAAGGTATTGAAGATTTTATTATTAACGATGGTCTAAATGCAGAACAAGCAAATAATATTAGAAATTCAGATAGAAGATACAATCATTATTTATACGATAATGAAGTTGACGATTATCAACAAGACCATTATCAATTGCATTGGAATGAAAAATGGAGTGATGCATGGAGTACCAATTTAGGATTAAACTACACCAAAGGTTCAGGTTTCTTTGAGCAATATAAAGATGATGAAGATGCAGCTGATTTTAATAATTTAATTGTTGATGGAACAGATGTAATTGTTAGACGTTGGCTTGATAATGATTTTTATGTGGTGAACTTTAACACCAACTACAAAACAGATAAAATTAATTTTATTACTGGAATCTCTTACTCAAATTATACAGGAGATCATTTTGGAGAAGTAATTTGGGGAGAAGATTTAGCACCAAATGTAAACATAAGAGATCGTTATTATTTTTCTGATGCTAAAAAAACTGACTTCTCCATCTTTGCAAAAGCTAATTTTGCAATCAGTGAAAAATTGTCTGGTTATCTAGATTTTCAAGGACGTTTTGTAAACTATCAAACTAAAGGAATCACCTCTGATTTAGCGGCTATTGATGTAAATACCGACTTCAATTTTTTCAATCCAAAGTTTGGTTTAACGTATAATGTAAATGAAAACAACAACTTATATGCTTCATTTGCGGTTGCAAATAGAGAGCCAAATAGAAATGATTTTGAAGGTGGAGTTACAACACCAGAAACCTTATTTGATTACGAATTAGGGTGGCGTTTAAAAACAGAAAACATCAAACTAAACACCAATATCTATTACATGGATTATGACAACCAATTGGTATTAACTGGAGCTATAGACAATGTTGGAGCGCCAGTGAGAGCTACTTCTGGTAGTAGTTACAGATTAGGTTTAGAAATTGATGCAGACATTACCATTTCTGATGCTTTTTCTGTAAAACCAAATGCTGGTTTTAGTCAGAATAAAAATAGAAACTTTTTTATTACAAGAGATGGAAATCAAACTCCTACACCTTTAGGAAATACTGATATTTCTTTTTCTCCAAGTATAGTTTTTGGTAATATTTTTACTTATAATGCAGCAGAAAACCTTCAATTTTCATTTTTATCTAAATATGTTGGAGAACAATTGATGAGTAATTTTAGTAGTGCAATCTCAAATGATGATGTTTTAGATGGCTTTTTTACTAGTGATATAAACATTGTTTATCAAATAGAACCTAATAAAATTTTTGATACTATCACCATTACAGCTTTAATCAACAATATTTTTAATGCAGAATATGTAGACAGAGGTTATTACTATACGTATGATGATACTTGGTCTAACCCAGGAACAACAACTACAGTTGATGGAGCAGGATTTTATCCTCAAGCGACCAGAAATTTCTTAGTTGGTGTTACCTTGAAATTTTAAATTTTTAGTCGTTTTTGACTAAAAAATAACAAAAATTAAACAAAAACAGTCATTTTTTAGCAAAAATGACTGTTTTTTTGTACTTTTACAGTACATGAGAAATTCATCAATTTACTGTAAAAGAAATACAAGAGTTTATAATTTTGATTTAACTGTCTTTAAAAATCAATCTGATAAATTCATTCCTCCCGTTTTCTAGTTTCCTCATTTCTTTTTTTTAAGAAAAATTACTCCTCTAAAATTAAAAATTTACTTACCACAAGCTCCTCATCTATTGGTGCTTTCAAAAACCTACGTTTATGAAAATTATACATGTAAAACGAAAAACAAAATATCAAAAATACTACTCTTCTGCAATGGGGATGTTAAACTCGAGAGTTACAACTATCAAAAAATATTTTTTATTTATTCCGTTACAAACTATTCATCAATATCGTGAAACCTACAATGGTAATATTAAAAACTGTGATGACTGTAACCTATTTATATAAACTTAAAACAAAACATACTATATGAGACAACTCAAAATTGTAAAACAAGTAACCAACAGAGACGCAAAATCTTTAGAAAAATATTTTCAAGAAATAAGTAAGATTGGTTTAATTACTGCTGATGAAGAAGTTGAATTGGCAATTAAAATTAAACAAGGAGATCAAAGAGCACTCAACAAATTGGTGAAAGCAAATTTACGATTTGTGGTTTCTGTTGCTAAGCAGTATCAAAATCAAGGTTTAAAGTTATCAGACTTAATTAATGAAGGAAATCTAGGTTTGGTAAAAGCTGCAAATCGTTTTGATGAAACCAGAGGTTTTAAATTCATTTCTTATGCAGTTTGGTGGATTCGTCAATCTATTTTAAATGCTTTAGCAGAACAATCTCGAATTGTACGTTTGCCATTAAATAAAATTGGTAGTATTAGCAAAATAAATAAAGTATATTCTAAACTAGAGCAAAAAAATGAACGTATTCCAACCTATGTAGAAATTGCCAACGAGTTAGATACAACAGTAACTAGTGTTGCACAAAGTATGAAAAATGCTGGGAAACATATTTCTATGGATGCGCCTTTTAGAGAAGGTGAAGATTCTAATCTTTACAATGTTTTACAATCTGGTGAGTCTCCAAAACCAGACAAGAATTTAATGCAACAATCACTCTCTACAGAAATTAATAGAGCCCTAGCAACCTTATCTTATAAAGAAGCTAAAGTTATAAAAATGTATTATGGCATTAACACAGAAAATGCTTACAGTTTAAGCGAAATTGGTGAAAAATTTGATTTATCTAGAGAGCGTGTTAGGCAAGTAAAACAAAAAGCAATTAGAACTTTAAAAACAAAATCTAGAACGCAAGTATTACAATCTTACTTAGGATAAATACAACCCTAAACACAAATGATAAAAACCAAGTTAACGCTTGGTTTTTGTTGTAAACAAGTATTTACACGCATTGATTTTCTATTCGTAAAAAGATATATTAGCTAATAATATTAAATCTCTACAAAAAACATGTCTTATGGCA
>P_2C_Liq_1_UnCtyDRAFT_1001069_pt1 | contig 10751 bp, 8 predicted proteins | sample Pon2CUnioCityCA_2_FD_10234 | JGI IMG/M metagenome (IMG submission 10234)
TTCTCCATAGGCCCCCGTGGCAAAAAAGGCCAAATCATTGGCCATCTCATCGACAGTTAAGCCCTCGGTATAGGGCCAGGGTAAAGCGTTGGGCCGCCAACCGGGACCCGGAACCACCTCAGAATCATAGTAAGAACTGAAGCGCACAAACTTGGCACTGCTGAGGGGTTCGACATCCTCCAAGAGTAAACGCATCGGGAAACCGGCCCAGGGAACCACCATCGACCACGCTTCCACACAGCGGAAGCGATAAATGCGCTCTTCTGTGGGAAACTTGCGTTTTAAGTCATCAATATCGTAAGTTTTGGGAGACTTGACCAATCCACCCACTTCAACCTTCCAGTTGTCCGTGGGTAGGGCCTGAGCCGCTTGCCAAATGGATTTGCTGCCACCAAACTCGTAGAAGTTGTTGTACTCGGCGGTGAGTTGTCTTGCTGTGACTTGGCGATCGCCCACCGAGGCGGCCGTAAACTGAGGATTAGGCGCTAGATTCGGCAACGGCTGCGTCCCAGCTAGGGCTTCAACATCCGAGTCAGAGGAACGTCCACAGCCGGTTAAGCCAAGGGTACTTAGCCCCACACCGGCGGCGATACTACTTTTGAGAAAACGACGACGATTCCAAAAGACGGTTTCAGAACTGACGGAGGCTTCGGAAGGAGTCCAGGGTTTGGGAAGATGAATAAACACGTTTTAATCGGGAATAGGGAACAGGGAATAGGGAATAGGGAACAGGGAATAAGGTTTTTCTTAACGCTTGACTGCCGACTGCTCTACAATTATCGGGGAACACTCGGAGAACACCTCAATGATACCCTTTGACATTACCTTGGCCAGCGCTCTGGGAGACCAGGTCAGTGACCTCCTCGAACCCATCGCTGCGCAGTTTCGCAGTTTGAATATCCCCGCTCCCATCACCCATTGGGGACATCCGGTGATGATGGGGATTGTGGCCGTCGCAATGGGTGGGGCCACCGCCCTAACCGGCTGGAAAGGACGGTTAGCTGAAGATAAGGACGAGTCCCAGAAAAATCGCTCTGCTCATAGCAAGATTGCCAAGTTTATGGCATTTTTCATGATGTTGGGCTACACCGGTGGGGTTCTCTCTCTGGTGATGCAGCAGCAACCCATCCTCGAAAGCCCTCACTTCTGGACTGGCTCGATGGTTGTGGCCCTGTTGGTGTTGCAGAGTCTCACCTCGTTCAAGGGATTTTGGGGAACGGCCAATTTACGGCTGGTTCATGCCTATATTGGCAGCAGCTTGATGGTGCTGTTGGTGGTTCACGCCATTTTGGGGATTCGTCTGGGCCTGTCTATTTAGACGTCCCCGGCTTAGACGTCCCCGGCGACAAGTCGACGTTACAGGAGTCGAGTGCATCGAACCGCGAGTTTGATTATCTGTTTAGCCTATCTCCTCGGAATCTCTCTGGCGAGAGTTCCGGGGATTGCCTATTTCTGGCTGCTGGCGGCGGGAGTATCAGCCCTGGCCATGCCCCGAGTTTGGCGTAAAGGTCCCCGAGGTGGGGTTTGGTTCGGGGCGGGCCTGGTGGGCTTTTTGGGGACGGTGTATCTGCAAGCGGTGATTCCACAACCGGCGGCCGATGAAGTGGCTCGCTATGCCAATCAGGAGGTAACGGTGGCGGGGGTGGTGTTGGACCAACCTACGTTGAACCGCAATCAGCGACTACGGTTTCGCTTTGAGACGCAGACGGTTCTCTCTCTGGAGTCTGAGGAACCTGCCCAGGAGCCAGTGTCGGTCTCTGGGACGCTCTATGTGACGGTTGACCCGCAGCAGGGACAGGCGTTACATCCGGGATTAGCGGTGCGTTTGAGCGGTTGGCTCTATGAACCGTCAGCGCCGCAAAATCCGACGGGATTCGACTTTCGGGACTATTTGGCGCGACAAGGCATTTTTGCGGGATTACGGGCGGAGACAGTCCATTGGCAGGGGGCTACGGAGACATCTGCCTGGGGTTGGTGGCAGTTGCGCGATCGCATCGTCGCTAGTCATCGTCAGGGGTTGGGGACAACCCGAGGTTCTCTGGTGAGTGCGATGGTGTTGGGGCGACAGGCGGTGAGTTTGCCCTATGAGGTTCGCGATCGCTTCATTGATGTGGGGTTAGCTCATGCGTTAGCTGCATCGGGGTTTCATGTGTCGCTGATTTTGGGGACGGTGTTGGGGTTGGGGAAACGCTGGGGCGATCGCCGTACCGTCTTCGTCGCCACTGGGGTGCTTCTGTTCTATGTGGGGTTAGTGGGTTGGCAGCCGTCGGTGTTACGGGCGGCGTTGATGGGGTTTGCGGGCCTGTTAGGGTTAGCCTTGGAACGCCGAGTCAATCCTCTGGGAGCGTTGTTGTTGGCGGCGGTGATTTTGCTGTTACTGAATCCTCTCTGGATTGAGGATTTGGGCTTTCAGTTGAGTTTTTTGGCCACGTTGGGGTTAGTGGTGACGGTTCCGGGGTTGGTGAAGGCGATGGATTGGTGTCCGCCGGGATTGTCGCCGTTATTGGCGGTTCCGGTGGCGGCGATGCTTTGGACGTTACCGTTGCAATTGGCGGTGTTTGGGCAAATGCCCACCTATAGCATTTTGGCGAATCTGCTGGCGACGCCGTTTTTGGTGGTGGTGACGTTAGGGGGGTTTGTGAGTGCGATCGCAGCTCTGATGTCGCCGGAGTTGGGGCAGCTATTGGTTTGGGGGTTAGACTATCCCGTTCGCGGGTTGTTGGCCATTGTCACCTGGATTTCTCAACGTCCTCAGGGGGCGATCGTGGTGCAACCGTTGCAACTGTGGCAGGTTCTCGGGTTATATGCTCTCATTGGTGGGGGTTGGCTGGTGCAGCAACAACGATATTCTCGTCGCCATTGGTTCTATGGGGTGGGAGTGGTGATGGCGTTGCTGATTCTCTTGCTTCCGGGGAGTTTGGCGAAGGCGAATCTGTTGCGCGTGACGGTGTTTGCGACAAATCGGGAACCGGCGATCGCTCTGCAACAGGGTTGGAATACAACCCTTATCTATGGTGGGGATCCTCAGGTGACTCGCTATGGGGTGTTACCGTTTTTGCAACAGGAGGGGGTGAATCGCTTGGAGGCGGCCATCGCCACATCTTCGGCGGGGGAAGGTTGGGATTTACTGTTAGCTGAGGCGACTCCGCGATCGCTCTATCGTCTCTCGGAAGTGGGGCTATTTGGAGACAATGGCGGAACGTTCCTCGCTCCGGGAACGGAACTGATGCAACAGTCGATACAGATTACAAGCCAGTCCAATCGCCCGCCCATTGTACGGTTACAGGTGGGCGATCGCACTTGGCTTGTGGTTGGTAATCTCTCGCCGGATCAGCAACGGGATCTCTTGCAACGCCATCGTTTCGCGGCGGTGGATTATTTAGTGTTTTTCGGCCGCCGCTTTGAGGAGGCCTTTCTCACGGAAATCCGCCCCACTGTGATTTTAATGCCGTCGGCGATCGCCGCAGAAGCCGCCGAGCCGGTCACCGACTTAGGAGCGAGGTTACTCTATCTCGATGAGGTGGGGGCGATTCAATGGACATCGGAAACGGGCCTACAAGGGTTATTGGAAACTACGCCGTCAAGACGAGATCTTTCCTAACCCTCTTGATAGGTGGGAAAATCGGTGTAGCCTTTGGCGTCAAAGGAATACCAAACTGACATATCATTACTGGGGGCGAGGGGCCAACCGTTGGCGAAGCGTTCGACTAAATCGGGGTTACTGATAAAGGGTCGTCCGAAGGAAATACAGTCGGCCNCTCCGTTGGCGATCGCCGCTTCAGCCGTCTCCTGGTTGTAACCACAATTGCCCATCAACGGTCCGTCAAATACGGCACGAAACTCTGACAAAGTCATGGGATCACCAAGGTCATGGAAGCCAAATTCTAAGCCATCCACAACTTGCAAATAGGCAAGATTTTGAGAATTAAGCTGTTGGGCGACATAGAGAAACGTCTCTCGGTAATCAGCAGACCCCATATCATTAAAGCTGCCGTTGGGGGAGATTTTGACACCGACGCGATCGCTCGAATAAACGCTCGTGACGGCTTCTAAAATTTCATTTAGAAAACGATAGCGATTCTCTAAACTACCGCCATAGCGATCCTGTCGCTGATTGGTTTTTGACTGTAAAAATTGGTCAATGAGATAGCCATTCGCACAGTGAACTTCCACGCCATCAAAGCCGGCTGCTTGAGCATAGACAGCCGCTTGACGATAATCATCAACAATGGCTGGAATTTCTGCGGTGTCTAGGGCGCGAGGGGTTTCGTAGTCTTTTTTGCCGTTGGGCGTATGAATGCTATCCCCGGAAATTGGGATGGCTGAGGGGGCGACGGGTAAGCCAATTTCGGGGTGAAAATCGCTATGGGAGGCACGTCCACAATGCCAAAGTTGCAGGAAAATAGGCGTTCCTTGAGCATGAACAGCATTGACAACCTGTTTCCAGCCCTCGCTTTGTTCTGAATTATAAATGCCTGGGGATTGTTGCCAACCAATTCCTTGAACCGAGACAACAGTGGCTTCGCTGAGAATCAACCCGGCGGATGCTCGTTGACGATAGTATTGCGCCATTAAGGCGTTGGGGAGGCGATCAATTCCCGCCCGCGATCGCGTCAGAGATGCCATGACAACTCGGTTTTTTAGGGGCAATCCGTTCAGCTTNAATGGAGAAAGAAGTTGGGAAGACATAGGGAACAAGATAGTGAATAGTGAATAGTGAACACTTCGAGAGGCTCAGTGCGGTGCAGGGAACACTTCGAGAGGCTCAGTGCGGTGCAGGGAACAGCCGGAATTTTTTATTCTGACTTAATCTGAGGTTGTGGAGGGTTGATGATTAGTCACTAGCTGTGCAAACTGACTGAGGGAAATGACGGTAATACGTGGATCTTGCTCGGCCTGATGTCGCATTGACTCTGTATTATAGCCCCAATCTGCTAAATAAAGTTGTACCGCAGTTAAATCGTCGTGTTCAGCCACAGAATGGAGAGTATTGAGCCGATCTTCGATAAAAATAATCTCCGAGTAGGGGGTTTCAGTTAATAGCCGGCGGAGAATTTCTTGCTTTTCGAGTTTAACTTCTTTGCCAAACAACTGATTACGCGGCAATTCGATGCCTTGTTCTGCTAAAAGTGCGCGCACAAATCGTCCTTCTTTGGTCGTGATGATGACCCAAGGAATGTCCGCTTGTTGTAAGTGATTTAACTGCTCAATGACCCCGGGATAAAAACGATGTAAACTTAGCCAGTTATCGATATTTTCACGAATCCAGTTATCTCGAACTCCATCAACGGCGTTGGCGAGTTGAGTGCGATCGAGGTTTTCGGATTCCACCACCGTCTGACAGACTTGTCGCCAATCCTTTAAGATCTCAGCTTCAGAGTAGCCCAACAGGCGCGATCGCAGCACGACAGGCATTTCCCAACCCGTTTCAACAACAGGACGTAACCGGTAAAAACTCTCGGCCAGATCCTCGGGTGGCGCAGTCTGACTCGGAGACCAAACCTGACAGTAGGCCCGCCAAGCGGTTTGGAAATATTCAATCAGTCCATTACATAAAACACCGTCAAAATCGAGAGCAAAAAGAGTTGATTTCATCGCAGAGTCGAGTAGATTGAGCCAATGGGCAGGATTTTAGCACCCTCGCTCCCCTTACCGTAAATTGCCATAAAAACGAGAACGCCTCCTCCCGTCCAGGATTCCGGGAGAGGTCACGAGATTGTACGAGGCCGACATCTCAATCTCAGGAGACTCAATCGGTTTCTTGACCTGAACCAAAAAAAGAAGACAGTTGCGGGTTAATCAGAGACAATAGAAAATAGACCCGGACTCGCCAACCCGTCCCAGCGCGCATCATCATGATCTTCTGCCTCAATCCCAACTGCTCGCAGCCCCGAAATACAGACGATGCCAGTCACTGTGTGACCTGTGGTTCCCGCCTCAAACTGCGAGGACGGTATCGCCCTACCAAACCATTAGCAAGGGGAGGATTTGGCAGAACCTACATTGCCGTCGATGAAGACCGTCTCAATACTTTCTGTGTGATTAAACAACTGCTGCCCCAAGACGACGGCAGCGAGGTCACAGAAGGCAGCTATGACAAGACCATCTCCTTGTTTTACCAAGAAGCAACCCAACTGTCAAAGCTCGGGGAACATCCTCATATTCCGACCTTGTTTGCCTTTTTTGAGGAAGAGGGACGGCTGTATCTGGTGCAAGAATACGTCGATGGACAAACTCTGTGGCATGAGATGGAGCGGACGGGAGCGTTTGAGGAAGCCAAAATTCGTGAGATTTTGGTGCAACTGTTACCGGTGTTACGGTATGTGCATCAAAATAATGTAGTCCATCGTGATATCACGCCGGTGAATATTTTACGGCGCAATCGGGATGGCAAACTGATGTTGATTGACTTTGGCGTCTCGAAACAGTTAACCAAAACGGCGTTGGCTGAACCGGGGACGAAGGTGGGTACGATGGGCTATGCGCCCCTAGAACAGTTGCGTAGCGGTCAGGCCTATCCGGCGAGTGATATTTATAGTTTGGGGGTCACCTGTCTGCAACTGTTGACCAATACGCGCCCTGATGCGTTGTTTGATCCGATGAAAGGGTGGCGTTGGCGGGAATATCTCGAAGCCGAGCAGATTTCAGTGAGTCCACGGCTCGGGGCAATTCTCGACAAGATGACTCAGGAACGACTCCGCGATCGCTATCAGTCGGTTGATGAGATCATTCGAGATTTTAAAACCCCCACCAGTCGGCCCCAGACGGGCCGCCGCCGTCCAGCCAAACAGCGGAAAACAGCTATGGCTCAAGGTCAACCCTATACTCCCCTATCCCGGCCCAACTCCCCTCCCCCAAATGCGTCACTACCGCCAACTCATCTCGATGCTCCCCCCTCTCAGCAGCCTCGTCGTTCGATGCCCCCTCCGCCTCCGAAACCGTCCTCATTGACGCCGGTTCCTTCGGGGCGGACGTTTCCCACCTCAAACAGTCGTTTTAAGGAGATTACGCCAATTTCCCACCGGCCGCCATTACCGAAAACTCGCGGCTGGCATTGTGCTTACACGTTGCCGGCGTTAACGTCGTTAGTCAGTTGTGTGGCGATTCATGAACTCAGCCACAAGCCACAATCCCTGTCGCCGAATCTGCGAACGTCAGCCCTACCCTGGATTGTGGGGGGAGGGTTAGATAATACGGTCTTTGTCTGGAATTTGCAGACGGGCCAGCTTCAGTATGCTCTCGATCGCCATCGTCGTCCGGTCAACGCGGTGGCGATTAGTCCCGATGGCCAGGTGTTAGCCAGTGGGGGCGATGATGCGACGGTCAAGTTATGGAATTTGCAGTCAGGAGAACTCATCGAGAGTCTCGGGGGACATTTACGGGGGGTCACATCGTTGGCGTTTTCTGCAGATGGGGGCTGTCTGATTAGTGGGAGTAAGGATCGCACCCTGCAAATTTGGACGCCGGGCCAGAGTGAGACGACTGGGGTGTTAAAAACGCCCTCGGGTAGTATTAAGGCGATCGCTCTCTCGTCGGATAGCCGCTGGCTGGTGAGTGGGGGACTCGATAATAAGATTTATGTCTGGAGTTTGGGCGATCGCCGCTTGGTCCATACGCTGACGGGCCATTTAGGATCGGTGTTGTCGGTGGCTATTTCGCCGGATAGTCAGTTTTTAGCGAGTGGCAGTAAGGATCGCACGATTAAGGTCTGGAATCTCGTTTCAGGAACGGAAGTCTGTACTCTGGCCAATCATCTTTGGGATGTTAATGATGTGGCCTTTGGTCTCAATCAGGATATGTTGGTGTCAGCGAGTAGTGATAAGACCATCAAAATTTGGAGTATTCAGGGCCGCCGCGTTTGTGAGACGCTCTCGGGGCATATGGGGGCTGTGCATGGGATTGCGGTGGCTCGACGCAGCGGGGCGATCGTCTCAGGAAGTTGGGATAAAACCATCAAAATTTGGTGTTGGCACCAATAGGGGGCAACTCCCGTCAAATTCCNGAATTTGCTCCTATTCTGGAGAGAGTAGTACAGACTCTCAGAGAAATTTGCCGTGTCTTCAAGTAAACCGACCATTCTCGTCACCGGTGGAGCTGGATATATTGGCTCCCATGCGGTTCTGGCTCTCCAAGCTACCGGCTATTCGGTGGTGATTCTGGATAATCTCGTCTATGGCCACCGGGATTTAGTTGAGGAGGTGTTAGGGGTGGAGTTGATTCTCGGGGATACCTGCGATCGCCCCCTCCTCGATGATCTCTTTGCGAACCATGACATCGCGGCGGTGATGCACTTTGCGGCTTATATCTTCGTGGGCGAGTCCGTCACGGATCCGGCTAAGTATTATCACAACAATGTGGTGGGAACCTTAACCCTCCTAGAAGCGATGCAAGCGGCGGGGGTGAAGCATTTAGTCTTCTCGTCCACCTGTGCCACCTATGGGATTCCTCAGTTTATGCCTCTGACGGAAGATCATCCCCAGGTTCCCATCAGTCCCTATGGCTTTACGAAATTGATGGTTGAACAAATTTTGGCGGACTTTGATACGGCTTATGGTCTCAAATCGGTCTGTTTCCGCTATTTCAATGCCGCTGGTGCTGATCCTCAAGGGCGACTCGGGGAAGATCATCATCCTGAAACCCATCTCATCCCCTTGGTACTTCAGGCGGCGTTAGGACGACGGGAGTCGATCGCCATTTTTGGCACCGATTACGATACTCCCGATGGAACTTGTGTGCGCGACTATATCCATGTCTGCGATTTGGCACAAGCTCATGTCTTGGGGTTGGAGTATTTACTCGCGGGTGGCGACTCCGAGGCCTTTAATTTGGGCAACGGGAATGGCTTTTCGGTTAAAGATGTGATTGATGTGGCCAATGAGATTACGGGCCGCAAGATTCCTGTGCAGATTGCCGATCGCCGGGCTGGAGACTCCCCCATTTTAGTCGGGAGTAGTGACAAGGCTCGTCGAAGGTTGGGCTGGGTTCCTCAATATCCTCAGTTGCGTGATATTGTCAGTCACGCTTGGCAATGGCATCAGAAGCGTCACGGTTAGGACTTATTCTGAGTCCGTGTCTAGCTCGATTTGCGGCACGGAAAACACACGACCACAGAGAAATCCAGGATTTGACCGGGGTTGTGGGTCGGCGGTTTGGCAACATAGGGCCAGTTTGCGGATACCGGGCATGATATCGGCCGCTTTGTCGAGGAGGCGATCGATGTCACGGCTGAGAGATTCTATGTCATCATGGCTCTCAGCGACGATGAAGAAGGTTGGCTCTCCTAGGGGACTCGGGGCAAAGCCGAATTGACACTCAGCTAGGTGTTGCCCGGTGATGCCGTCAAAGGCTTCACAGAAGTAGCGTAGCAGCGTCCCATGTAGGGTTTGGGTCAGGGCGCGATCGTGGAAACTATAGGAACTGGGTTCAGAACGCATGGTTGGGGTCCTCGGTGGGGTGGCTTGGGATCATCCTGGACGGCACCTTGATGCGTTAATGTCCTGGAGGATGACCTAAGTTTGTGCTTCTGGTCTATACATCTACTATGCCTAATAATAAGGATGGTTTCGATGATTAGGATCTATGACCCCACGCGATCGTTAACAGTTCCCGCAGCGATCGCTATCATATTGGGGTGCGATCGCGATCAACATCGATTGTGTTGCTGCTCGATGGTCTGCCGGGTTTGATAGGATGGGGGCGCACTGGAACTGCGATCGCCGGTCAATCCTCGTCAACTCAGGGAAGGGATCGTTTAAGGAGTTACGCTAAATGATGCAAAAATCAGTCGTTTTTATTATTGGGATTGGTCGCTCTGGCTCGACGTTAATGGATTTAATGTTAGGGAGTCACCCACGAGCGTTCTCGTTGGGAGAAATTAGTAAGTTACCGGATTTTGTTCGACGTGGGAAGCGGCTCTGTATGTTGGAGGATAGCCATTTTTGGCAGGACGAGTTTACGGAGAAGGAACGACAGGATTTAGCCCGAGGGATGAGTGGACACCGGCTGCATCGCCATATTCCCCTGAAGCTGGAACGGTGGGTGCGGGGTTGGTTGGGGAATGATGCGATTCTCAATCCCTATAGTCGCCTGTTTGAGAAGATTGATGCTGATGTTTTGGTTGATTCGAGTAAGTATTTTTCTTGGCTCAATCAACGCCTAGCCGCCCGAGAGTTTCGGCAACAAGGGTTACGACCGTTTTTGATTCATATGGTTCGAGATGGACGAGCGGTGGTCAATTCCTATTTACGGATTTATCCAGATAAGGGTATTGAGTGGTTGACGCAACATTGGTTAAATGAATTGGATCAGAAAAAACAGCTTTATGATCGCCATCCCAGCGATCGCAAAATGACGGTTCACTATGAGGCGTTAGCCTCTGATCCCGAGGGGACGCTCAAACAGGTTTGTGATGCCATCGGTCTTGAGTTTACACCGGATATGGTTGAGTATTGGAAACATCCTCATCATCATGTGGCCGGAAGTCGTGGCACCAATTCCATGATTGCCAAGTATCGGGGACAAAAGGCTCGACAACCCCTAGAAACAGCTCATGGTGACTATTATGACAAGATTGATTTTGAGATTAAGTTGGATTTGCGTTGGCGGGGGGAACTTTCGCCGGAAAATTTAGCCGTGTTTGAACGGATGGCCGGCGATCGCAATCATCCCTTTGCTTGGCCGGGTGATTAGGGTTGCAGACGTTTGGAAAACTGCTTGAGGCGATCGAGCCACTGACGGGGGAGGGAGGGGGA
>P_2C_Liq_1_UnCtyDRAFT_1001070_pt1 | contig 10746 bp, 13 predicted proteins | sample Pon2CUnioCityCA_2_FD_10234 | JGI IMG/M metagenome (IMG submission 10234)
CTGCCGCCCGTTGGCGCGCCAGATTGCTGTCGCGGTCGGTGATGCCGAGCAGGTTTGCCACAACACGCAAGAGCGCATCTTCGTGCTCGTCGCGCGCAGCATCGGCCAGCACCACAGACCAGAGTGCCTCAATCACGCCGATGCGCTCTTCATAGGGCACAGCATCTTTGATGGCGCGGGTGAAGCGGACGGTGTCGGGGGCGTCGGCCTCCAGCACTTCGGCCTCTTGGCGCAGCGCCAGTGCCTCTGCCGGCGCAAGGGCGTAGCGGCGGGTGATGATGCGATCAATCTGGGCTTGCTCGACGGTGTCATAGACAAAGTCGGCCCGTGCCACGCGCACGAGCAAGGCTGTCAGCGCAAGGCGCGCATCGGCGTCTGTTGCCGGGGTCTCGCCTGCGTTGAGCAGGCGGTCAAACAGGCCTTTGATCATGGCTGATCTCCTTTGCGGGCAAGGTCGGCTGGCAGGCTCTTGAAGCCAAGGGCTGCGCTTGTTTCGATCAGCACGTTTTCTTCCTCGGGGCGCTCGACGCCATCGGCGCGCATGATGGAATGCAGGGCGCGCAGCGCGTTGAGGCGCTTGGACTTTGGCAGGCTGTCGTGGATGAGTTTGGCAAAATGCCCTTCGTGGGGGGCGGCGGCCTCGAGCTTTTCGCAGGTGGCGCGCATTTTGGCGGCCTCTACAGGGTTGTGGCCAAAAAGCTCGGTGATGAGCTTGTCGATTTTGGCAATCTCCTGAACGGCATAGCTCTTGTCGGCCTTGGCCACGCGGATCATCAGCGCCACAAGCGCCATGTTGGCGTCAGGCTCGGGCAGGGGCGTTTGGACGGGGGCTGTTTTGTGAAAATGGGCCAAGATGCGGTCGATGATTTCCATTTAATCCTCATAGCCTTTGACGATGACCAGATCCCCGAGCGAGACCGCCTTGCGGATCGCGATGGCGGCTTGGTAGTCGGGGCTTTCATAGCATGCCACGGCGGCCTCGTAGCTGGGAAACTCGATGACAACCGTGCGCGCGCGCACCGTGCCTTCGCGCACCTCCTGATCGCCGCCGCGCACGACAAAGCGCGCGCCAAACTGGGCAAAGGGCGCTGCATTGGCGGCTTTGTAGCTCTCGTAGACTTCGGGGTCTGACACATCAACATGTGCGACCCAATATGCTTTGGCCATTGGCTATCCCCTTGTTTTACCTATCGCTCAGGCTGCGGCGGCTTGCGGCCTGCGTCAAGGATTGATCGTTAAACGAGGCGTGATGTCTCCACGGCTGCGCGCACGAAATCGGCAAAAAGCGGGTGAGGCGCAAAGGGCTTTGACTTCAGCTCGGGGTGGAACTGCACGCCGATGAACCACGGGTGATCTGACCATTCCACGATCTCTGGCAAGCTGCCGTCAGGGGACATGCCCGAGAACTTGAGGCCGCAGGCTTCGAGCTGGTCGCGGTATTTCACATCGACTTCGTAGCGGTGGCGGTGGCGTTCTTCGATGTCTGTGGTGCCGTAGATGCCAGCCACTTTGGAGCCTTCGGCCAGCGTGGCATCATAGGCGCCAAGGCGCATGGTGCCGCCTTTGTCATCGGTCTCTTTGCGGGTCACTGTGTAGTTGCCCTGCACCCACTCTTTGAGGTGGTAAACCACGGGTTCAAAACGCTTTTTGCCTGCTTCATGGTCAAACTCCTCAGAGCCTGCATCCTTGATTTTGGCGACATTGCGCGCGGCTTCGATCACGGCCATTTGCATGCCGAGACAGATGCCGAGGTAGGGCACTTTGCGCTCGCGGGCGAACTGGGCGGCCTTGATCTTGCCCTCTGTGCCGCGCTCACCGAACCCGCCGGGAACGAGGATGGCGTGGTAGCCTTCAAGGTGGGGGGCGGCGTCGCCTTTATCAAAGACTTCGGCATCGACCCAATCGACATTGACCTTCACGCGGTTGGCCATGCCACCGTGCATGAGCGCTTCCTTGATCGACTTATAGGCGTCTTCAAGCTGGGTGTATTTACCCACAATCGCCACGTTCACTTCGCCGTCGATCTTGCTGATGCGCTCTTTCACATCTTCCCAGACTTTCAGCTCGGGCTTGGGCGCGGGGCTGATCTGGAAGGCATCAAGCACCGCTTGGTCAAGGCCGACGTGGTGGTAGGCCAGAGGGGCCTCATAGATCGACTTCAGGTCGTAGGCGGGAATCACCGCCTCGGGGCGCACGTTGCAGAACAGCGCGATCTTGGCGCGCTCTTTCTCGGGGATGATCTGCTCGGAGCGGCAGACCAGCACATCCGGCTGAAGGCCGATCGAGCGCAGCTCTTTCACCGAGTGTTGGGTTGGTTTGGTCTTCAACTCACCCGAAGCCGCAAGATAGGGCAAAAGGGTTAAGTGCATGAAAACGCACTGGCCGCGCGGGCGCTCCTGAGCGAACTGGCGAATCGCCTCAAAGAAGGGGAGGCCTTCGATATCGCCCACGGTGCCGCCGATTTCGCAGAGCATGAAATCGACTTCATCATCGCCAACATCAAGGAAGTCTTTGATTTCGTTGGTGACGTGGGGGATGACCTGAATGGTTTTGCCCAGATAGTCGCCGCGGCGCTCTTTCTCGAGCACGTTGGAGTAGACGCGGCCCGAGCTGACCGAGTCTGTCTTGCGGGCGGCAACGCCTGTGAAGCGCTCGTAGTGGCCAAGGTCGAGGTCGGTTTCGGCGCCATCATCGGTGACGAAAACTTCGCCATGCTCAAAGGGGCTCATCGTTCCGGGATCGACGTTGAGATAAGGGTCAAGCTTTCGCAAACGCACAGAAAAGCCACGTGCCTGCAACAACGCGCCAAGGGCCGCCGAGGCCAGCCCCTTGCCAAGCGAGGAGACAACACCGCCAGTGATAAAGATATAACGTGCCATGGTGTGAGACTCCCGTGTCAGCTCTGCGTTGTGCGCTCAAAAATGCTCAACGGAGGCTTCTGAAAGCCCCTGTATCACGGGATTTGAGACATAATGGATTCGCCGCGCCTTGGCAATGGAAGGCGCAACATAATGTTGCACCTTTCTGCAAGGAGGCAAGGTTTAGTGGTTAGTCGGCGGAAGGAACCAGCGGTGCGTTATCGCCCTCGGCAGGGGGCAGAAGCGCATCCGGGTTGCTCTCTTCTTCAGCTGACGCAGGCGCAGTGATGTCGCCCAAGCGGTCGATGACCGAACCACCAGCCGACTTTTGCGCCGCGATGATTGTCAGTGAAATGGAGGTACAGATAAAGGCAATGGCGAGGATCCATGTGAGCTTGCCCATGGCTGTTGCCGCCGAGCGCCCCGAGGTGCCGCCGCCGCCGCCCATGCCAAGACCGCCACCTTCAGAGCGCTGCATAAGCACAGCTCCGATAAGGGCCAAAGCCAAAATGAGATGGACGATAAGAACGACGTTTTCCATGAAATGCCCGATGCCTGAGACTGGTCTGGCGGGGTTTTAGGGGAAAGCCCCATGGCGCGCAACCCGTGATCGTGGCTTGGGGGCTGCATGTTTGGGTTAAGCTCTGCCGAGGGCTGCGTTTCGCCCTGTTAACGCGTTGATGAGGCGGCAAAACAGGGGGGGTGAAACCTGTGCACCGGGCGTGCACCCCGCGTGCACCGCCTTGTGCACGGCGGCGTTAACACAAAAGTCATTAACGCGGCGCGCGTTGCCCTGTGGCTGTTTACTATTCGTCAACATCATCCATGTCGGCCTGCCCCGAGAGGGCGCGGCGCACGTGGCTCCAGCTGAGGCCGACCCCGAGCACAAGCGAGAGCGCCACAATGGCAAGCCATGTGTTGACTGTGGGGTCTTCAAAGCTGAGCCAGCCAAAATCGGCCAGCACCCAGAGCAGCGCGCCGACAAGGGCCAGAACAAGGCTCATCCCGAAGATGCCAATCGAGCGCAGCGTGGCGCGCAAGTAGATGATGTAGCCCACAAAGAGCAGAAGCCCGAAGAGCACAACAAGTGCTGTTTGGGCGCTCCAGCTTGTCTGGGCCCAGCGGGTGAAGTTGTAAGACGTGGGGTTGTAGGTGGCCGTAAGCAGGCCGAAGGCGGCCAGAACGCGCAACATAAAACTCATGAAAAAGGCCCTTTTGGAGCGCAGACTGGCACTCTTGATGTGGGGCTGTAAAGCCTTGTCGCGCTGTGAGGCTTAAGGCTTTGGTAGGGTATGGGCGCTAGCGTGAGGCCAAATAACCCCTGTGAGGCCTTATGAACCTGTATCACTGTTCGATTGATTTGCGCGACACTGCGAAAGCGCTGGCCTTTGCGGCAGCCGTTGAGGCCTGGATGACCCACCTGCAGGAGCAGGGGGCGATTGGGAGCTGGCGGCTCTGCCGCCGCAAGCTGGGCTTTGGTGCCCCCCAGTCGCGCGACTTCCTGCTCGAAATAGAGGTGCGCGACATGACCCAGCTGGATGAGGCGTTTCGCATGGCCGGCACGAGCGATGAAACGGTCGAGCGGCTCTATACCACGGTGCACCAGATGGTGGGGGTGGTGGATGTGGCGCTCTACCGGCCCTTCCCGGACCCCGAGCGCGCCGAGCGGATGGCGCTGATTTAGGCCAGCTCTTTTTGCTTTGAGGTGAATTTGCAGTTTCGCCTGCTGCGGCTCCCGTATATACGAGCGCGGGTTTGACCTGAAACTTGAGGGGGCCAATATGGCGAATGTAGTGGTTGTCGGCGCACAATGGGGCGACGAGGGCAAAGGCAAGATTGTGGACTGGCTGAGCGAGCGCGCAGATGTGATCGCACGGTTCCAGGGCGGTCATAATGCGGGCCATACGCTTGTCATTGATGGCAAGGTATACAAGCTGAATGCGCTGCCCTCGGGTGTTGTGCGTGGCGGCAAGCTGAGCGTGATCGGCAACGGCGTTGTGCTTGACCCTTGGCACCTTGTGAAAGAGATCGCATCAATCCGCGCGCAGGGGGTGACGATCAACCCCGAGTGCTTGATGATTGCGGAGAACACCCCCCTTATTCTGCCGATTCACGGCGAGCTTGACCGCGCCCGCGAAGAAGCGGCGAGCAAAGGCACAAAGATCGGCACCACCGGGCGCGGCATTGGCCCGTGCTATGAAGACAAAGTGGGCCGTCGCGCTGTGCGCGTGGCCGACTTGGCGGATGAGGCCACGCTGATTGCCCGTGTTGACCGCGCATTGCAGCACCATGACCCCTTGCGCAAAGGTCTGGGCATCGAGCCTGTTGACCGCGACGGGCTGATTGCGGCGCTCAAAGAGATTGCCGCCGAGATTCTGCCCTATGCGGCGCCTGTCTGGAAAGTGCTCAACGAGCAGCGCCGCGCGGGCAAGCGGATTTTGTTTGAAGGCGCACAAGGCGCGCTGCTAGATATCGACTTTGGCACCTATCCTTTTGTGACCTCTTCCAACGTGATTGCAGGGCAGGCGGCCACAGGTGTGGGCGTTGGCCCCACGGCGATTGATTATGTGCTCGGGATTGTGAAGGCCTATACCACCCGCGTGGGGGAAGGCCCGTTTCCGACCGAGCTTGACGATGCGGACGGGCAGCGCCTTGGCGAGCGCGGCCACGAGTTTGGCACGGTCACAGGGCGCAAGCGCCGCTGCGGCTGGTTTGATGCGGCTCTGGTGCGCCAGACCTGCGCGACAAGCGGTGTCACAGGGATTTCGCTGACCAAACTTGACGTTCTGGACGGGTTCGAGACCCTGAAAATCTGTGTGGGCTATGAGCTGGATGGCGAAACGCTGGATTATCTGCCCACTGCGGCCGAAGCGCAGGCGCGCTGCACGCCGATCTATGAGGAGATGCCCGGTTGGAGCGAGAGCACCGAGGGCGCGCGCTCTTGGGCGGAGCTGCCTGCGGAGGCCATCAAATATGTGCGCCGCGTGGAAGAGCTGATCGGCTGCCCCGTGGCCATGCTGAGCACAAGCCCCGAGCGCGAAGACACCATCCTTGTCACCGACCCGTTTGCGGATTGAGCGGATGTTTGACAACCTGAGCTTCAAGATGCGCCGTTGGCTTGTTCTGCTGGTTTTGCTGGTGGGGATGCCGCTTTACATCATCCTTGCGGTGAATGTGGTGACCTGGCTTGAGATGGCTGTCGGGCGTTTGCCCCTGCTGGCCGAGCTGGTTGTTTACATCGCTTTGGGCATGGCGTGGATTTTCCCGTTCAAGGGCCTCTTCAAGGGGATCGGCAAGCCTGACCCTGATGCCGAGCCCATCAAATGGGACGATGAAGTCTAAGGGATTGCGCTGCACTCTGTGCCGCGCGGTGGGGCGGGCCTTGCGGCCCGCCCTTTGCGTTTGGCGGGGCCTGTGCATCAGGTCGGCTTATGCGCTTGGGGCCGCTGTCGGGTTTGGATATTTAGAGCAAAAAGAAAGAGCCTGTGGGCACGCGGACCGCCTCACTGGCTTGCGAGGGGGCGGTGTGGCTGCTAAGCCTGCCTAATCTTGATGAAAAACATCGGATACCTTTGACGCAGATCCAATGAGGCACGCTTGTGACGCAGCTTACTCCGAGGCTAGAGATCAGAAACCTCAAGCGCAGCTTTGATGGCCGCGTTGTGGTGGATGATGTCTCTTTGACGATCCAGCCGGGGCAGGTGACCTGCCTTTTGGGCCCATCCGGCTGCGGCAAATCGACCACGCTGCGCATGATTGCGGGTGTGGATATGCAAGACAGCGGCCAGATCTATGTGGATGGTCACCTTGTCTGTGACACGGTGTTTCGCATTCCGCCCGAGCGGCGCCATACGGGGCTGATGTTTCAGGATTTTGCGCTGTTTCCGCATTTGAGCGTGGCCGAAAACGTGGCCTTTGGCCTCAAAGGCAGCCGCGAGGACAAAGCCAAGCGGGTGCGCGCGCTGCTTGCGCGTGTCGGGTTGGCGCGGTTTGAGGAGAGCTACCCGCACGAGCTGTCGGGCGGGGAGCAGCAGCGCGTGGCGCTGGCGCGCGCTCTGGCGCCGCGGCCACGGTTGATGCTGATGGATGAGCCGTTTTCAGGCCTTGATAACCGCCTGCGGGACGAGATCCGCGACGAGACCCTTGATGTGCTCAAACAGGAAGACACGGGCGTTTTGCTTGTGACCCATGAGCCTGATGAGGCCATGCGCATGGCCGACGAGATTGCGCTCATGCGCCACGGGCGCATTGTGCAGCGCGGCGCGCCTTACAATATTTACAACGCGCCAGTGGACAAGCAGGCTGTTGGCTTTTTCAGCGATATCAATGTGATCGCCGGCACCGTGCGCGGCGCGCTGACCGATACGCCCTTTGGCCAGTTTCTGGCCCCCGGTGTGCCGGACGGGCAGGAGGTGGAGATTGTGATCCGCCCCCAGCACTTCAAGATTGATTTTGACCGTGACGGGCGCGGACCGAACCCGACCCCCTCCGATGGCACGCCTGCGCGCGGTGTTGTGGAGCGCGCGCGCTTTATGGGCAACGAGAGCCTTGTGGAGTTCCGCATGGATCATGACGGCTCCAAGCTGCGGGTGACAGTGCCCAATGTCTTTTTGCCCAGCGTTGGCAAGGCGCTCTGGCTGGCGATCCGCCGCGACCGCTGCTTTGTCTTTCCCAAGGGCGCATGACGCGGCTCCTGCTTCTGGGCGGCGCGGGCGAAACCCGCGAGATCGCCGCAGGGCTTTCGGCCCGAAATATTGACGCGATTGTTTCTTTTGAAGGCTCGGCCCGCTTTGTGGGCCCTGTGGCGCTGCCGCGCCGTTTGGGCGGCTTTGGCGGGGCGGAGGGGTTCTTGCGCTATGTCGAGGCCGAAAAGATCACCGCGGTGCTCGATGTGACCCACCCGTTTGCCGAAAGCATCAGCGCGCGCACGGCCGCGCTTTGCCACGGGCGCGGGCTGCCTTATGCGCAACTGCTGCGCCCGGAATGGCACCCCGAGGCGGGGGACAACTGGGTCTCGCTGGCCTCTGAGGCCGAGGCGGCGGCGCATATCCCCGAGGGGTCTACTGTTTTTGTTGCCACGGGGCGCGCGGGGCTGCTCGGCTTTGCCAACTTGCGCAACTGCGAGATCATTGCGCGGCGCATTGGCGGGGCGGCAGATGAGGCCTTTCCCTTTGCGGGGGGGCGGTTTTTGCCCGCTGTGGGGCCTTTTCGCGTGGCTGAGGAGGTGGCGCTGTTGCGCGCGCTGGCCGTTGACTGGCTGGTTGTGAAAAACGCAGGCGGCGCGGGCGCGCGGCCCAAGCTCTTGGCGGCGCGCACCCTTGGCCTGCCTGTCGGGATGATCTCGCGGCCTGCGCCGCTGGCGGGTGTCACCTGCCTTGCGACGGTGGCCGAGGCCTTGCGCTGGGCCGAGACCGTGAGTTTGCGGCATGGATGAGCGGGTGATCACGGGGGCGGCCTGTGTGGCCGAGGGGGCTGCGTGGCTGGCCGCGCAAGATGCGCGCCTGGCTGAGGCCTATGCGCTGACAGGGCCGCTGCCGCTCAGGCTTAAGCCTGAGGGGTTTGCCGAGCTGTTGAGCGCGATTGTGAGCCAGCAGGTGAGTGTGGCCAGCGCCAACGCCATTTGGGCGCGCTTGCAGGCGGCGGGCTGTGAGGCGGCGGCGCAGGTTGCGCAGATGAGCGAGGACGAGCTGCGCGCCTTGGGCTTGAGCCGTCAGAAAGCGGTCTATGCCAAGGCGCTGGCGGTGGCGGCGATTGACTTTGATGCGCTGCGCGATGTGCCAAGCGCCGAGGTGATCCGCCAGCTTGTGGCTGTGAAGGGCATTGGCACGTGGACCGCCGAGATCTATGCGATGTTCAGCCTTGGGCGGGCCGATGTCTTTGCCCATGGTGATCTTGCGCTGCAGGAGGCGGCCAAAGTGCTTTATGGCCTTGATGAGCGGCCCAAGGAGCGCGCGATGCGCCAGATGGCGCAGGCCTGGGCCCCTTGGAGAGCGGTTGCGGCGCGGCTGCTCTGGGCCTATTACAAACAGATCAAACACCGTGAGGGAACCAGATGACACGTGCATTGCAAGCCAACCGAAAAGAGCCCGTATCGGGCGAAACCCGTTCTGTTGTGGTGTTTCTGCACGGCTACGGGGCCAATGGCGCTGATCTTCTCGGCCTTGCCGACCCGCTGGGGGAGCATTTGCCGGACACGCTGTTCATCGCGCCGGATGCGCCAGAGGCTTGCGCGGGCGCGCCCATGGGCTTTCAGTGGTTTCCGATCCCTTGGATTGATGGCTCGTCTGAAGAAGAATCAGAGCGCGGGATGATGGCTGCGGTGGATGATCTCAACGCCTTTTTGGACGGTGTTTTGGTGGATGAAGACCTGCTGCCCGAGCAGATGGTGCTGTTTGGCTTCAGTCAGGGCACGATGATGGCGCTGCATGTTGCGCCGCGCCGTGAAGACGAGCTGGCGGGTGTGGTCGCGTTTTCGGGCCGTTTGCTGGCGCCTGAAGGGCTTGGAGAGGCCACGCTGAGCAAGCCGCCGATCTTGCTGGTGCATGGCGATGAAGACGATGTTGTGCCGCCCCAGAGCCTGCCCCAAGCCGCCGAAGCGCTGCAAACGGCGGGCTTCAAAGAGGTGTTCGCACATATCATGAAAGGCACAGGCCACGGCATCGCGCCTGATGGTCTTTCGGTGTCTCTTGCGTTTATTCGTGATAAGGCCGGCTTCTAAGCCTCTGACTTAAAACATAATTAAAGTTTTATTAACCCGAGCGTTCGCCGCTCGGGCAAGCCCGTTTACGCGCAAGATTTGTCTCGCTAGCCTTTTTGAGCAGACAGATTCTCCGCGTGGTGCGGGGGGATCATGTCGGGCGGAGGCAGACCCACATGAGGCAAAAATCATATGAGCACATACTCCGAGATGGCCGATGGCCTGACCAAGCCGCAGGCCTTGGGCCAATCTGTTGCGGCCCTTGTGGCCGAGATCACCCGATTGAAGCTGGATATCACCGCGCTCAGGGCGCGGGTCAATGCGACGGCGCCAACGCTGAGCACACGCGAGGTGCAGTTTTGCCTCGAAGAGGTGGCGCAGTGGATGGGCATCGCGCTGGAAGTGGAGCAGACCTATGAAAAGCAATCCAAGCACACCCGGAGCGCCCGAGGCGAGCGCGGACTCGACCTTGAAGCGGCGCGCCTTAGCATCGGCGGCAAGCTGGATCGCCTCAGAGCCGCCGCAGGTGCAGAGCGCGTTTCTGAGCTCGCTGAGTGAAGACGAGCTTCTGGCGCTGCCGTTTCTCTTCGAGTTTTGGGCCATGCCCCACCAAGTTGCGCCCGAGGGCGACTGGGCCAACTGGATCATCATGGGGGGGCGCGGGGCGGGCAAGACGCGCGCAGGCGCCGAGTGGGTGCGCAGCCTTGTAGAAGGCGCGGGGCCAAAGGACGCGGGCCGTTGCAAGCGCATTGCGCTTGTGGGGGAAACCGTGGCGCAGGTGCGCGAGGTGATGGTGTTTGGCGAGAGCGGGCTTCTGGCCTGCTCTCCGCCTGACCGCCGCCCCGAATGGCAGGCAAGCCGCCACCAGCTTCTCTGGCCCAACGGCGCTGTGGCGCAGGTTTTCTCGGCCCATGATCCGGAGGCTTTGCGAGGCCCGCAGTTTGATGCGGCTTGGGTCGATGAGCTGGCCAAGTGGAAAAAGGCCCGTGAAACTTGGGATATGTTGCAGTTTGGCCTGCGTCTGGGAGCGCATCCGCAGGTCTGTATCACCACCACACCGCGCAACATCGGGCTGCTCAAGGAGCTGCTGGAGGCAGGGCACCGTGAGCACCCATGCGCCGACCGAGGCCAACAAGGCCAACCTTGCCAAGGGCTTCTTGGCGGCGGTTCAGGCGCGTTATGCGGGCACGC
>P_2C_Liq_1_UnCtyDRAFT_1001072_pt1 | contig 10739 bp, 8 predicted proteins | sample Pon2CUnioCityCA_2_FD_10234 | JGI IMG/M metagenome (IMG submission 10234)
ACCTAAAATATTCTATTGTAATTTTTTGATACTTTTTTGCATCAATAATTAAGATTGCATTAGAAAAATCCATTTGATATTTTGATTCTGGAATCAATTGTAAACTTGCATCAAAAATTTTAAATTTCTGCGGATTCAATGCCACAGAATCTAATTGAATGGTATCTTTTTTAACCTCAATATTTTTAACCCTAAAATCTTTAGACACAGTTTGTGATTGGATAGAAAATCCAATACATAAAAAAATAAAAAAAAGAAATTTATGCTGCATCTAAACAAGAAACGTAACTAACGTAAAAATAGTTTTTTTAATATGAACTAATCTTAGAAAAGCGATTGTTGTTTTACAGGATTTTCATGCGCTAGCAACCATTTTTTTCGCCAAATACCACCTGCGTAACCAGTTAAAGAGCCATCAGAACCTATAACTCTGTGACATGGAATGATAATACAAAGTGGATTTTTACCATTTGCTGAGGCTACAGCTCTTATGGCTTTTATATCTGCTAAATCTTTGCTTTGTTGTAAATACGTTTTTGTTTTTCCATATGGGATATTCAACAAAGATTTCCAAACTTTTTTCTGAAAAGGAGTTCCATTTGGATTTACAGTTAAATTGAAACTCGCTCTTTTGCCATTAAAATATTCTGCTAATTGTGTAACACATTCTTGTAAACATTCTGGTATTTCTGTGTTGAAAACTGAATCTGAAATAGCATCTTCATCTAAAACAGAAACCGATTGAATTCCGTTTATATTACCAGTAATTTTTGCTATGCCTATTGGGGTTTTGTAGTATGTAGTTTGAATTTTCAAATGCTATTTTATTTAAAGTTTATTTTTTTGAAAGTGTAAACATTTAAACTCTTATGATCATTTATTCTACTATCATGTTTCAGCAATAGCTTTCCATTTTTAAAAATCCCCTTATATAATATTATTCCATAATCTGATTTTGTTTCAAAAAATAAACTATCATTTTTAAAATAATATTTTCCCTTAGAAATATTTTCTTTGTTTTTATTGAACCATTTTTTTAAGTGTCTTGGTTTTCCTGTTGAAGAAGTTTCGATAACAGAATCATTTTCATAAAACCTTAGATAGTAGTAATACTCATCAATTTTAGATGATTGATAAATCCCTTTATACTGGATAATATTTTTTTTAGAAATACATCCAAAAAGAAGTATTGTAAAGAAAAGCAATAATATACTTTTAAACATCGAAAACATCTTTAGAATTCTGAGTAGTAATATTTGCAATTTCCTCAAAAGAAAGTCCGTAAATGTCAACCAATTTATCTACAACATTAGTAATGTAAGCGCTTTCATTTCTTTTACCTCTAAAAGGAGCTGGTGCTAAATACGGAGCATCCGTTTCTAAAACAATGTGTTTGATGTCTATTGCATTTAAAAATTGATCAATCTTTCCATTTTTAAAAGTAGCAACTCCTCCAATTCCTAATTTCATGTTGTATGAAATGGCTTGCTCTGCTTGAACTTTTGTTCCTGTAAAACAGTGAAAAATTCCGAATAAATCATCATCTTTCTCAGTTTCTAAGACTTCAAAAATTTCATCAAACGCATCTCTACAATGAATTACAATAGGTAATTTTTTCTCTTTTGCCCATTGAATCTGAGTTCTAAAGGCTTCTTGTTGTTGTGTTAAAAAGGATTTATCCCAATACAAATCAATACCAATTTCACCTATTGCGTAAAAATCTCTTTTATCTATCCATGCTTTTACATGTGCTAGTTCCTCTAAATAATTTTCTTTTACAGATGTTGGATGCAAACCCATCATTAAAAACACATCCTCTGAAAAATCCTGTTCTAACTTCACCATCTTATCAGTGTAAGAAGAATCTATTGCAGGAATAAAAAAGCGTAAAACCCCTGCGTCTTTAGCACGTTGAATCATCGCTTTTCTATCTTCATTAAATTGTTCTGAATATAAATGGGTATGCGTATCTGTAATCATTTGTATGGATTTTTACAATAACAAAACTACTAAAATACCATCGATTTAAATCTTAATTCTAGAATTTAGAACTCAAAACTTTAAACGTACCTTTGCAAAAAATATTTGGTGATGACTTTTGAAGATTTAGGGATTTCTAAACAATTACAGTATGCGATTGATGATTTGGGTTTTGTAAACCCAACTCCAATTCAAGAACAAGCATTTTCTGTAGTAAGATCTGGTAAAGATGTAGTTGGAATTGCACAAACAGGTACAGGTAAAACGTTTGCCTATATGATGCCTATTCTACAAGATTTAAAGTTTTCTAAACAACAGCATCCAAGAGTTTTGGTTTTAGTACCCACTCGTGAATTAGTTATTCAAGTGGTAGATGAGATTGAAAAATTATCAAAATATATTAATACACGTGTTTTAGGCGTTTACGGTGGTACAAATATCAACACTCAAAAACAAGCTATTTTACAAGGACAAGATATTATTGTAGCAACTCCAGGACGTTTGTATGATTTGGCATTAAGTAATGCTTTAAAGTTAAAATCGATTCAGAAATTAGTGATTGATGAGGTTGATGTGATGCTAGACTTGGGATTCCGTTTTCAATTGATGAATATTTTTGATGTAATTCCTGCAAGAAGACAAAACGTATTATTTTCTGCTACAATGACGCAAGATGTTGATGATTTAATTTATGATTTCTTTAAAAATCCTACAAAAATTTCTGTTGCAGTAAGTGGAACCCCTCTAGATAATATTGAACAAGTTTCCTATAATGTTCCTAATTTTTTTACCAAAGTAAATTTATTAAATCACTTGTTAAGTGATAAACAAAACTTTAATAAAGTCTTAATTTTTGTTGCTTTTAAACGAAGTGCAGATTTACTTTTTAAACATTTAGAAGAAGTTTTTGGAAGTGACACTTGTGTCATACACTCTAACAAAACTCAAAATTATAGAATACGCTCTATTAGACAATTTGATGAAGGCAATAACCGGATTTTAGTTGCTACAGATGTTATGGCTCGTGGTTTAGATTTTGAGGAGGTTTCTCATGTTATCAATTTTGATACTCCTGATTTCCCTGAAAATTATATGCACAGAATTGGTAGAACTGGTCGTGCTGAAAAAGCAGGGAAAACAATTTTATTTTCAACAGAAAAAGAACAAAAAGCAAAGGAGAATATAGAGAATTTGATGGATTTTCAGATTCCGGTTATAGAAATACCAGAAGATGTTGAAATTTCTAAACTCTTAACTGAAGATGAGCGACCAAAAGAAGATAGAGAACAATCTAAAAATAGAACTGGTTTAGAATATGTACCTGGACCTGCATTTCATGAAAAAAGCGAAAAGAACAGTAAAATAAATTTAGGAGGTTCTTATCGTAGAGAAATAGCAAAGAAATACAAAAAACCAAAAACTAGAGGAGATAAAAATTACAACCGTAGAAATAAGAAAAAATAAGTTTTTGTCATTTCGACCCTGTGGAGAAATCTAAATAAAAAGATTTTTCGGCTTTGCTCAAAATGACAGCAATAAATAATAAAGTTTAAAAATGCAGATTTTAACAGCACAAGAATTGCATAATTTGGCAATGAATATTGTAGGTGAAAAACTCACCAAAATGGGCTATGAATTTCAAGCGATAAACAGTCAGTTAAAAAGACATCCTCAGTTTGTATTATTTAAAAAAGGCGAACCTACTATATTTGTCTTAGTAAAAGCATCTAAAAACCTACAGAATCCAAATGCAGACTATGATACTATTTGGATGGAAACCTTTAAAAATCACGCTATAAAACAAAACGCAAAAGTTTGGTTTGCTGGTGTAGGAATTGCCAATGCAGAAAGTGTGGAAAGTCCTGTTTTTAAAGACCAACCTTATTATGTAGCTTTTGAAGATTTTGTAAAGATTATTGAGTAATTTCGATAACCTATTTCTCTATTCTTCCTTGTTATAATTTTATTTATCTGTATCTTCCCCTTGTTTAGGAAAATCTTTGATATAAATATCTTGTTGTGGAAAAGGTATTTCTATATCATGCTCTTTAAACATGTTGTAAATAGCTATTGATACATCACTTTTAGCTTGTAAACCCATTGAAAAATGTGTCCAAAAACGTAATCTAAAATTGAGCGAATTATCACCAAAATCACTAAATAAAGCTTTTGGAGCAGGATCTTTTAAAGTGTCAGGATGATTATTTGCACATTCAAACAAAAGTTCTAAAACCTTATTAGGATCTGAACTGTATGAGGTTCCAATCAATATTTCAGTTCGTTTTAAATTACTTGACAAAGTCCAGTTTATCAAATCATTCGAAACAAGATTATTATTAGGCACAACAACATCTGCCCCATCAAATGTACTGACTTTAGAAGAACGAACTCCTATTTTATTTACAGTTCCCATAAGGTTGTTTACTTCTACAGTATCACCCGTTAAAATTGGTCGTTCAAAAATCAGAATAAGCCCAGAAACAAAATTTGAAATTACATTTTGTAATCCAAAACCAATACCAAGTCCTAAAGCACCAGCCATAAGATTAAACTCCGTTAAATCTATACCTAATGATGAAACTGCAAAAACAACTCCAAAAGCCAAAATTAAATAACGTAAAATTACAGAAATAGCTCTAGGAATTCCTTTTGGTAAATGCAAAAATTTTAAAGTAGTATCTCCTTGATCAAGTGCAAATGAAATTAACTTTGTAATGAAGAAAGAAGAAATTAATATCAATAAAAAAGATACTATAGAACCTATTGTAAATGTAATATTACCAACAATATAAGGCTCACTTAATATATCATCTAAGAAATTAAGTATTGGTTTTAATTGGTCTAAAACCTGTAAAAACATTAGCAACCATATTACAAATGTGGTTAGTCTAACATACTGCGTTATCTTCGATTCTACTTTAATTTTCTTATTAGTATCAAAAGAATCTTTCATACTATAATGACGATGTGAAATCGCTAGCGAAATAGCTTCAAAAACTCTTAATATACCATAAAATATAACACTTAAAACTGCACCTTGTGTAAAAATCTTTAAAGAAATATCTGTTAAATTTGTGTATCCTAAGATATTAGAGGTTATAGAAACAACTATTAACACATAAAATATTGGGGTTAGTTTAATTAAAAACTTTGATAACTTAGTTTTTGTAAGTGCTTTAATTTGGCTGTATGGATGAGTGAAATAATAAAGGCTTATAATCACTAAAAAAGCTTCTATTAGTAAATAGATGCGATATTGGTAAGACTCAAACCAAATGTATGTTTTTGCACTATCTAAGGCGAAAAACAAAATTACAACATACACTATAGGTTCAAATTTTTTAGATATAGAAGTTTTTACAATTGGAATAGTTGCAAGCAACAAAAAAAGCGTAAGCAACTTATTTACTAAATCTGGTAAATTTGGAAATACTATTTTTGCAACAATTAAACTTAAGAAAACGATAATAAGCCTAGGTTGATTGTAAATTATAGATTTGATTTTTATTTGACTATCTTTTGGTATATAGGTATCAAATCCTTTTTTTAAGTAATTAATGAAATATATTAATGAAATAATAAAAAGCCCAAAGAAATAAAACAACCCTTCAAAGGTTTTTAAAAAATCTAGCGATATGCTTCCAAAATATGCTTTTTCATTTTTAATAGAATCAGAAGATTTTGATTTTTTAAAAGAGGTGTTCCAGAGAACATTATGACGTTTGTAAAAAATATTATACGCTTCAGTATTTTTTAAATTGTTTATTTTCCCGATAACATCTTTTGTAAAAAACATTAAATAACTAATCTTAGATTCTAATATTAAATCTTTATTATTTTGAATTGTAATTGATTTTGTTATCTCTTCAAAGTTGTTTAGAATAGTAGTGATCCTTTTTATAATTTCTAAAGGAAGATTTTGATTTTTAGCATCTTCAAGAGTCAGTTCCCAAGTTGTTTTATCAAAAGTCACATTTTTTAAAATGAGACTATTTTTTTCTAATTGATTATTAATGGTAGTTTCCCAAGATTTTAAATACTCATAATAACGCTTCCATTCATTAAGTAAATTATTTGCCTTTTGTTTGTTGGGTTTTGAAGAAATGTATTTTTGAGCTTGTAGACGCTTTTTAGTGATAAAAACCTTATAAGCTGGGTAGATAGAATCAATATTTACAATAGCAAATTTTGGTTTTGTTTTCCTTTTTATATCCTTAATTTTTTCTGTTGCTATTTCAATTTCTTCTATAATATTTACATTTGAAATTGCCTTAGGTATTTCAATATTTATAGAATCTTTAGCAACAGTAGAGTTGTTTTGAGCAAAACTCTGAATCGAAAAAAATAGAAGTAATGCAAAGTATAAATATTTGGTTTTATCCGAAAAAATTAAATTCATATCTATATTTTTGTTAGTCTAACAAAGTCCTCTGAAACTGTTTTTTAATTTTATTATTTTTAAAAAGTTTTCATGTATTCTAAGACTTGTAAAAGAAGTTAGCTAAGTTAGCTTTTTAAACTTAAAAAATCAATAAGTAGAATGGGTGCTCTAGATAGTATTATCATTTGCTATCATTTTATTGATTTTTGGCTGAATAATCCAAATACCAATAAAATAAAACCATAACAAGAAGAATTCACCAGCAAAATCACTAAATCGTAATTCTCTTTGTAACTCAACTGTTTTAATAGTTTTTGCTGTAAAATAGAGCATGTAAAACATGCAAAACATCGAAAATAAATGCAATGGAATTATAATTGCAAAAAATGGCGCAATATCAATAATATCTTGTTCTTGCATAGTTGCTGCATTACCAAAAGAAAAACCTACAAAAATACTTATCAGTAAAATGTATAGTAAAGGAATACATAAAAAGATTTTAAAACGTTTTACCTTCATCGTAATTTTTTTTGGTATTTTTCTTTGCAAACCAATTGCCATAGACCAAAACCAACCAAAAAACACTCCGCAACACAAAATCATCATTATTGGGAAATAAGAGAATGGTTTAAAAATATCTATAGGATTTGGTTCTGTATTTTCTGAAATATTTATAAATAAGCTCGAAAACAATATAAATTGAAAGAGTATTGGAATCCCAATCATTAAAAGAAACAATTGCCAATGTTTGGCTTTTAAGAAGCTATTGATCATAGAAAATAATTTTGTACTAAAATAAAAAAAAGCAGGCTGTATAGCCTGCTTTTCTTTTTACTATTTTTTTATGCTATCTTAGAAACTGTATCCTGTCCATGTAAATACTGATTTATCAGCACCTCCACTTGTTCCTGCAGTTACGTTAATAGTTGCTCCTCCAGAAGTTGTATTTTTAACATCTGTAATATCTAAACCGTTAGCAGTATTGGCAACAGCTGTTACAGAAGTAGCATCATCTGCATCTGTTTTACTATCTTTTAAATCTACAACATCACCAAATATTGCTCCAGAACCTAAAGCTAAATAAGCATTTGTAATTGTAGCAGTTGCATCTCTTCTTACTTTAATACCATCAGACATTTCTACACCATCTGCATTATTGATAATAGTTACACCATTTACGGTAAAGTTAGACTCGTTGATGTCTGAAGGAGAATTACCATCTAAGTTACCATCTGCTTCAATACCTCTTGGGTCTGAAGTTACTGCTGTATAACCATTTTCTCTAATACCATATAAGTTTGTACAAGTACCTGTATAACCTTGAGAAAAATCAAACATATCATCTTTAGCATTTACTACTAATATATTTTCAGTATTTACAGTTCCACCGAAAAACTCGATTGCATCATCATCACCATAAAAAATAGCGATATTAGATATAGTAGTTCCAGAACCAACACCATTTAATGTTAAACCATTGTGCTCTGCTTCATCATCAATTCTTGCTCCAGAATATTCTATGATAACATAGTCTAAAATCCCTGAATCATCAGCAGCATTAGAACCTCCAAAGAAAATACCATTGTTTACTTCTGTTGCAGCATTACTATCTGTACCAGATTGACGACTTAAAGGTGCATTACCATTAATGATAATTCCACCCCAATCTCCAGGCTTAGGAACAGTTGCATTAGATGTAAATTTAATTGGGTTGCTAGCAGTACCATCTGCAATAATTTTACCTCCTCTTTCTACTAAGATATATACATCTGTACCACCTGCTAAAGCATTGATAGTTGTACCAGCTTCTATAGTTAAGGTTGATCCAGACTTCACTAATAAAGTACCTATTAAGTTGTGAGCAACACCAGATCTTAACGTTAAATCTGTTGTTAAGTTACCCGCTAAATTTTGAGAGGTTACTTCTCCTCCACCATTACCATTTCCAATATTATCATCATCACTAAGAGAACATCCTGTAAAGATTAAAGAAGAAATTGTTACGATTGCTAAAATTGTTTTTTTCATTATTTTATTTGATTAAGTTTTGTTGTTAATTACTGACAGCAAAATTATACGTGATTTGTTTAATGTGTTTTATCTAAATTTTAAAGAATTGTTACCAATTAAAGTGTTTTTTAAAAATCGTAAGTAAATCCTAAGCTAAGGTTAACACCTTTTTTATAATTTCTTAACACAACATTTTCTCCTCCATTAAAACCAGCTCTTGTTAATTGAAAATCAGGGTTTAATAAGTTTGTTGCTTTTAACTTTAAGCCATAATGCTCATTAAACTTATATGAAGAAACCAAATCTAAAGTTGGAATTCCTTTTTCTAATACATTTTCAAATCCTCTAGTTCCTACAGAGTATACTCTTTCACTGAAATAGTTAAATACCAATGAAGAAATTAAAGTATTCTCGTTTATTTTTTTGTTTAAAGAAATATCTGCATTTACTAAGAAAGGTGTTGCTCCTTCTAAATCGCTTGTAGTATTTGTAAACTGTGCTACAGAAGATTTATCTAAATTAACATTAGACATCAAAAACGAAGTATTTAAACCTGCAAAAACTTCTAAATCTTTATCTTCATTATTGATGATTTTTTTTCTTGCTTCTAACTCAACACCATAAACACTTGCATCATTTCCAACATTTAAATACGTAAGTGTATTACCTCCTGATGGAATTTCACTTCTAGAAATTGGGTTTTGAATATATTTATAAAAACCTGTAAGAGTAATTAGCTCTGATGATGAGAAATAATACTCATATTTAGCATCTAAATTATAGTTATCTGAAGGTTTTAAATCTGGATTACCTTGACTAGAAAAAGTAATATCTTGATATTTAAATGGTGCAGTTTCTTTAAACTGAGGAAATGTATACGTCTGGCTTCCTGCTATTCTAAATATACTATTTTCATTAAAGTTATATTTAATATTAAAACTAGGCAGCACATAAGTTCTGTCTAAAAATGATGGTCCTTCTACGGATGATTGCGCTATGTTAGTATTAAATGTAACTCTTTGTTGAATTTTTTCAAATCTTGCACCAACAGAAGCTATTAGGTTATCACTTAACTGATACACAACATTACCAAAAGCTCCAAAAATTTGTCTTTTCCCTCTATATGTAAAAGGTGTAAATGCGTTAGGGTTACTTGCACTACCTCTACCTGTTTCTAATTCGAAAATATTATTGTCTATAGAAGATTGGCTAAAGATAGCATCTGGATTATCAATGTCTATTGCTACCCTTGTAGAAAAATCATGATTAAAAATTGTTGCAGAAAATAAACGTTCTGTATATCTGTAATCTCCTCCAAATTCTAAGACACTTACATCTTCATCATCTTCTTTCAATTTGTAAGAAAATTTTCCTTTAGCAGCATAATCGTTTTCTTCTAATTTAGAAAAGAAACGCTCATTTTCTCCTGCAGAACTTGTTTGAGGACTATAAAAACCATCTCTTAATAAATATTTATTTGTTCTTCTGTCTGGTTCATTACCTCTAATAAAGTTTAAAGATCCTTTAGCTTCAAAATTTAATCTTTCTGAAAACTTATAGTTTGCCAATAATTGGTTTACATAAACCTCATTATTGTTTGTTTGTTGTCTTCTTTGAAATTCTAAATCACCATCTTGTTCTGGATTTACTTCTCCAAAATAATCTCCAATAGATTGTTTGTTGTTATGAATAAAAAGGTGATTGTAAGCAATGCTATGACCAGCATCAAACTTGTATTGTAAATTTGCCATTAAGATTTGAGAAACATTATAATCGTATCTTGAAAAATCTTGGTCTTGAAAAACAGTTCCTGCACTTGTAGTTTGCTTAATATTTCCTTCTAAGAAATTATATCCTGCATCAAAACCACCAACAATAAAAAAGCTAAAAGTATCATCATTAATATCATACTTTTTTCCTCCTGCAAAAGAAATACTATTGTTTAACTGAAAGTTTTGACTGTTTGGTTTAAAAGAATTTCCAAAAGAATAATTGCCTAAATCATTAACAGGTATTGCTGAATTTTGTGTTCCAAATCTATTGGTTCCATCAATAGTTAAAAATTCTTTAGATATTGTTTGTGTATTTGCACCTAAAGAAACGCCTAAGTTTACTAAACTTCTTTTTACCAATTCTTTTGATGCAATATCAACATTGGCACCACCAACATCTCCATTAATTTCAGATGTAAATACCTTATTAATTCCAATATTTTTAATAATACTTGTATCAAAAAAATCTAAAGAAATGTTTTTGTATTCTGGATCATCAGAAGGCAAAGGCAAACCATTTAAGGTTGTAGAGTTGTATCTGTCTCCTAAACCTCTAACAACAATATTTTTAGAACCTTTAGAAACACCTGCTGTCT
>P_2C_Liq_1_UnCtyDRAFT_1001073_pt1 | contig 10733 bp, 13 predicted proteins | sample Pon2CUnioCityCA_2_FD_10234 | JGI IMG/M metagenome (IMG submission 10234)
GGCGGGCCTGTTAGGGCGGGTTGGTCCAGGTCCCCGTGCGGAGGCCCCCCTTGGCGGCCACAACCGCCACCGGCTGGCGATCCGGGCCGCTCCGCTTGGCCAGAATCGCCTCTTTCCGTTCTTTGGGGATCTTTTTCATGGTTCCCGGTCCGCCCGCCCTGAGGTGGTCCCCGGAACGGTCTCTTGATCCTCATCCCCTCGCTTGGAGGAGCCCCGCCGGGGCTCTGAAGGCGGACGAGCTCGATGGTTCCCACCTCTGCCAAAGGCGACACCTCCCCTGCCCTTGGCGGGCGGCCTCCGCAACATTGGGTGCGTCCCATCAACCCATTGGCCAGGCGGACCCGCGAGCCCTCCCCGGCGGAGCGGCGCGCTTCTTCCCCCTTCTCTGGGACGCCTTCCTCCCAGAACGCCCCAAGAATTTTGCGGTCCGCGCTCATGGATGTGCCCGTCAGAGCCATCCAGTATGCCCGGAGGGGGACTCGAACCCCCACGCCCTTGCGGGCAGCGGATTTTAAGTCCGCAGCGTCTACCGTTCCGCCATCCGGGCCTCGGTCGGTGGGGAAGCCTGTCCCGCCGTGCGGGAGTCGTCCACGCGAAAGCGCGTTCCCCCGCGAGCGCGGGGGCCGGCCAGCCCCCACGGATCCGCCAGTCCCCTCCGGGCCCACCCCGCGTGCACGGTCCCCGGGCGGGCGGGCGGGAACCGGCCTCCGAAAAAGGTTCGCCGAGCCCCACCGCCTTTGCATCCTGCCGAGTCGATGAGGACGGCGCTCTACCCCGGAACCTTTGACCCCATCACGCTCGGTCATCTCGACGTGCTCGAGCGGGCGGCCCACCTCTTTGACCGGGTAATCCTCGTGGTGGCGCCGAACGAGTCGAAGCATCCCCTCTTCAGCACCGAGGAAAGGGTCGCCCTCGCCGAGGCGAACCTGACCCATCCCCGCACGGAGGTGCGGGTCTGTCGCGGGCTGATGGTCGACTTTGCCAGGGAGGTCGGTGCAGCCGCCCTCATTCGGGGCCTGCGGGCGATCTCCGACTTCGAGTACGAGTTCCAGATCGCGCAGATGAACCGCAACCTCAGCGAGGAAGTCGAGACCCTCTTTCTCATGCCGAGCGAGCGGTACTTCTACTCGAGCAGCTCGATCCTCAAACAGGTGGCACGGTACACGGACCGGGACACCGGACTCGTTCCGGAAAACGTGCGGCAGGCGCTCGCGGAAAAGTTCGCGGACGGGCGTGGCCTCGATCATCCCCCGGGAGAGGATGCGTAGTCGCGGCGGGAACCCCGCGCGCCCCCGCGATCCCTTGCCCTCATGCTCGCCGCCCTCACCGGACTCTTTGCCTGCCAGCTCGCGGGGGAATTCCTCGTGCGGGCGCTCGGCCTACCCCTGCCCGGTCCCGTCCTCGGCCTCCTCCTTCTGCTCCTTTTCCTCGTGCTGCGGGGCTCCGTGCCGAAGTCCCTCGAGGTGACCGCGAACGGACTCCTGCGCCATCTCGGTCTTCTCTTCGTCCCGGCCGGGGTCGGCGTGATCACCCAGCTCGAGCCGATTGCCGGGGCCTGGCCCGGGCTTCTGGTGGCGCTCGTGGTGAGCACGGGCCTTGCCCTTGCCGGGACGGGCTGGCTCTACGCCCGGATGGCCCATCGACCGAAGGGCCGGAAGGCATGACGCCCCTGCAGGAGATCTGGGTGTACCTCGCGGAGCGCCCCCTGTTCGCGCTCACCCTGACCCTCGCCACCTGGCTCGGGGCGCAGTGGATCTTGAGCGGAGCGGGGGACGCGCCTGGGCCAATCCCGTCCTTCTCAGCGTCCTCGCCCTCTCCGTCTTCCTCCTGGCGAGCCGCACGGAGTACGCCACCTACTTCGAGGGCGCCCAATTCATCCATTTCCTCCTCGGACCGGCGACCGTGGCCCTGGCGATTCCGCTCTACCACCAACTCGGCCGAATCCGCCGGAACGCGCCGGCCATCGCGGCCGGGCTGGCAACCGGGTCCCTCCTCGCGGTGGCGAGCACCCTCATCCTCCTCGCCCTCTTCGGGGCCGGTCCCCTCCTGCTTGCCTCGCTCGCGCCCAAGTCGGTGACTTCTCCCGTCGCCATGGCCCTGGCCGAGCAACTCGGCGGTTCCCCTCCCCTCGCCGCCGTGCACGTCATTCTCACCGGCATCCTCGGTGCCAGTTTCGGGCCGTGGCTCCTCGATCGGCTGCGGATCGCGGATGAGGCCGCGCGGGGACTCGCGCTCGGAGTCGCCGCGCATGGGATCGGGACGGCCCGGGCCCTGCGGGAGAGCGGACGCTGCGGGGCGTTCGCCGGGCTCGGGATGGGGTTGAACGCCCTCCTCACCGCCGCATACCTGCCCCTCCTCGGTGGGCTCCTGTCCGGTTGAGCGCAACCANGGCCNCCGCGCCCCGGATCCCGGCGCCCCGATCGAGNGGAGGCTTCCCGCAANCACGGGTCCCGCAGNGCGGCTCCCCTCCCGCGCGGCGCCACTCTTCAGCCCTCCCCGAGGAGNTTCCCGGCGCTCCGGTCAAAAACGCCCTTCCTCGGCGTCGTANATGTCGAAGAAGACGTGGATGCGATTCTGGAGATGNGCGGGGACATTGGCCGGAATGTAGTCCTCCATGAACTCCTGGATCGCGTCCGGCAGATCGACGAGGCGTTGGGCCCGCATCCGGTTGTTCCAGTGGATGATTGCGATGCGCTCGCGCGGATGGGACTCGGCCGCGATCCACTCCCCCATCTCGGCATCCGTGGCCCCCGTAGCGACCTGCTCCCGGAAGCGGTCCGCGGTGAGGCCGGTGAACTCCAAGAAGAGGTTATCGAGCGGGCAGTCGAAATGGTAGTCCCCGGCCGTGCCGTGGAGCGTGGCCCGGCACTTGTCGAGGGTGCGGGCGGCGATCACGTAGTCGCCCAGCTTGACGCGCGGGCTGCGCGGGGGCACCTGGCGGAGGTCGGGGGCGAGGAGGGCGAGGCGTTCCTTGGGTTCCATGAACCTGCCATCATTCTCCGGAAGCGGGCGGGGTCAAACCGGCCGTTTCCGGCGCACCCGCCCGCAGGACACTCCACTCGCGGAAGAGGGCCTCCCGCAGTTCCGCCAGTCCCTCGCCCGTTTCCGCGGAGACCGGGTACACGGGAACGGAAACCGCCTCCCGCAGGCGGCGAACAGTTTTTCTCCGCGCCCGGGAGATCAATTTTGTTGGCCGCGGCGAGGCGTACCCTCCCGCCCAACGGCGGATCGTACTCGTCGAGCTCCCGGCAGAGGATTTGCCAATCCTCCACCGGGTCTCGCTCGTCCACCCCGGCCGCGTCGAGCACCGCGAGGAGCAACGGGCAGCGCTCCACATGGCGAAGGAAGCGCAAGCCGAGACCCCTTCCCGCGCTCGCCCCCTCGATGAGCCCGGGCACGTCGGCAAGGGCGAGACGGCGGTAGTCGCCCGCGCCGGCGGGCTCTGTCATCCCCACCGTCGGGTGGACCGTGGTGAACGGGTAAGCCCCGGTTCGCGGGGTCGCGCCCGTCCACTCGCCGAGCAAGCTCGACTTGCCCGCGTTGGGAAAACCGACCAGGCCCACATCGGCGATCGTCTTGAGGGCGAGGACGAAGGTTCCCTCCTCGGCGGCCCCCCCGGCGGTGTACTCGCGGGGCGTCTGGTTGGTGGCCGACTTGAAATGGAGGTTCCCGAGCCCGCCCTTGCCCCCNCGCAGCAGGCGGAACTCCTCCCCGTCGTGAAGGATCTCGGTGACGAGCCGACCNTCCTCCGCGCGCACCTCCGTGCCCACCGGCACATCGAGCACGCGGTCGCGCCCCCCGCGCCCGTTCTTCTGCTGGCCGCGGCCCGGCTGCCCGTTCTCCGCCCGCCAGTGCGGCTGGAANTGGAAGGCGCGCAGGTCNCCGACATTGCGGTTGCCCCGGAGAAGCAGGTCGCCCCCGCGCCCGCCATCGCCACCGTCGGGTCCACCCTTCGGCACGAAGCGGGCACGGCGCAGGCTGGCACTGCCATCGCCCCCGGCCCCAGAGGCGAGTTGCACGCGGGTCTCGTCGTAAAACATGCGGACGAGCCTAAGGGGGAGTCGGGCCCTCCGTCGAACCCTACCGCGCCTCGGCTTTCCCGCCACCGCCACCATCCGCGAGGCGCGCGCCGCGGTCCCTTCCCCCGGGGTTGCCCACCTCGCCATCCGTCGCCCCGACCGCACCCAATCCACCGCACAATCGCTTTCCTCAACTGCGGACCCTCGATCCCCGACCCGGCGTGCCCCTCCCGGGTCGAGCGCTTCAGGCGGTTCGGAACTCGACCGGCCCGGCGACCACCCCGCCCCGTTCCCCCAGCGGCAGCACCTCCCCGAGGCGCCTCGTCCGGTAGCGAAAGATCCCGCGGAGCTGCCAGCGCACGAACGGCCCGCCCACTCGTCCCCATGGGGGAAAGGGCAACTCGTAGGCGACATGATCACTCATCCGGGTCTGCCCCTCCGCCGTCTCCTCAAAGGTGTGGGTATGCCACCACGACCGGTAGGGCCCCTTGGTCTGCTCGTCCGCAAAGCGTTCCGGTGGCTCCCAGACCGCGATGCGCGACTGCCAGCGCTGGGGAATCCCGAGGAGACGAATGCGGTAGTTGATCCGCGCTCCCTCCTCCATGCTCACCTTTCCGGGCTCGAGGATCCGCAAGTGCAGCTGGGGCGGAGTGAGCGCGCGCAGGTTGGCCGGATCCGCGAAAAAGGGGAAGACCTCCTCCCGCGGCAGGGGAATGAGGGTCTCGGTGAAGAGGATCGGCATCGGCGGAGTGCCCGGAGAATCTCGCCCGGTCAGTACTTCACCGAACAGCCGTAGGGCCGGGTGGACTCCACCGCCACCGACCCGCCGCTGCGGGCCGCCTCGAGGGCGGCCGTCACATAGTTGGTCGCGGTCCCCGGCTCCCGCACCCGCGGATCGTCGTCGATGGCGCCCTGGTAAAGCAGGCGCCCCTCCGGCCCGATCACGAACATGTGCGGGGTGGTCCGGGCGGCGTAGGCCCGCCCGACCCGGCCCTCCGGATCGAGCAGGACCGCGGTGGGCGCAGCCCCCTTCGACTCCGTGAGCCGATCGGCTTCCGCCGGCGGATGGTGGCCCTGCTTCCCGGGGGCCGAGGACACGATGGACAGCCAGACGACGTCTTCGTCCGTCCAGCGCTCCTGCAGGGCCTGCATGTTCCCAGAGCCGTAGTGGGCCCGGACAAAGGGGCAACCGTGGTTCAGCCACTCGAGCACGACGTACTTCCCCCGGAAGTCCTCGAGCGAGTGCTCGGTCCCGCCCGTGTCCGGGAGGGTGAAGTTCGGGGCCGGTTCCCCCGTCGAGAGGGACGCGGCCGTGCCCGCGGTGGCCGCGGCGAGGAGCAGGAGGCTGGTGGAAAGAAGGGTGCGGAGGTTCATGGGCGGGGGAAACCGTTTGGGATTTGCGGTCAGGAGGCAAAGTGAACAGGGTGGAGTTGACGGTTTTTCGCAATGTGCTCCCCGTTTTTCCCATGATTGATTCCTCCGAGTCCGATCCCGTCTGGTCGCAGATCCGGCGGGACGCCCAGCAAATCATCGAGCAGGAACCCGTTCTCGCCAGCCAGGTGCAGGAGATCGTTCTCGACCGGGCGAGCCTCGAGGAGGTCATCGCCTACCGCCTCGCCGGCAAACTCACTTTCCTCTCCCACTGGGAGTACCACCTCGAGCATGTCTTCCTCGAGGCCATGGAGGCGGACCCCTCGATCGGCCGGGCCATCCGCGCGGACATCCGCGCCATCCACCACCGCGACCCGGCCTGCCTCAACGCGATCACCCCCGTCCTGTACTACAAGGGCTTCAAGGCGATCTGCTGCCACCGCGTCTCCCACTGGCTGTGGCGCCACCATCGCCGGCAATTGGCCCTCCACCTGCAGAGCCTGACCTCGGAGTTCTTTGCCGTGGACATCCATCCCGCCGCGAGGATCGGCTCCGGAATCCTCCTCGACCACGCCACCGGATTTGTCGCCGGGGAGACCTCCCGGATCGCCGACCACGTCTCCATCCTCCATGCCGTCACCCTCGGGGGCACCGGGAAGGTTTCCGGGGACCGCCACCCGAAGATCGACCGCGGCGTCCTCATCGGGACCGGCGCGAAGATCCTCGGGAACATCCGGGTCGGCGAGGGCGCCCGCATCGGCGCGAACAGCGTCGTCCTCGAGGACGTGCCTCCCCATGTCACCGTGGCCGGCGTTCCCGCCCGGGTGGTTTCGGAAAACGAGGTAGAGTCGCCCGCCGACGCCATGGACCACATCCTCCACCCCGCGGAGGAACCTCTCGGCTAATGCGCGCCCCGCCCCCATCCCTCCCCTCGCCCCATCGTCATGCCTGAAAACATCGTCATCCTCGGCTCCGGTTGCGCCGGCCTGACCGCGGCCATTTACGCGGCGCGGGCGAATCTCGAACCCCTCCTCCTCGAGGGCAGCCAGCCCGGGGGACAGCTGACCACCACCTCGGAGGTGGAGAACTTTCCCGGGTTCCCCGAGGGCGTGGACGGCTTTCTCCTCATGGACCACCTGCGGAAGCAGGCCAGCCGTTTCGGCACCCGCTTCCGGAACGCACTCGTGGAAAGCGCCGATTTGGACGGTCCCGTGCACCGCTTGCAATTGACGGACGGGTCCACCCTCGAAACGCAGGCCCTCATCATCGCCACCGGCGCCTCCCCCCGGCTTCTCGGGGTACCCGGGGAACAGGAAATGTACGGGGGCAAGGGCGTGACCACCTGCGCGACCTGTGACGGCGCCTTCTACCGCGATGAGGTGGTGGCGGTGGTCGGGGGCGGGGACTCCGCCTGCGAGGAGGCCCTCTTCCTCACCCGCTTCTGCGAGAAGGTCTACTTGGTGCACCGCCGCGACGAACTCCGCGCCTCCCCCATCATGGCCGAGCGGGCCCTCCAGCACGAGAAGATCGAGCCCGTCTGGAACTCCGTGGTCGAGGAAGTCCTCCCCGACGAGAACGGCAACACCCGCGGCCTCCGGTTGCAGAACCGGGCCACCGGGAAAGGCTCCGAGCTCGCCTGCCGCGGTGTCTTCATCGCCATCGGGCACATCCCGAACACCGCCCCCTTCCGCGGCCAGCTCCGCATGGACGAGGCCGGTTACCTCCTCCCCGAGTCCGGTAGCCAGGTACGCACGGCCCGCCCGCGCGTCTACGTGGCCGGTGATTGCGCGGACTCCGTCTACCGGCAGGCCATCACTGCCGCCGGTATGGGTTGCCAGGCGGCCATCGACGCGGAGCGGGACCTCGGCGAGGCTTTCGGGGTGGCCGAGCCGGCGGTGGCCGACCGCGCCTGAACCACGGCCGGGACTTCTCCGGCGCGGAGCGCCCGGGCTTGCCCCGAGCTGCGCCATCGCCCGGGTCCGGACGATTTGCCGTTTGACACCCATGGAACGACGGGAAAGCCTCCGAGTGGCTCTACGGGGAGCCTCACCCCGCGCGGTCGCGCTCCCGTGTTTCGCTTCCCAGAACCACCGCTGGGACCGTGTCCTGCCGCCACCCTCCTTCTTTTGATTTAGAGCCGACCTGTAGTCACCGGATGAGTGAATCGGAAAGTGAAGTAGAAGAGCGCCCCGTGGAGGGCGTTCTCGAGATTCTCAGGAACAAGACGGGCGAGTTGCTCCAGCCGCAGTACAACGGCCGCACCCGCCCGGACGACACCTTCGTGCCAAAGGAGCTCATCCGCCGCTTCAAGCTGCGCCCGGGCAACTACCTCGCGGGGAGCGCGCTGCACGATCCCCGCTTCCCCAACCCCAAGTTCCGCTACCTCGAGACGGTCGACGGCGATCCCATCGATGTGCGCAAGCGACGGCTCGCCTTCCCCCAGCTGACCACGATCACCCCGCAGGAGATGCTCCGGCTGGAGCACTCCGATGGCCGCATGACCACCCGGATCATGGATCTCTTCTGCCCCATCGGCAAGGGGCAGCGCGGACTCATCGTGGCCCCGCCCCGCACCGGGAAGACCACCCTGCTCAAGGACATCGCCGCCGGCGTCCTCGAGAACCACCCCGAGTGTCACCTCATGGTCCTGCTCTGCGACGAGCGGCCCGAGGAGGTCACCGATTTCCGGCGCACGGTGGAGGCCGAGCTGTACGCCTCCTCCAACGACGAGGAAATCCCCAACCACCTGCGCGTGGCCGAGCTGGCCATCGAGCGGGCGAAGCGCCTCGTGGAGGTGGGCAAGGACGTCGTCCTCCTCGTCGACTCGCTCACCCGGATCTCCCGCGCCTACAACTCGGCGAAGGGCGGGGGCGGCCGCACCATGACCGGCGGCCTCGACATCCGTGCCCTCGAGAAACCCCGCCAGCTCTTCTCCGCCGCGCGGGCCACCGAGGAGGCCGGCAGCCTGACCATCGTGGCTTCCGCGCTCATCCAGACCGGCAGCAAGATGGACGACCTGATCTTCCAGGAGTTCAAGGGGACCGGCAACATGGAGATGGTGCTCGACCGGAAAATTGCCGAACTGCGGATCTGGCCGGCCATCAACATCAACGCGTCCGGCACCCGCAAGGAGGAGCTGCTCCTCGCCCCCGACGTCCTCGAGAAGTCCCGCTTCTTCCGCCGGGCGATTGCCCCCCAGAAACCGGAGGACGCCGCCGAGACGGTCATCGAGCGGATGGGCAAGACCGGGACGAACGCGGAATTCCTCCGACTCCTCAACCTCTGATCCTTTCGGGATTGCCAAGGGCGCGGCGCCGTCTCATCACGGGAGGCTTGCCACTCCCGGAGGCCCTCTCCCTCTCCCAACTGCAGACCTAGCTCGATTCGAATGGAACATCCTTTCGCGGAACAGTGCCAAGAGCTCGCCCGCTCGATCCTGTGGAACAACTTGAGCGCCATCCGGGAGGACGGCATGCTCGATCCCGTCGGGGAAGAGGTACCCGTGCCCAACGAGCCCGGCCACGCGGTTCTCGCCATCGGCGAGTACTTCCGGGCCGAGGGGGAGCTCCAGCTCGACCAGTTCGACCTGCCCGATCTCGCCGCCCGCGCCCTCTCCGCCCAGGTGGCCAACAGCGGGCAGGATGAGAACGGCCTCGCCTACGGCGCGCTCGGCATGCTCAGCTTCGGACCGGCGCGGGACCGCAATGAGGTCTGGATCCGGCTCGACGAGGAGGTCCGCGAGACCCTCGACCGACAGCTGCTCACGCGGGAGGACTTCACCGACCACCGGCAGGCCTTCAACATCGCCAAAGCGGTCACCCGTTTCAGCTTCGGGCTGACGCGCAAGGACGAGACGGGCAAGCTCATCGAGCGGTTCCTCGCCCCCCTGGAGGAGAAGTCCGCCACCGGGTACTTCGACGACAGCGGCGAGCACGGCATCGGCGGAGTGTACGACATCTACGGAATCCTTTCCTTCGTCCTCATCCGCCAGTCCCTCCAGCTGCACGCGAACGTGCACTTGCGGGACCGCAAGCTCCCCAGCCTCCGCACCCACGGGGAGAAGTACTTGAAGGTCCTCCTCGATCTCGTCCGCCAGGACGGTCTCGGGTGGGCCTACGGGGAAAATATCGGGGCCTACGGCCAGATGCACTGCATCAGCCTGATCCTGCAGGCCCTCCGCGACAACTGGGTGGCGCCTGAGCGCAAGCCCGTCTACCTCGATCTTCTCCGGCGGCTTTTCCAGTTCTTCTTCGAGACCTACGTGGACCAGGAGGAGGGCACCATCGTCGTGCGGGACCACGAGCGCACCTCCCTCGCGCGCCACACCTCCCGGCTCGCCAATTTCGACGCCGCCCGCTACCTCAGCCAGTGGTCGCGCCTCGCCCGCTCCATCGGGGGCACCCTCGCCGACGCCCGCCCCGCGCCCGCCAAGTCCGGGGGCAAGCTCTTCTTGTTCGAAAAGGGACGGCGCGAGCACGGCCTCTTCAACTACAGCGACGCCCAGTCCGGGCTGCACCTGCAAATCCCCCTGGTCGGGAACCGGGCCCGCGCCAACAGCGACTCCCTCGCCTTCCCCCACGCCCCCGGCCTCTTTGACTGGCCGACCGGCCGCTACCTGCCCCTCTTCCAGCCGGAGCTGCGGATCGGGGAGGATCGGGTGGTCCCCTCCTACTACGGCAAGGGTTGCACCACCGGGCTCGGTCGCGGCAACGCCCTCTACTTCACCTACGAGCAGCCCGATTTCATCACCGTCGAGGAAAAAATCCTCAGCGGGATCGGATCCTGCCGGGTCCGTTGGGAATTCCGGGGCTCGCGGATCTCCAGCGAGTTCGCCTTCGAGGTGCGCACGCAGACGCAAATCCAGGGCATGCGCTACACCATGGCGGTCGGCCTCCCCCACTCCCGCCACTGCATGGAGACCTCCCTGCGCCTTGGCGACGAGGGCCTCCGGCCGAACATCCTCAAGGACGACTTCCAGGGAGAGTGGCGAGAGAACGAGATCGTCACCAACGATCCGAACGCGCGCACCTACTGGGGCCCTCTCTTCTACCTGCAGACCCTCGAGCGCGACCACCCCCTCGTCCTGCGCCCGGGCCAGACCTACCGCTTCGCCATCGAGTTCGAGCCCGATCTCGCCCTCGTCGGCGGTTGAGCGCCGCCCGCTCCGCCGCCTCCCCCTCCCGTGCTCAGCCGGCGCATCATCCCGTGCCTCGATGTCGACGCCGGCCGGGTGGTCAAGGGTGTACGCTTCCGGGAGCTGCGCGATGCCGGCGACCCCGTGGCGATCGCCCGGGCCTACCAGGAACAGGGAGCGGATGAGTTGGTCTTTCTCGACATCACCGC
>P_2C_Liq_1_UnCtyDRAFT_1001074_pt1 | contig 10716 bp, 10 predicted proteins | sample Pon2CUnioCityCA_2_FD_10234 | JGI IMG/M metagenome (IMG submission 10234)
CTATTTTCATCCAAAGAAATAGCAGCACAAAAAGATTCTATTGCGTTACAGCGAAAAGCAAGAAAATTATTACGCCAAGGAAACGAGTTATACAAAAAACAACAATTTACAGATGCTTCTGTAGCATACAGAAAAGCTTTGGGTAACGATTCTGATTATGACAAAGCATCTTATAATATGGGGAATGCTTTGTACCAAAGCAAAAACTTTAAAGAAGCAATCCCGCAATATGAACTTACTGCAAAAACTGCCAAAGACAAGTTTACCAAAGCAGAAGCGTATCATAACATTGGTAATGCTATGATGGAATCTAAAAATTACCAAGGTGCTGTTGATGCCTTTAAAAATTCGTTACGAAATAATCCTAATGATGACGAAACTCGTTATAACTTAGCAGTAGCCCAAAAGTTGTTGGATAAACAAAATAAAGACAACAAAAACGATAAGAATAAAGACAATAAGGATAACAAAAACAAGGATAACAAAGATAAAGACGACAAAAACAAGGACAAGGACAAAAATAAAGACGGAGACGATAAGAATAAAGATAAAAAGGACGACAAAGACGGAGATAAAGACAAGAATAAGGATAAAAACAAAGATCCAAAAAACAATAAAGACGATAAAAACAAAAAGAAACAACAGCCTCAAAAAGGTAAAATGACTCCAGAACAAATTAAACAACTGTTAGAGAGTTTAAATAACGAAGAGAAAAAGACCCAAAAGAAAATGAATGCTAGAAAAGCAAAGGGTAAAAAAGTAAAACAAGAAAAAGATTGGTAATTTAGTAGCTCGTAGCAAAAGAATGATGAAGTTGAAATTTTACATATCAATATTTATAACATTACTAACAGTTTCTGTTGTTGCTCAAGAGGCAAAACTGACTGCCAAAGTGAGTAAAAACAAATTGGGTGTAAATCAGCGTTTGCGCATAGAATTTTCCATAAACAAACAAGGTGGAGATCATTTTTCTCCTCCAAATTTTACCAATTTTAAAATTGTTGGTGGGCCAAGTCAGTCAGTAAGTCAATCTTGGATAAATGGTAAGGTAACTTTTAATCAATCCTATACTTATATCATTCAACCTAAAAAAAAGGGCGAGTTAACTATTGGTGCTGCAAGTATAGAAATTGGTGGTAAAACTATCAAATCAAATCCTGTAAAAGTTATTGTTTTAGATGCTGTAGAGTTGCCAAAAAACCCTAACGACCCTAATTATATTGCACAACAAAATATTCATCTAGTCGCAGAAGTCTCTAAGTCTAGACCTTATGTTGGTGAAGGTATTTATGTAGAGTACAGGTTGTATGTAAGCGAGAATATTAGTGTTTATGACACAAGTGTTACTGAAGCACCACAATATAATGGTTTTTGGAATCAAGATATTAAGATCAATGGTTTTCCTGTAAAAATGGGAAAATACAATGGTGAAGATTATAGGTATATAGTCTTGCAGAAAGCATTATTAGTCCCTACAAAAACCGGAAATTTAGCCATTGACCCCATGAAAATGGATATTGTTATAGGCGTTCCTACTGGTAGAGCAGATTTTTTTGGAAATGTGATTACTAGAAATATTAGAAAAGAATTTGCATCACCAAAAAAAAATATTCATCCAAGAAGCCTTCCTCTAGAAGGAAAACCTGAAAACTTTACAGGTGCTGTTGGTGATTTCAATTTTGCAGTAACATTAAGTAAAGACATCTTAAAATCAAACGAAAGTTCTGAAATAAAAGTTAGTGTTACAGGTAAAGGAAACTTAAAATTGTTTGAGCTTCCAGAAGTAACAACTCCTACTGAATTGGAAAAATATCAACCAGAAAGAAAGGAGAAAGTAAGCGTTAGAGCATCAGGAATTTCAGGTTCTGTATCAGATATTTATACTGTTGTACCACAATACAAAGGGAAATATAAAATACCAAATGTGAACTTCTCGTATTTCAATCCAAAAGAAAAAAAGTATTATACGCTTTCATCTGAAGATTTATATGTTGATGTAATTGAAGGTAAAGAATTGATTACAAATACAGATAAAATTGACAATTCTATTCAAAAACAAACCGTTAGGTTAACTGGTAAAAATTTCAGATATATTCAAACAAAAAGTTCTTTTGAGCCTATTGATGATGAAGATTTTTTCAAATCTAATCTATATTACATCTTGTTATTCTTACCTTTAATTGCAATTCCTATTGGTGTTTTTATAGGGAAACAAAATGAAGTTAGAAATAATGATATTGTAGGAAACAAATTAAGAAAAGCAGAGAGATTAGCTAAGAAATACCTTTCTGAGGCAAAAAAACAATTAGGAAATAAAGAAGCATTTTATGAGGCTTTAGAACGTGCATTACACAATTATTTAAAGGCAAAATTAGGTGTAGAAACTGCAGAAATTAGTAAAGAAAGAATTACTCAGATTTTACAAGATAAAAATGTAAATGAAGCTACTAACAAACAATTTATAGATGTTTTAAAAAGTTCTGATTTTGCAAGATATACGCCAATTACCAACACAGAAATGGAAGCAGAATTTGAGCGTGCAAAAGAAGTTATTGTTCAATTAGACAAACAAATTTAGCGATGAAAAAATTATTTTTTTTACTGTTGATGACAATCGCAAATTCACTTTTTTCACAAAGTGTAGATAGCTTATTTGTTACTGCCAATAATTTGTACAAAAATGAAAAGTTTGAAGAAGCTATTAAGCAATACAAACAAATAGAAGCTCAAAAAGTTGTTTCATCAGAACTGTATTACAATCTAGGAAATTCATATTACAAACTTAACAAAGTTGGTCCTTCTATTTATTATTATGAGAAAGCCCTTAAGTTAAATCCATTAAACCAAGATGTAAAAAATAATTTGGTTTTTGCCAAACGTTTGGCTTTAGATAATATCGAAGAATTACCACAAACTGTTTTTCAGAAATTAAATAAAAATTACCTGCAAAAACTATCGTATAATCAATGGGCAGTTGTAGTTATCATATTTTCTTTTTTAGGAGGATTACTATTTCTACTTTATTATTTTGCTTATTCTCCTTCAAGAAAAAGATTGTTTTTTGTAACAAGTATGACTTGTTTTATCCTTTTAGCTATTTCTATTTTTATAACTTACAATCAATATAGTTTTTCTAAAAATAACAAAGAGGCAATTGTATTTGCTGAAAAAACAGAAGTTCGAAATGCACCAACTTTAAATTCAGAAGAGGTCTTTACTTTACACGAAGGCACAAAAGTGATTGTCTTAGATGCTGTTGATAATTGGAAAAAAATAAAATTAATTGATGGAAAATTAGGTTGGATTATTGCGTCTGAAATAAAATTACTAGACTCTTTCTAGAAAATTTACTTTTTAAAAACTTCTTTTTTTTGTGATTAAGAATCATAAAAACTATTTATAATTATTATTTAATATATAAATAAAAATTAATAACTATTTTCATCTAAATTTGCATAGTTCATCTAATTAGAACCATAAACTTTAGAGATCATGAATAGAAATAAACGTAAAATTCTAATTCTTTCAGATTTAGATAAAAATTCTAAAGAAGTAATAGAATATGCTATCACTGTTGCCAAAGAAATCAATGGTGCTCTTGAACTATTATGTGTAAAAAAACCAAGTGATATTGTTACATTAGATAACCCTCTTTCTGCAGTGAGAAATGTTAACAATGAGTATATCAAGACAGAACAAAAAGTAAAAAAACTAGTAAGAAGTATTACTAAAGAAGATTTTATTTCAGTGAAAAACACCATTTTATTTGGTAATGTAAAAAATGAAATCAGTACTTATATCAAACATTCTAATCCAGATTTTATCATATTAGGAAAAAAGCAAAAAAGTTTTTTAAGTCTAAATAGTGATAATATCACAGATTTTGTTGTAAAAAAATACAATGGTAAAGTTTGCATTGCAAACAAAACTACAATTCTTGAAATCTATGAAATATTGAATCGTAGAACTCAAAAAGGACAAACCGCTTAATATCATCTTAATTTATTATAAACTGCCAATATTTAGAAAAATCAAATCTCTAGATATTGGCAATTTTGCTTCTTTGAAATGTCTTTAATTTTTAGAATTAAAAAATATTTTTATTTAAAATAGATTTATTAACTTGGTTTCTTTAAAATCAACCAATTTACCACAACAATGAAAAACTTTTTTTCTAACCTAAAAGGCGATGCTTTTGGGGGTATAACTGCGGGTATTGTTGCCTTACCACTTGCTTTAGCTTTTGGTGTTTCCTCTGGTTTAGGACCAACAGCAGGTTTGTATGGTGCCATTTTTATCAGTTTTTTTGCAGCACTTTTTGGAGGAACAAATACTCAAATTTCTGGACCAACTGCTCCAATGACTGCAGTAAGTATGGTTATTATTGCAGGAATTGTTGCTGCAAATGATGGTGATGTTTCTAAAGCTTTACCTGCCATTTTAACTGTTTTCTTATTAGCTGGTTTATTCCAAATTGGATTAGGTTTTTTAGGCTTAGGAAAATACATTAGATATATACCATATCCTGTTGTTTCTGGTTTTATGACTGCTATTGGAGTTATTATTTTACTAACTCAGGTTTTACCATCACTAGGTTATTATCCAAAAGAGGATATAGAATTTGTATCAAAATTTAAAGCCCAAGCAGAAGAAGTTATTTTAGAAAACATACTAAAAGATGAAGCTGGTGAAGGTATTTTGGTTTTAGAAGATTTTAAAGAAACTATTTCAAGAGCAGAAAAAATAACTCCTGAAGATATTAACAGAGAATCTCAAATTTTAGCAGCTAAAAATGCATCAGGAACTATTGGTGCAATTCGTGTTTTTCCAAGAGCAATTAAAAATGTTAATTGGTTAGAGTTATTATTGGCATTAGGTACTATTTTTATTATCTACGGTTTTAAAAGAATAACTAAAGCTATTCCAAGCACCTTAGTTGCATTAATTGTTATGTCTGGAATAGCTGTAGGCTTTGGTTTAGATTATAGAACAATTCAGGAAATTCCAGGAGGAATCCCCATACCAAAATGGGAAATTATCACAGAATTTAATTTTAGTACAATAACACCTTATATTTTTACGGCACTTACATTATCGCTTTTAGGAGCTATAGATTCTCTTTTAACAAGTGTTGTTGCAGATAATATGACCAAAACCAAACATAAACCCAATAAAGAACTCGTTGGTCAAGGAATAGGAAATAGTATTGCTGCAATTTTTGGTGGAATTCCTGGTGCTGGAGCCACAATTAGAACAGTAGTAAACATTAATGCTGGTGGTAAAACTAAATTATCTGGTATGATTGCTGGTGTAATGCTTTTAATAATTATGCTTTTATTAGGTCCTATTGCATCAAAAATACCTGCTGCTGTTTTAGCTGGCATTTTAATTACTGTAGGTATTGGCGTGATGGATTATAAGGGTTTAAAAGCAATTCCTTATTTACCAAAAGACATTAAACTTGGTTTTATCAAAGTAAGTTCAGAAGTTTTAATAATGCTTATAGTTTTATTTCTCTCTACCTTTTGGGACTTAATTTATGCTGTAGGTATTGGTTTGGTAATTGCTTCTTTAATGTTTATGAAAAAAATTGGAGATATTACTGGTAAAAGAAGTTTAGTAAAGAATTTAGATGAAGAATCTTGGCCAGATGAAAAAGGGTTTCCTAAAAAATTAAGAGAAGAAGTTTTTATTAAACATATCAAAGGACCATTATTTTTTGGTTCTACAAGCGATTTTCAACAACTGGTAAGCCAAATACCTCCAACAGCATCAAAAGTAATTATGAGGTTAGTAAGAATGCATTATATGGATCAATCTGGTTTGTATGCCATGGAAGATATGCTCTTAGACTTAAAAAACAAAGATGTAGAAGTTTTATTCGTAGGTTTACAAGAACAGCCTAAGTATATGATGGAAAGAATTGATATCATTCCAGATTTTATTCCTAGGGAACACATTTTTGATGATTTTAACGGTTGCGTTGAATGGATTAAAGAAAATGTTGAAGACAAATATTAAAATAAACAATTATGAAAAACACATACTACCATCAATTATTAGAAAATAATAAAGATTGGGTTCAAAAAAAATTAGATAATGACCCACAATATTTCGAAGAATTGTCTAAAGGTCAAAGGCCACCTGTTTTATGGATTGGTTGTGCAGATAGTAGAGTACCAGCAAATCAAATTACAGGTACGCTTCCAGGTGAAATTTTTGTGCATAGAAATATAGCAAATATGGTAGTACATACAGATATGAACATGTTAAGTGTTTTAGACTATGCAGTAAATCACTTAAAAGTAAAACATGTTATTGTTTGTGGACATTACGGTTGTGGAGGAGTACAAGCTGCTATGCAAAATAAATCTTTAGGATTAATTAATAAATGGATTAGAAACATTAAAGAAGTTTATAAAGATAATTATACTGAACTTAAAAAAATTAAAGATGATAAAAAACGTTTTGATCGTTTGGTAGAATTAAATGTTATAGCTCAAGTATATGATTTGGCAAAAACATCAATAGTGCAACAAGCTTGGACGGATGATACTGGATTAGAAATTCATGGATGGGTTTATGGCTTAAACGATGGACTTATAAAAGATCTTAGAGTATCTATGGATAGTGCGGCTCATTTAGATGATATATTTACGTTAGATTTAAACTAAATTATTAGAAAATATAAAGTAAAAAACTATCAGAGAAAATGATTTTTCTGATAGTTTTTGCATCTAATATCAATAAAATAAGATTGCTTTACAACATCTGAATAACTGCATAGTATATAGGCATTCCTAAAGTAATATTAAACGGAAATGTAATTCCAAGTGCCATAGGTATATAAATACCAGCATCTGCTCTAGGCTCTGCCAGTTTCATAGTTGCAGGAACAGCAATATAAGAAGCACCTGCTCCTAAAATTGCAAACAATAATCTGTTACCTGGACTTTCTGTAATAAATCCGCTTAAATACGCTACAATTACTCCATTAATTAACGGAACAACAATTCCGAAAATAAATAAAAAAATTCCGTGCTTTTTAAATCCTTTTATTCTGCTTGCCGTTACCATTCCCATTTCTAAAAGAAATAACGATAAGAATCCTTTAAATATATCAGTTGTAAAAGGCTCAATTCCTCTAGCTTGAGTTGCATCAGCAATTAAACCAATTAACAAACTTCCTACTAACATTAAAACACTTCCTCCAGTAAATGAATGAGCTACTAGTTTTGGTATCGATTTATTTTTCTTTTTAGTCCTGTCAAAAACAACAATCAAGATAACTCCTACAATAATTGCTGGAGATTCCATAATTGCCATAATTGCAACCATATGACCACCAAAAGAAATTCCTTGATTTTCTAAGAAAGAAACAGCAGTTACAAAAGTTACCGCACTTACAGAACCATAAGCTGCTGCAATGGCTCCTGCATTTGGTACTCCTACTTTCTTTTTTAATGCAAAAAAAGCATAGATAGGCACAATAGTAGAGAGTGCTATTGCAAATAAAATAGAATATAAAATTTCTGAATCGAACTCACTGTGAGATAATTCTTGCCCTCCTTTAAATCCAATTGCAAATAGTAAGTACAATGAGATAAATTTAGATGAGGATTCTGGTATTTTTAAATCGCTCTTTAAAATTGTAGCAATTATTCCCAAGACAAAGAATAGTAATACGGGATTTGTAAGGTTACTAATTAATACGTCAATGTTCATTTTTAGTTAGTTTTTGATGGTGCAAAACTAAATGCAATAAATCATTTATTTTTATTTAAATTTGTTATACAAAACATAAATTATTTTTATGAACTTTACATTACATCAATTAAAAGTTTTTACCACCATTGTTGAAAACAGTAGTATTACCAAAGCTGCTAATGAGTTGAATATGACACAACCTGCAGCATCAATACAATTAAAAAATTTTCAAGATCAGTTTGACATCCCTTTGTCTGAAGTAGTAGGAAGACAATTTTATGTCTCTGATTTTGGTAAAGAAATTTATCAAATTGCGAATGATATTTTAAATAAGACCGAAGAAATTCAATATAAAACAGAAGCTTTTAAAGGATTACTTTCTGGTAAATTAAAAATATCTGTAGTTTCTACTGGGAATTATGTAATGCCTTTTTTTTTGAATGGATTCTTAAAACAGCATCCAAATGTAGAGTTGGTGATGGATGTTTCTAATAAAACTCAAGTGATTCGAGATTTAGAACAAAACTTAGTTGATTTTTCTTTAGTAACAGTTAGTCCAAATCATTTAGATATTTTTGAACATCCTATTATGGAAAACCAATTGGTTTTGGTAGCATCTAAAGATAACAAAATCTCTAATAGTAAAGATAACGATGATTCTATCTTTAATTCTATTCCGCTAATTTATAGAGAAGAAGGCTCAGGAACAAGGTATACAATGCAAAAGTTTTTTAAAAAAGAAAAAATATCACCTAAAATTAAAGTAGAACTAACCTCAAACGAAGCTATAATACAAGCCGTAATTGCTGATATTGGTGTGTCTATTGTGTCTCTATTGAGTATAAAAAATGAATTATTACAAAATGAATTAAAGATTATTCCTGCAAAAGGATTACCCTTAAAATCTGAATGGAAACTCATTTATTTAAAAAAGAAAAAGCTTTCACCAGTGGCAAAAGCTTTTTTAGAATATGTTGAGTCTGAAAAAGAAAATGTAATCAAAAACTATTTTAATTGGTTAGAAAAAATAGCTATTTTCTCTTAACCTTTGTCATTTTCCCTTCCCAAGATCTTCCTCCTAGAGAAGATGTATAATACACTCTTTTACCTTTTACTTTATTAACTACTATATGCATCTTTGTACCCATTTTAAATGGGAAATTTGGCAAGTTAGATTCTTTAATTGTCAAGTAATACTCGCAATTAGTTACCCATTCTATTTCTGATTTTATAAAATGTTCTTTTTCATTATGATACTCTGTGTGCGTATTTTCTTGAAAAACTACGATTACGTCTTTCTTAGCGTTTTTGTATTTAAATGTGTTATTCTTTAAAATAAAACATTTGTCAGCAGTAAAAGACATCAAGGTCATAAGACCTAATAAAACTAAAAACTTGTAACTCTTTCTCATTTACTTTAATGGTTTAATGGTAGCAATTTACAAAAAATCTACTACGTATTATATAATTTCTACAGGGGTTTTTGCTTGTTTTACTTCCTTTATTATCGAAGGAAAAATAGTGGGGGCAATTTTTTTTACTGGAGAATATAGAATAGATTCTTCTAAAGTTTCTTTTTCTATAAAAGGGATTGTGTCGTTCATTTTACCAAAGAAAATAAATAAAACACTTAAAATTAAACCAATTTTAAGAGCTCCAAAAACTCCTCCTAAAATTTTATTTATAACTCCTAAAGCAGCGAAATCTGCTAATTTAGTGAGTAACTTTCCCAGCAATGCAATAATAAGAATAATAATAACAAAAGTCGTAGCAAATGCAGCTAAAGTTATATATTCTTCATCCCAAGATACAAATTCTTTTAGAAAATTTGAAGCAAAATAAGAAAAATGAATAGCTCCATAAACACCTCCAATCAAGGCAACCAAAGAAGCAACCTCAACAAATAAACCTTTTATTACTCCTCTAACAAAACCAAAAAGCAATAAAGCAGCAATAATAATATCGAAAATATTCATTTGTATTATTTCTTCAAACCTACACCTTTTTTTCAAAATTTAAAAATGGGGTTGTATATTTACCTTTTAAACAATGAGTATGCCAGAAATTAAATCATTAAAAGAAAAATGGGGATTGTTAGTTGAAAAATTAACCAATCAATTTGCTGATGGAGATGAGCTAAACATTGATGGAATTATCTATTTAATAGGTGTTCAAGAATTAGGTCAAGGGCATAGAACTTTTAAAAAAGATGAAAAAGTAAACTTAATGCATATTGCAATATGCAAATTACTAGAACCTTATGGGTATTATGAATTTGATTTTTTTGATGATGATGGTTGGCCACATTACAAAAGTCTTACAGAATTACCAAATTTAAAACCTGGCGAACAAACTGTTTTAATGAAAGAATCAATTGTTCATTATTTCGAAGAACTCTCTTATTTGAAATAACAATTTGGTATACTTCTTGAAATCTATCTAAAGATTAAATTCTAAAAAATGAAAAAATTAACCTTTCTAATTGTTTTAATATCTGCTGTTTCTTTCGGACAATATACTGTACAAGGTAAAATGACTCCTGCTATAAAAAGCGACTGGGTTATCTTATATAAAATAGAGGGTGCAAGGCAAAAATTCGTGCAAAACTCAAAAATAAAAATCGACTCTATTTCTAATCAAGGTAAAAAACAGGTTATTGGTCGTTTTAATTTTACATTACCAAAAGATACTCCAGTTGGCGCCTATAGAATTACCTATAAATTAAAAGGTGCTGGTTTTGTAGATTTTATTTTTAACAAAGAAAATGTTGGTTTTGGCTTTCATCCAGAGTATCCAAATCAATCTGTTATGTTCTCAGAATCTAAAGAAAATATTTTCTATCGCAACTATTTAACAGCAATTGCTAAAGCACAACAAAGATTAGATTCGCTTCAAGTTACAGCATTAAGAAATCCTAATTTAAACCTAAAACCTGAATATAAAAAAGCATATAGCAAAGTTAATTCAATTCAAAAAAAATATTTAGAAGCTGCTAACGGATTGTATGTG
>P_2C_Liq_1_UnCtyDRAFT_1001075_pt1 | contig 10712 bp, 26 predicted proteins | sample Pon2CUnioCityCA_2_FD_10234 | JGI IMG/M metagenome (IMG submission 10234)
TCTTTTATTGGCTTTGGTTCCAATTCCAAAACTGAAATTACCTTCTTACTACTATGAGTATTAGAAGTAGAACTTAATAGTAAAAATGTTGTCAAAATCCCTAAGAACTTTTTCATATATATAAATATTAATTAAACTTAATTGTTGGTTTTTATATCGTTAAGATATTGTTCTCTTAACTCATTTAACAATTCACGTTCATATTCAGAATAGTATCCTCTTTCCTGAATCTTTGTGATAATCTCCCTACTAGCTTCAACAGTATTAGTCAAATCATAAGGTTGGTTCAAAAATAACCACTTATCAATTTTCATCAATGCTTTAGCTAATTCTTCATCAACCTCTTTCATCAAAGATTTTGTAAATACTTATCTAACTTATCATAGGTTTCTTTTCCGCTGGAACTCATTCTATCATAATCCCAACTTAAATCACCTACCATATCTTCAATAGATTCTAAGATATCATTCACCTCATCTTGAGTAAAAATCTTTTCAGTATATCCTTTTACTTTACTCATAACTGTATTTCTATATTAATTTTAATGCTTCTTGTAATCCTTTTTCTAATGCCTTTTCATATGTTGGATATTCGTGGTTATCATTAAACCAGTAAGACCCTTTTACTACGAAATTAGGATTACTGTCTGGGTCTGCTTGTAAATCCCATTTTTGGGCTTGTACTATATAATTTACTCCATCCTTATATCTTTCAGGACTTATTACTACATCTATATTATGATTTTCCCTTAACCATTTTTGAAGTAATGATTGTGAAGTAGCGGGGTATAGTATATGATTAATTTTTGCTTTTTCTCTACCGTATTTTAAAACATCTTTAATAAAGTCTGTACAATCTCCGTTTAACTCACCCTTGGCATTATAATAGTTTCTTCGAGTTGATGAAAACGAAATCCCCACTACCTCACGTGTATATCCTTTTTCATAAGCTAATTTAGATGTTTCAAATGTTATTAACTCTTCTTTCATAACTCTATGCTGTTATCCAATTAGTTTCATCCATTAATTGTAAAGATTCAGAACCATCGTATTCTTCGATGATGAACTTAGAACCTTCAGTTATCCAAACTACCTGTAAATCCGGTACTCCACCAGAGTAAACATCTTCCCATGTCTTTTCAACAAAATCAATCATTTTCTGAATCAGTTCTTTGTACTTAGGGTCATCCCAAACTCTAAGTTGGGTAATTCCACCTTTTTCATTTGGAACGAATTCCATATTGTGTTTTTCCTCAACCAACTCAATCAAAGTTGGGTTGAAGATTGCTTCGATAGGAGCACCCCAACTTGAAAATCCTGCTCCAAAGCCAGGTGATACCAATACACCTACTTTACCATCTTTAATAACCTTTTCCATAATCTTCTCTTAATAGATTTAATAAATATTGCTCTTCACTATTGTAACAATCTTTTGTAACCACATTACAAATAACAGATTTATAATGAGCTGGAATGGTTGATACAACTAATAATCGTGATAACCACTCTTTCTGCTGAATACTCAAATACTTCTTAATCTCTCTCATATTTCAAATATACGAAAAAAAGTTGGAACTACCAAATTTATTTTACAATTTTCTAAATTCAGGTTGGATTATTTTCCAAATGATTGGTGATACATCTCTACCATCCAACATTGAAAAAAGAATTGAAGGGTATTTGTATCTTTTGGCCAATGAAGCAAATTCGGCACGAGTGAACTCTTTACCATAAACCCCAAAGTATGTATTCCTTACCTTATTGAATATCCATTCATATTCTTTCTTTAGAGTGTTGAACTCATTCTTTAGGGTATTCTCATACTCTTTGATTTTAGTATAGAATTCATCGGGCACATCTTTCAACAAATCTTCCATATTATCACCATTGGAAAGAACTTCCCATACAGATTTAGTAGAGATTTCTGTCATAATCTTATGAAGTCTGATGTATTCTTCACCTTTGATTTTACATCTATCACCATTTGAGAACTTAACTACAAATCCTTCAAAATTATTACCTATTATTTTTTTTAGGTTTCTATATTTGTTAGTACTATATTGTCTAACAACATCATATCCATTCTTTCTAAATTGGTCTAACGAATATTCTTCACCTGATTTGGTTCCGATTCTACCTAATAAAACTAATCTTTCTGCTCCTACATAATCTACAACAATTCTATTTTCTGGATATATAATTTCGAACATATAAGTTGAATCTTTGGAGAAGTGAGATTGTTGAAATTTATCTTTAAACATCTCACCACCTTTAATTGCTTGTTCAGAAGTAAAAGAACCTCTAGAGGCAAAAATCCATTTACTACCATAATAAAATGCAATACCTAACGAACCATCCATTTTCTCATATACCTCATACTCTTCAGTTTCAGTATGTTTCTCTTCCTCCATATTAAAGAACTTTTTAAATGGACGTGCGACTACATTACCATCAGTATCAGTTACCAATCCTCTACATTGTAAAGTTACCTCATCCCACTTACCTTCGTATTGAGTAGTTTGTGAGTAGTTCCAAATAGTCAAAGGCAAGGTTGGGTGGGTTTGTTTAATCAACCAACCATCTTCGTAATATTTGTTTAAGGTTTCTAACATTATAACTTTACTTCAAATCTATTTTCCATCTTTTCTAAAGTCTCATCAGGAACTCCGTGCTGATTTACCCCACCATGTCTATTTTCTACAATAAGGGAATATACCATATAACCATATTTTTCAGCCATTTCGTAGTAAGGTTTCATTTCCCATTCTTGTGTGAATGTGTTTGAAACTATAACACGGTTGCAACGTAAGTTCATACATTCTTCGACTGAAACCTTACACCACTTATGGGCATTTGATAACTTATTCGCATCAAACTTATATTCACCATTTCTGATAAAATACATATCAGCCTCAAAATGTTCACCAACTAATGATTTTGCTAATGTTGATTTACCACTTCCAGGTAAACCTCTTAATAAGAATAACTCTTTCATAATCAAAAATCTCCGTAATTTACTTGGAAACAACTAATTCCGTTGTCTCTCCACATTTTAACAACTTTGTTTCGGTCATCGTAAACACACATAATCTCGTGACCTTCTTCAATCATCTCGTCCAACCATCCTTTTTTCAACACATCATCAGGAGTGAAGGTTCCCTGAGGTCTCATCTTAAAGAAGTCAGGCCAAATGCCATTTTGATGCAACCAATCTTCAGTTTCCTTACGAGAGATGGAGTCACGACCTGAGAAGATACCCACATTAAACCCAGCAGACTTCATCGTCTGAAAAGTTTTAATGACTGGTGGGTTCGGTTCATCCAATTGGATATTCTCAGGTGAGAAAAACACCTTCCAATTGATTTTTCCATTTTCCTTTGCTGCCTTTGAACGTCTCTTATCAATCAATGCAAGAGTTCCATCCAAATCAAAAATAACACTTAATGTTTTCATAATACAAATATACGAAATTTATTTCACTTATCCAAATTATTCTCCTCTTTCTTCATTTTCCAAAAGAGGAAACCGAACCAGCCCAATGTTAGAGTTGATACTATAATCCAATCTAAAATCATTCTACATCAGCCAATTCGTACAACTTCTGAATCTCTCCTTCCAATCCCTCAACCAAAGTAGGTTCAGAAATTACCAACTCATGCTCACGATACTCAAATCGTTCAGCGATTGAGTTCTGAGATTCCACCAAATTTTCGATGGCTTGGATAACCTTATCCTCATCAGCATACATCATAATATCCGAATCAATCGGCATCTTAAAGGTGTGTCCACCTTTTGGTTTCCAATGTGGAACTTCACCAAATCCGTTGATATCAACGTTGTAGTTCTCAAAATACTGACAATGTACTAATAAATTAGATTTCATACTTTTATGGTTTTAAATTAATGCTTTTAATATTTTCTTATAATCAACGGCGAAGATACCTAATGTACCCATCATAATTCCTACAAATGCGAACGCAATTTCGTTTTTAACACCAGCGAATGGGATGTACATTTGAACAACACCATTCAAAGTTTGGATACCTAATCCGAAACCGATAACAATCATAAGGATAGCTTGATAATTTTTCATTTTATTTAGTTTAAAGGGTTGAACTCTCTCACTCAATTACTATACTAACTTACAAAAAATAATTGAAACATGCAAGCTTTTTACCAATTATTTTTGATTTTATATGAATATTTCCAACCACAATCATCATCATACAAATCATCTTCAACAACCTTCATAGAAGGTCCAATCAACTCCTGCAATTCGGATGGGTCTTTTCTCATCCAATATCCAAATCTTAGATAAACATCATTAGAACCACCCATAACTTGCCCAATATCAAATGAACCAAATTGGGATTCAATCTTTTTTAAAGTTTGAATACTTAATCTCATATCTTAAAGTTTTACGATTTGTAATGAGGGGTTGAATTCAGTTTTGTAGTTTCGATTTGTGAACATCGCAATCACATTATCAATGAAATCTTTAATCATAAAAGTTCCATCTGAAGAACCAAAACCTTGGTCCTCATCCCAATCGTTAGTCCATTCTTCAGCAACCTCAGTTGCAGCTTCTAACAAATCCCATTGGGGAATTTCTTCAGTTCCAATCATTTCGTTGAAACCAGCGATACGAGCTTTAGCGTTGAACACCAAAGTCTCAGGAGAAATCAAATAATTCATAGTTTTAATGTTTAAAGGGTTTAACACAGTGGGAACATCCCCACTCATTTACTATGTAAATATACAAAAAAAAGTTGAGACTTCCAAATGAAATCCCAACTTTTTTCAAAAAATTTAACCTTAATTTACTTCTCCTCTTCTTGAGTTTCTGTTACCAACTCATCATACTTTTGTTGTAATTGTTGAATAGCTCCTTTCATATGTTTGGTAGCTGAGTTCAACTTTAATTCTAAGATTTTCTTTGTGATTTTATCCTTTAGGCTCATAGTAGTTTGGTTTTAATATAAATATAATAGGTTATTCATAATCTTCAGGGTTATCCTTTCTATCTTGCAGATATTCCAAATATTGTTTTTCTAACTCATCTCTGAGTTCATTGAAATAAGTGTATAAATCATCTCTATACATATCATCTTCCCATATCTTATCAAAATCAATCTCACCATCCCAATCTTCGATATCATCATAATCCTTAGCGTAAACAAATGCTCCGCATGGTTCATATGATTCATCTTCATAAGTACCTAAGATATAACAATCTTCTTTGATATCCGTAAGTACTTTAGCTAATCTCTCTAACATACCAATTGGTACACTCCAAGCTGATGTTGTTCGTAATTCGATATACTCTGGGTCCTCATCATATGTAAAATCAGCAATAATCCACTTAGCTCCAATGTTATCAATTACCCAACCTCTATCGTATTCACTAATAGCATCTTCTCCATATAATGCTTTATAGATATCCTCAGTATGTGATTCCCACTCACCTTCCTTTGGTTGGAAAATATCTCTTAACTTATCTGCTACATCTTTGTTACCATTTTTGATTTCGATGTAGGTTTCCATATGATTTGCCATAACTTATATTCTTTTAGTTTTTGATTCAGTTTCTTCAGTTGGTTCATTACCGATTAATTCCATTGTACAATTACGATGTCTTGTATATTGCTCAACAGTCCATTCTGGTGTTCTATCCGTAATAAATTCGATTTTTTGGAGTTCAGACCCCTGTGTTATAAGATACGTTAACTTTCTCATATTAGTAATAACTTATTGGTTTGTTGATTATAATCTATCTGCTGGTTGGAATCCACCATATCTTATCCACTCTTCATTTGGTACACCCAATTGTAAGAATGAATCTTCACCTTTGTTACGAGAATCGAAGAACTCTTCCATATCGTAAACTTCTTCCATACATAGTTCATATGATTCATCTTCACCATATTCTCTGATGTTGGTTTTATTCTCATACCATTCGTAATTGTAATATACATGCTCAGCTAGGTACTCTTCTAACTCATCATTGGTTGTACCTTCATATGGTGGTTCACACTTACGAAGTGCTTCTACGTTTACTTCAATAGGTTTACTTGCTGCTGAAACAGTCCAAGTTTCAACTTTTCTAACATAAATTTTATCACTCATAACTTATTTGATTGCTTTATGGTACATTGTTCGTACCTTATTACCCAATTCCGAATCGTTTGGAGTATCTTTAATCATAGATTCAGGAACAAAGTAGATTCTATCTTCACCACTACCACTTAAATCACCCCAACATTCTTTACACATCTGGCCAGCTCCCTCTACATAGTGAGAACGATATTCAATGTTTACATCATGCTGATATGGTGTTTGTACACCACAACTAATACAATTATCCTTTGCCATAATCTTCTATGTTTTTGTTTACTATTTCTGGATTTTGTTTTATGGTTTGTAGAGTAATCAAATCTTTTAATTTAGTTGTACTCCAACCATGTGAGCGAGTGGTATAAACCACTTTGATATTTAGATGGTCTCCTGTAAATCGTTTACCTATATAATCATCACCCAATATTCTAACATCAGGAGTATAGAATTCTATTAATTTTAATAAATCAGCTTCATCATCATATGAAATAACCTCATCTACATATCTACAAGCCATTAGAGTTTTATATCTCTCATATAATGGTATTACAGGAGTGTATTTATTATTCCTATAAGCTGATGGGTCTCTCTGAAGAAAAACTATGAGGTGGTCACAATGCTTCTTAGCTTCTTCAAATGTGTAGATATAACCTGGATGTAACAAATCAAAGTTACCAGCAGTAAATCCCACAATATTTTTACTATCCTTTACAAACATATTTACGATTATTTTCCAAACTTTTTTCAAATATACGAATAATTTTTTATATCACCAAATTTATTTCCAAAATATTTGAACTCCTATCAATATAACTGCCAATAATAATGAAACACCAGTCTTTGTAGTGATACCTTCATTCAAAAATAAGAAGGTCATTACAGCGAATATCACAATCCCAGTTGCCTGTCCTAAGAATCTACCTGGCCACAATTGCCCATCGAAGTGTTGGGCTACTAAGTATGTACCTTTGATGAAAATATATGAGATGAAAGTACCACCTATCATAGATAACAATAATGGATTTCTCTTAAACCAAGGCCAAACAAATTGTCCATTGGTTTGTATCCAAATTAGTGCTTGTGCAATAATGAATAGTGTTACACCCACTATTAAATTTTTCATCTTTCTTTTTTAAATCCTTTTATGGTGTTGGCATCTTTTTCAATTTTTTCTTCGATATCATCCAACCTCTTATTTAATGATTCCAAATCTGATGCGAAATCTGAAAATGCTTTATTCACATCATCTGCAATTTGATAATCATTTTGTTCTAATTGTTCCAACTTCACCTTATTCACAGGTGCTTTTGGTTTGTTCGTTCTTACAATCAATATTGTAAGTAACACAATTGGTGTACATATCACCAATAGTAGTAAAAATGCAACTACGATGGTTGCTATCATATTCATATCCATATTTCCCACTTATTTATGTGATTAAACGTACATTAACCACCATTACTACTATAAATACCTAATACAAAAAGTATTAACGTGTCCTACTTCGGATTCCTTTGTTCTTACCATCAATAATCATTTGCAACTTACGTTCCAAATCACTAATTACTTTGATATTACCTCCGCCTGATTTTGCCTTTTCTGAAGCTATTGTTGATTTTAAATTTGCAATAACTTCCTTTTTACGTTTTTCACTCATAACTATTTATTTAAATATTCAAATATACCATCGTAGATTAACTTACTATACACATCAGAACCTACTTCAGATTGTGTAAGTTGTACCGAATCAAATGCGTAACATACTGCTTCACTAACATCTGAGTTGGAGTATTTTACTTTATTGTTTTCAATTTCGTTGTTTACCAATTGAACGTATCCAACACTATTTAACCAATCTTCGTATTCTGCATCTCTTAGATGTCTATTGTATAGATAAGCCTCTATATCGTATGAGCTCATATCGTTTATAAGAGCTTCTTTAATTTTTGCCATTTTTATCTTTGTGATTTAATATTAACATTTTTATAAATTCGTATCCTACATAGATACCTATTACAGGCATACCTACATACATAATACCATTCTGAAATATTTCTCCGAACTCCATAATATCTAATTTTCTTATAAGTATTAACGGTAAAGGGTAACGATACTACCGAAGTTCTTATCGAACACCTCTAATAGGTTTTCATAATCACCACTTCTCATTTCTTCCATAATCTCAGTACCATTCAATCCCAATTGTTTAGCGAGGTTTTTTGCAGTACCTAAGAGGTAGAAAGCGTTTCCTTGCGGACCTGTTAAATCAATTGTAATTCCGTTTTGTTTTGGTTTTTCTAAAATTGCCATTTTGTTTATTTGTTTTAGGGTTTAACTCTCACTCATTAACAGTACTAATATAATAAAAAAAGTTGGAACTACCAAATGTAATACCAACTTTTTTTAAATTATTATATTTGAGCGGTAGATGGGACTCGAACCCACAACATTCAGCTTGGAAGGCTGATACTCTACCAATTGAGCTACTACCGCTTAACTATCGTTCCTTAGTTTGTTATTTAGATATTTTGGTAATTTCGAATGAATTTATCTAACCTTTCATTCAAATCCTTAATCTCATCCAATGCCCTCTTTACTTCTTTACCAGAAGCAATTTGGTCTTTGAACTGAGATTGTAATTTATCATTACGAGAATCAATGTAACGATAAATTTCGTTCATATTATTCTCTGATATGTTGTGGAGTGAATCCACATAATCAGTTAACCTTTCGGTTTCTTTATCCAAATTCTGATTCAGAATCTGAACTTCACTATGGATATCTCTTTCTAGAGTGTCCAATTGTTCTTTGAGTCTTTTCACACTCATATAATTCACAAACGTACCCACAACCATCGCTACAACGATAACTGCACATACACCTAAAATAAATGATGTTATTTCCATAATTTTCTTTTTAAAATGTTAATATTTCAAAGAACGATAGTTGTGGACCTTATAGGGCTCGAACCTATGACCTACTGATTATGAGTCAGGTGCTCTAACCAACTGAGCTAAAAGTCCAAAAGTACTTAACTACGAATCGAGCCTCCAACCGGACTCGAACCGATGACATTCTCATTACAAGTGAGATGCTCTACCAACTGAGCTATGGAGGCAATTACCATTAGATGGATAACTCTAATGTAGATATATCGGTTTTCTTACTTTCAATAAACCTGCGGGTCTTACCCTCTTAAAATTAGTCAAACTACTTGGAGCCTCTGTTACCTGGCTTTATTCCAACGAGACTGGCGTTATGGATGTCCAGTCTAGTACCCCATCAATTGTTTAAGTCTGTGATGAAAGACATATACTAATCCCTTAGTATTTTTGCGATATTATTTTATTTTTGAGTTACGATTATTACCAACACCCGAACATTGTCTTGAACAATAATCATTTATTGCTGGTTCCCCGCATACTTTACATTTATTGTTCTTAACTTTATGTGGATTACCCTCATATAATTCTATGAAGTTTTTTCCATATTTGGATTCCACATAATCGAACTCAACTTTCAAATCACTCTTAAAAAGGACTTTTAGATTGGGTACTGATTTTAATTTAGCCTTAGTTTGTTCAGTCATAAATCCCTTTATCTCTATGATTTCATCATTTTGGATAAAGTCAGGTAAATACTTTTTATATTCACCATTCCATTGATATTCATATTCAACTTTATTTCTTTCGAATGGTTGATTATGTTCTAACTGATATACCACCCAAGCTAATTCGTAACTACTATCACACCAATATCCTTTGTACCAACCTGATTTACCTCTACCACTCCCCCTTCGTAAACCACCAGATACAGTTTTCCAACATTCTGGATGATATTTCTTAGGTGTGGATTTATAGTGATGAATATCTTCACCACAATGTAAGCAAGTAGAAGTTTCCCATCTGAGTTTTTTACCTTTGTTCTTAGGTGAATTACCTTTGTTTGCTAAACTCTTCTTCTTCTTAGATTCATCAGAGAAAGTTCTACTATTAGCACAACTTCTCGAACAATACTTACCACTCCCAAAAGTACCATCATGCTCCTTGGTACATTTAATACATTTCTTCATATGTATAAATATAATCGAACTTACTTTTTAATCGTGTTTCAAAGAACTTTTTGTACTCCCACAGGGATTCGAACCCTGGACTCCACTTAGAAAGAGTGGCGTGATAACCCCTTCACCATGGGAGCAAAGTGAGAGAGGGTTCGGGTCTTTCAAGGTTTCTGATTGGGTGCAATTAGAGGCGTCTAGCTACTACAAACCTTTTTTCGCTAATTAATTCTCTCTACTTCCCAATTACAGCTTCACTGCCTCTCTCTAAATAATGAGAATAGATATTTGCAACTACCTATTCTCGGAAAAACTTACCCTAAGCGCCCTATTCTAATGGGAAGGGGGATAAGTACTATTAACATAAAAAAGTAGGTGACCGGGGACACCCCAATCCTTAACCCCATGAAGGAGTATGTATTCTTTCGAACCTACTTTGCGGAAAGTGTGAGATTCGAACTCACGGAACCTCTCAGTTCGCTGGTTTTCAAGACCAGTGCATTCGACCACTCTGCCAACTTTCCTATTTGGTAAATGAAAAG
>P_2C_Liq_1_UnCtyDRAFT_1001076_pt1 | contig 10711 bp, 11 predicted proteins | sample Pon2CUnioCityCA_2_FD_10234 | JGI IMG/M metagenome (IMG submission 10234)
AAAGTGATTTTGATGCATAAACCATTGCATTCGCTTTAGTCAGAAGTTTTTTACCTTCAAAATAATGATAGCCCGAAAAAACTAATCCGAAAAAAGCGATAAGTATTGTAAAATTTGCAATGTCAAGAAACTTTGATTTCAATCTCATAATTAAACTTTAATGCCAATCAATCCTTACTAAAATAAATTTGAGTGCTAGAATTTGAATACTTCAATCATCCTATTAGCTGCGATTCCCTTTTCTTATATTATCATTTCTCCAAAGTGGTTGATAATTTGTGTAATGACATAAAAGTAAAATGTCTTTACTACATTTTGCTGAAGAAATAGGTTTTATATGGTCAAGATCCCATTGATCTCTATTATCCCAGCTCATCCCTTTTGAGAATTTGCTTTCTATGTATTTTATGAATTCCCTTCCGCTACAACCTAAAATTTTCCAAGTTGGGCTGCTACCTTTTTTATTATTTGAATGTGACCATCCTAACATTTCTTTCTTGTTTGTATCGAACCTATCTAGCCCTTGCTTTATGTGCCTTCCAACACGATGTTTAATTTCTGCTTCGATATCGTAATACGGAATTGAAGAAGAGTTAGCCATAACATTTAGAATTATAGTGAATCTAACTTTGAAAATAAGTAATAAAAATACCCACAGAAAATTATATTAATGCTGTCTGCATGATGTTTTTCTTTGTGTTTTATAAACATAAATCCTTATCAAAACACTTGCAACGTTAAATATAAGAGATACTTCATAAACTCCTTCTTTTTTTGCTTAGCCACGCTCATTTGATGAATTAGCCTGTTTTAGTTCCTAATTAACGGACACTTTACCCTCCAATATTAAGTCGGAATTTTCACCTTCTTCGACGCATTTCTCACATAAATACACTTCCCCGACCTTATTATCATTGATAAAATCTACTACAGATTTTAAAGTCACGCTACTTGCGCACCCTATTGATTGACAATTATTCCCAAAAGTTTTACTTGACACATCCATTATTGTATGATTGGGATAATGTCTGTAGTTGAATTTTATGTTCATTGTTCTATCAGAATTCATATTTCTTTGAATATATTTAAAATTTTAAACCGCTCATATTCGACCAGCAGCAGAAGTCCTGCAGAATCGATTTATTCAAGCATTTTATCTTATAATCTCATTGCCATATCGTTAAACCCATAGAGGTATGCACTTAAGCAGCTTTCCACCTTCCCTAATTTTTTCCTAGAGGCTTTACTAAAAAGAGTGGCAGGTCTTCTAGTTCCTTTTTAACATTTAGTATTGTAGTTTCATTACTTTCATCTTATAGACTGAAAGGTAATCATTTGTCGTCTTTTGTCGTGCCTTTTAATGCTTTTGCTACACTGGTAAAAGGTATTCGATTGAGTGCCATTTTTACAAAAGAAAATACTCTTAGGTACTTCTCTTCCGGTAGAATTACTATAAAGAAACTCATCAAGGTCAGCCAACCAAATATAATGAAGATTGTATTTATCATAGGCTCTAATTTTTACTATATTTTTTATTTCTTAATCTTATCTATTACAACATTTTAATAATTCCCTACATTCTTTTGGCATAATGCCTTTTAACTGCGTGATTTTCATGTTTTGTTAAATGATTGACACTAAAGTTCTATAAAGGAATTTGATACCCAAAGGACAACCACATTAATATCTTAAAATCAATTAGTTACAAATATGAGTGAGACATATTCTTCAAAACCAGACAGAGTGGTGACTGAGCTTTTGGTTTTAAATATTGATTCTGAGAGATCATTCTTTACTATATATATTACAACATTTTTATAAATTCCTAACATACCTTTTAACTGCATGAAATTCATTACATTAAAATTCATTGATTTTAAAGATTTGTAAGGGCACTTGCTTCCGAAAAGGACAATCCCGCTTTTGATTAACTATTGTGATACACTGCTTCGCATGATTTGCAACCGGATAGCGCGGACGTCTTCGTCCGTGCAATAAAGTCCCGGACTTGCAGTCCGGAAAACGGTTATTGACTCTCCACAGCAACGCTAAATAAAAAGCTCCAACTGTTTAAACAGTTGGAGCTTTAATTCATTTCCGTTGTCCCGCTCCGCAGGATTTGCAATCCTGCGCTAGACTTACCGCTTTAAAAAACATTCTACTTTGCCCTTCTTTAATAATGATACCGACATTGAAGTACTCTAATTTGTCCTTTATCAATACGGTAAACTAAGCGATGTTTCAAAGTTATTCTTCTCGACCAATATCCCGATAGTTGATGTTTCAAGGGTTCAGGTGATCCTTTTCCTTGAAAAGGGTTCCGATGGATGTCTTTCAACAAGCTATTTATCTTTTTCAAGACTTTTTTATCCTGACGTTGCCAATACAAATAGTCTTCCCACCCTTGGTCTAAGAAAATAACTACCATTATTCTCGCAATTCTTTAATCTCCCCCTTGCCTGCTTGATCAGCCTCTACTGCTTTTAGCAAACGCTCGGCATTTTTAGGGCTGCTTAATAAATGAAAAGTCTCTTGCAGACTAGTGTATTCACTTTTACTAATCAAGACCATGTCCTTTCCCTTTGGTCTTTTAATAAACAAAGGTTTGCCCATCTCAAATACCTTCTCAAAATAAGCTTTCATGTTTTGTCTAAAGTCAGTTAATGTAGTAATATCCATGCTCTAAAGATTTAACCCTTGCTTACAAAGATAATTAATAAATGTACAGCATTACGTACGCATTAAATTGTCGTAGGATTGCAAATCCTGCGGAGCGTGTTTAAACAACACTATAATTCTTGCTATGCATCAGCCACCATACGGTAGAGTCTCACCGTAAGAATTTAATTGCCAAGTTGGGAGTACGCAACATTGCCGGCTTGGTGAAGTATGCGGTGGAAAGTGGGGTGTTGGATTGAGAAGAACTGAAGATGAAAAATAGAGCGAGCGGCTACATTTTAAAAAATACCAGCAAAGCCGAATTGCAATTTAATTTTCTTGAAAATTTCAGATATAAATTAGGGCTTAATATTTAAAATTGACGAATATAAAGACAAATAATTTAAATTTGAATATGAAATCATCAACCCTTTTATTTCTTTTATTATGCTCAATATTCAATTCATTTTCACAAAGCCATAAAAAGCATCTTATCGGAGTAAATGGAGGCATCTCTATTCCTATACCAGACTACAGCAAACATAGAGCATATGCTGTAACAGGTGCATCTTTATTTTTAAACTACAACTATTCCTTCAAAAAGAAACTTGCTGCTACGATTAATATAGGGTTCGGTAATAACAAGGAAAACAAAGATCAATACAGAAACTTCGAAGGTAGTAGAAGAATCCATAATGTTGGATATTCAGTTCTTGGAGTTAGAGTGAGCTTTGGCGATAGATTAAGAGCTTATGTAAATCCTGTGGTTGGAGTTGGTTCATATCATACAATAGGTGCCGATGGAGTCGCTTATTTCTATTCAAATGGGCTAAAGCAAGAATATAAATTTAATCAAGAAGATACTAAGTTAGTTCTTGGTTTAATGTATGGCGGTTCAATTGGCACACTTTATCAATTATCCGAAAAAATCAGTGTTACTATTAATCTACTTGTATTAAACTCTGATTTTAAAGAAATTGATGTTGATTATTATAATAATAGAACTATTCAATATGATCAATGGTACTCCACTGCAAACTTTACTTTAGGTATTGGATATAGTTTTTAGCAGAAAAAGCTGAAAGAGAAACTTACCATAGCCAAACGGTGCTCCGCTTCGCAGGATTTGCAAATCCTGCTTTTGATTAACTGTTGTGATAACCTAGATTAAGCAGAACATTTCATTCGTTTTTATTGCGAATTAAGCCATTCAAAATTTTACTATTTTGGTTTAATCAAACAAGGGGTAAAACATACTATTAAAGAAAATAAGAGTTATTTCTTAACCATGACAATCGTTGATTGGGTAGATGTATTCTGTCGCAAAGAACAAAGAGACATCATGGTAAATGCTTTAAAGTATTGCATAGCTGAAAAAGGACTGAACGTTTATGCCTATTGCATCATGACAAATCATGTTCATTTAATCGCAAATTGCAACGAACCTTTTCAATTAAAAGACACCATCCGGGATTTAAAGAAGTACACTTCAAAGGCCATTATTCGTGAAATAAAAAATGGGAAAGAAAGCAGAAGATCATGGTTGCTAGAAAAGTTTGAGAATGCTGGCAAAAAATCTGTAAAAAACAAAACCTACAAAGTGTGGCAAACAGGCAACCATGCGATTGAATTATACAACAGTAAGTTTAGTTGGAGAAAGGTGAATTACATTCATTAAAATCCCGTAAAGGCAGGCTTCGTAAAGCGTGCTGAGGATTGGATTTATTCTTCTGCATCAAACTATTTGGATGAAGAGGAAAATATTCTAGCTGAGGTTAGCTGCCTAACAGTACCTTTAGGTAATCACTAGCATTAAATTGCCGCAGGTTGCCGCAGGTTGCCGCAGGATTGCAAATCCTGCGGAGCGTTACTATTTAATGTTCAGGGTCTTGAGTAAATTTCCGTTGTCCTTGCCTTTGCGTAGCTTTTTCCAACTAGGGCTTTCGCCTACACTGCGTTACGGACGGATAGACTTCTTCGCCCTAAATTCTTAATCATAAAAAAGCTCTGACTGTATTCACAATCAGAGCTTTCAATTAAAATTAGTTGTCCGACTAGGGCTCGAACCTAGACTCTTCTGGACCAAAACCAGACGTGTTGCCAGTTACACCATCGGACAGTTTCCCTTGCGGGACGACAAAATTAGAAAAATTCTTTAATACTTTTTATTCAATCTTAACAAAAACTATTTTCGCTTCATCCGCTTAAGTTTTTTAAATTCGCAGCTTACTCTTGACTTACTCAAACTCAAGTAATGACAAATTTTAGGAAACTCAATTTAATAGGTGGTTGGATCACATGGATCATTGCTACTGTTGTTTACATGCTAACCATTGAACCCACAACAAGTTTTTGGGACTGTGGTGAATTCATTGCTACCGCCTACAAACTAGAAGTTGGTCACCCCCCGGGAGCACCGCTTTTTATGATGATCGCACGGTTTTTTACCCTATTTGCAGCTCCTGAACAGGCAGCTATGATGGTAAACACCATGTCAGGACTCGCGAGTTCATTCACGATACTTTTTCTGTTTTGGACAATTACTTCTTTTGGAAAAAAGATTGCACTTAAAACTGGAGAATTAACCGATGCTAAGCTTTACGCTGTGATAGGCAGTGGTTTTGTTGGCGCATTGGCCTACACTTTTACAGAATCTTTTTGGTTTTCAGCAGTTGAGGGTGAGGTTTATGCCTTGTCATCACTCTTTACTGCAGTGGTTTTCTGGGCCATTTTAAAGTGGGAAGGTGCAGCAGATAAAAGCCATAACCTTAAGTGGCTTGTTCTCATTGCTTATCTAATGGGGCTCTCTATCGGAGTTCACTTGTTGAACTTACTAGCTATACCGGCAATTGTGTTGGTCTTCTACTTCAGAAGATTCAAAGCCACTCCAAAAGGAATCATTACCGCGCTTGGTTTATCAGTTGTCATTTTAGCAACTATTCAATATGGAATCATTCCAGGTGCGATCATTATTGCATCTAAATTCGAACTCTTGTTCACCAATTCATTTGGCCTGCCTTTCAATACGGGCTTTATAGCCTATTTGGTAATTCTCATTGCGGCTATCATCTTTGGCTTGCATTACACCCAAAAGAATAAGAAGGTAATTGCAAACACTGCTTTATTGTGTGTTACCGCTATTCTTTTAGGATACTCCTCTTTTGCTGTTATCTTAATTCGGTCAAATGCTGATACGCCCATGGATGAAAACAATCCTGAGAATGTTTTCACCTTTCTTTCTTATTTGAATCGTGAGCAATATGGAGATCGTCCACTTTTTAATGGACACTCTTTTAATTCTCCACTTGATACCAAAAAGCCTTACAAGGACGGTTCCCCGCTTTATTATCAAGACAAAGAATCAGGAAAATACATTATCACAGATGATCGTAAAAACTCAATCCCAAATTTTGATGACCGTTTTTTAAGCTTAATTCCAAGAATGTGGAGTCAGGAAGGAAAACACAAATCCCATTATAAAAAATGGTCGGGCTTTAAGGGAAAGCCGGTGCGCTATCAAGATGCCAACGGGCAAGCCAAGGTAATCAACACACCAACCTTCGGTGAAAACATGAGTTATCTTTTCAAGTACCAACTCGGCTGGATGTACTGGCGTTACTTTATGTGGAACTTCTCTGGAAGACAGAACGACGTTCAAGGACATGGTAATAACGTTCATGGTAATTGGATCTCAGGAATTGACTTTATAGATGAAGCTCGTTTGGGCAGTCAGGATAATTTACCAGATTACATTTCAGAGAGTCCTGCTAACAACAAATATTATATGTTGCCCTTTTTACTAGGTTTAATTGGATTAACCTTTCAAGTAAGCCGCGATAAAAAAGACGGAGCAATTGTAGGCTTATTATTCTTTTTCACAGGAATTGCTATTGTGCTCTACCTGAATCAATATCCTTTGCAACCAAGGGAACGAGATTACGCTTATGCAGCTTCCTTTTACGCTTATGCCATTTGGATCGGCTTGGGTGTTTATGCCATCTTCGACTTTTTGAAGAATAAACTTCCCGCAAAACTATCAGCGATGGCAGTTACTTTAGCCTGCCTTGTGCTAGTACCTGGAATTTTAGCGTCAGAAAACTGGGACGACCACAGCAGAGCTGACCGATACACTGGAAGAGACTTTGCAAAAAACTACCTTGATTCTTGCGCACCAAACGCGATCTTATTTACCAATGGAGATAATGATACCTTCCCACTGTGGTATGTACAAGAGGTTGAAGAATACCGCACGGATGTGAGGGTAATCAATTTGAGTCTTTTAAATACGGATTGGTACATTAACCAAATGCGTAAGAAAGCTTACGACAGTGAGCCTATTCCGCTTAATTTGCCTGAAAAGAAAATCAGACAAGGCACGAATGATTATTTACCTGTTTACGAAAGAAAGCAGATCAAAGGGCATATTGATGTAGACGATTTGATCGATTTTATCAAGAGCAATAATTCTCAAACAAAAATTCAAGTTAGTAGCGGTAAACGAATCGATTATATCCCAACTAAAAAACTAAAAGTTTCGGTTGATAAGCAAAAAGTATTAGCCAATGGAACTGTACCGCCTGAAATGGCTGATCAAGTGACGGATATCAAATGGGAAATCAAGAAGAATTACGTCTTGAAAAATGACCTTACCATTCTAGATATCTTATCAGCCAATGATTGGGAGCGACCAATTTACTTTGCTAGTACAACAGGTTTAGCAAGTTACATTGGTTTAGAAGATTACTTCAGAGCTGAAGGCATGACCTACCGCTTGGTTCCTGTGAAGAAGCAACCTTCTGCTGACGGAAACCCTGGTTATGTTAATTCAGACATTCTATATGATCGTCTAATGAATGACTTCCACTGGGGTGGAATGGATACAAACGACATTTACATGGATGAAACAAACCGCAGAATGACTATGAGTTTGCGGATTACCTTCTCAAGACTGGCTGAGCAGTTAATTGCTGAGCAAAGAAATGAAGACGCTAAGGCAGTGCTTGACAAAGCCTTTGAGGTGATGCCTGAGAAAAATGTTCCTTATGATGTATTTGTAATGTATCTAGCTGAAAACTATTATGCGATTGGCGAAAATGAGAAAGGAAATGAGATCGTTGGCAAATTAGCTGATATGTATGAAAAGGAAGTTGCTTATTACCGTTCACTTAAACCAAAGTATAGACAAAGCCTAAGGAGCGAAGAACAGCAAGCTACTGCAATTTTGAATAGGCTTTTGGTAATTACGACCCAACAATATCCACAAGGTGAGTTTGGCGAAAAACTTAAAGAAAGATTAATGCCTTATTTTGGACAAGTGAGTCCTCAAAGTAGGTAATATTGTAGTTATGAGCACAAAAGCCTATTTATCAATAATTTACTTTGTCTTTTTGAGTTTAACTACTCAAGCTTCAATTAAAGACAGCATTGCCTTAAAAGGCAGCATCTACAACAATGTTGATCAAGTTAGGAATGTGGTAATCAAGATATTCGATGGTAATACTTTATACAAAACAGTTAAAGTTGGTTCATCAAATCGGTTTAAAACCTATCTGCCTACCAACAAAATGCTGACTATCCAAATAGAAGCCCCAGGCTTTCACGAAAAAAGGTTTCAATTTAACACAGATATACCTAAGGGCTTAAACAAAATTCCTGAGTACTATTTTGACATGGATATTTTCAAAAAAAGTGAACTTGAAGGCGTTAACCCTTCTTTGCTCGACTTCCCTGCCGGTTTGGTTTTTTACGACGAAAGAAAAAAGGAGTTTGTGCACAACAAGAGCTACACCAAGAAGATGAAGAAGGAATACTACAAACTTCTTGAAGAAGCTAAGCTCAGTCAAAGAGCCCCATTAGAGGAATAGATCAAACACCCGAATGCTATGAATGAATTTGACATCCAAAAAGCCTACAAGCTAATTAGCGAAAAACTTATTCATTGGATGGAGGACTTTGTAGCCATGTTGCCCAATATGGCAATGGCTGTTGTAGTTCTAGTAGCCTTTTATTTTCTTGCAAGACTTGCCAAAAAAGGAGTAAGCAAAATGCTTGGAAGTGTTTCAGGCAACATTAGCCTAAACCACCTGATTGAAAACATTATTTACTTTATTGTAATTTCCATTGGCTGCTTTGTAGCGTTGGATATACTGGAGCTAGAAAAGACAGTAACCTCACTACTTGCAGGTGTTGGGGTAATTGGTCTAGCACTTGGTTTTGCTTTTCAAGACACAGCTGCCAACTTTGTTTCAGGCATCTTTTTAGCCGTTAAAAGCCCGATAGATAGTGGAGATGTGGTGCAACTTGGAGATGTTATGGGTGTGGTAAGCAAGATCAACCTACGTGCCACTGAAATTCATACTTTTCAAGGAACACTAGTTGTCATTCCAAACAAAGATGTTTTTCAAAACCCCCTTTATAATTTTTCGCATAGTGGCAAAAGAAGGGTTGACCTAAGTTGTGGAATTTCCTATGGCGACGACCTAGAAAAAGTAAAAGCAGTTACGGAAAAAGCCATTAAATCTACTGATGGGGTTCTGAGCTCGGAACCAATCAAGTTCTTCTACACAGGATTTGGCGATAGCTCGATCAATTTTATTATTTGTGCTTGGATCGAGCAAATTGACCAAGGCGGTTTCCTTGAAACACAAAGCAACATGATCATGTCTCTCAAGGCTGCTTTTGATGAAAATGACATCATGATTCCTTTCCCAATCAGAACCTTGGATTTTGGAATCAAAGGTGGTGAAAAATTAAAGTCGATGCTAAACGACTAAGCTCTTCATTCAACTCAAATCCCCCAAATTAGCATTCTAGTCAAAAAATAAAGGGCTTAACTTTGTTTTATGAAGAAAGCAAAGAAATTAGCACTTATCATTTTAGATGGCTGGGGCTATGGAAAAAGAGATGAAAGTGATGCCGTATTTCAAGCTCAAACTCCAGTTTTTGATGAACTCATTAAATCAAATCCAAATGCCACTTTAGTCACCGACGGCGAAAAGGTAGGTCTGCCAAAAGGTCAAATGGGAAACTCTGAAGTAGGGCACCTGAATATTGGAGCTGGCAGAGTAGTCTACCAAGAGTTAGTCCGTATTAACCGAGCCATTGAAAGCGGTGAATTAGCCAAGAATCAAACACTTATCAATGCTTTTCAATACGCAAATGAGCATAAGAAAGCAGTTCATTTTATAGGCTTAGTTTCCAATGGCGGAATCCATTCACATCAGAATCACCTGATCGCGCTCTGCCAAATGGCCAAAGAACTCAAGGTTGAGAGAAGCTACATTCATGCATTTACTGATGGAAGAGATACTGATCCACATAGCGCAAAGGGTTTTATTGAAACCGTTGAGAAAGCAATCCATAATACTCCTTCAAAAATTGCAAGCCTTGTAGGTCGTTATTATGCTATGGATAGAGACTTAAGATGGGAACGCATTAAGCTAGCTTATGATCTTTTAACCAAAGGTAAAGGAGAAAAGTTTGAGACAGCGAAGGAAGGAATAGAGGCCTCTTATCAGGCAGGTATCACAGACGAATTCATCAAACCAATTGCCATAAGTGACAAGCAGGGAAATGCCTTGACGAAAGTCCAAGAAGGGGATGTTGTTATCAGTTTTAATTTTAGAACGGATCGGTGCAGACAAATTACACGAGCACTACATCAAGAGGACTTCCCAGAAAATGGGATGCAAAAAATGAATTTGCATTACCTCACCATGACCAATTACAACGATAGTTTCGAAGACGTTAAGGTAATATTTAAGAAAAACAACCTAGAAAACACCCTAGGTGAAATGCTTAGCAAAGCAAATAAAAAGCAAATCAGAATCGCAGAAACAGAGAAATATCCACATGTCACATTCTTCTTTTCAGGAGGGAGAGAAAAGGTTTTTGAAGGTGAAAAGCGCATCATGGTCAACTCACCAAAAGTTGCTACTTATGACCTACAACCAGAAATGAGTGCCGACAAAGTAACAGATAAGATCGTAGAAGAAATAAAGTCCGAATGGGCTGATTTCATTTGTTTGAATTTTGCTAATCCGGATATGGTTGG
>P_2C_Liq_1_UnCtyDRAFT_1001077_pt1 | contig 10700 bp, 12 predicted proteins | sample Pon2CUnioCityCA_2_FD_10234 | JGI IMG/M metagenome (IMG submission 10234)
GAAGAATTCAAAAAAGGGCAAAGTGGAGGTAATAAAGGTATTCCTTTAGGTCCAGGTCTTGCTAATTTATCAAATGCTATTAATGGATTACAAAGAGGGAGACTATATGGAATTGGTGCTCCTCCTAAAGCTGGAAAGAGTACTTTAACTGATTATGGATTTTTCTTAGAACCTTATTTATACTGTTTAGAAAATGATATTCCTGCAGAATGGATTTATTATTCTTTAGAGATTGACAGAATAAGTAAAGAATTTGATGTGGCTTCTTATTTCTTACATAGAGACTATGGTATAACTCATGTTGCTCTTGATGAAGGTAAAACTAAAGATGGAGAAAAAGAAGTAGAGTTAAGTGCTGATTATCTTAGAGGTAGGATTTTAGATGATGATGGAGACATTGTTACTATTAAACCTGATGTATTTGAAGTGTTAAAAGAAGTGTACAGCAATAGAATTATCCCTATATTTGGAGAATATAGTGAGGGAGGAATCCAACTTAGTCAAGGAATAGTAACTTTTATAGAAAGTAAAGACAATCCAACAGGAATTTACAAATATCTTAAATGGCATGCTGAACAGAATGGAAAATTCATTCTTTCTGGTAATGGTAAATATCAAAGAATTGCAGGTTTTAAGCCTACAAATCCAGAAAAATTTACTTTTGTAATTATGGATCATTTGAGAAAATTAATCCCTGAAAGAGGTTGGTTAATGAAGCAAACTGTAGATAAAATGTTAGAATACCAAGTAGAGATTAGAAATTGGACTGGATACACTTTTATAGATATTATTCATACTAACAGAGATATGACAGACCAAAATAGATTAAGATTTGCAAAAGACATGTTGTACCCAACTGCAGAAGATGTGAAGGATTTTAGAAATAAATGCTTGTCATTTATAGGTTATTTATTATATTTGCTCTATGGAAATAGATTACAAACAAATAGAAATAAATTATAATAAAGGTTTTTCAGATATAAAAAATGCAAAGTTGGTAGGTTGTTCAAAAGGAACAATTAGAAATTGGAGAAATAAAAATAGTTTATCTCCAAATTTTTTACCAACAAAAGAAAAAGCATTAAATAAAGAAGAATTTTTAAAATTATATAAAAAAGGTTTGACTGACTTAAAGATTGCTGTTATTTTAAACAGTTCTGAAAAAGCAGTTAATTCTTTGAGAAATAGGTTAAAATTAAAAAGTAATAGATCTCATGATATTGAGATAACAAAAGAAATGGAAGAAGTTTTAGTGGGGACTATTTTAGGAGACAGTTATATAAGATGTGTAGCTAATAGTAGAGAAAAGAAATTGTCTACAACAGGACAGTTAATTTTTGGGCACTCCACAAAACAATCAGAATTTGTATTTTGGAAATGGAAAAATCTTATTGATTTATTCAATAAAAAACCAAAATATGTTAGACAAAAAAGAAAAAACAAAACAAATTATTCTTTTTATTGTTATTCAGTTTCTTCTATATCTTTAAAAAAATATCATAAATTATTTTATAAAGATTGGGTCAAAATTATTCCTGAAGATATCTATAAATACTTAACTCCATTGGGGTTAGCTACTTTATTTATGGATGATGGGTATGAAGGACCATATATCTGTTTAAATAATTTTGATGATGTTTCTTTACTCAATTTTCAAAATGCTTTATATAAAAATTGGAAAATAGACAGCTCTATAACAAAAAGAAAAGAAGTTTATATTCCAGCTAGGAGTAGAAAAATTTTTGAAGATTTAATTAAACCTTATATAATACCTACAATGACTTATAAATTGTCCTTGTAAAACCCTGTGAATTGCTGGGAAGCCTAGAAGTAGGTAATCAGCAGCCAAGCTTTGTAGAAATACACTGAAGGTTCAACGACTAATACTAAATCTTACCAAGTGGTGTTGGAGATGATAAAGTAACAAGAGCTCAGGGCATAATTTTAGTACTTACCAAAAGGAAAGAAAATTGTGATGATATAGTCTAGCCTACATATATAACAAAAGAAAATGTAGAAATCAATTGATTAAAAGAACAATTGAAGTAATAAAAGCGACAGGAAACCTTTCAGAAGATTGTGATTACCTTTTAACTATGATGAATCCAAATGATGATAAGTATAATCTTAAAAAGCATTTTGGAATGGAAATTAAAGATGATAGTGGAAATGAATTATATCCTAATTTAAGAACTATACATCTTGTAGAATCAAGACATTGTAAATATCCTCAACACTTTAAAACAAATATGATTGGGGCATATAAAAAATTTGAACAAATAAATCATTAAATTTAAATAAATGAGTGAGCAAACAAAAATTAGAACAATTTGTGTAGATACCTTGACTGGTATTATGAATGAGATGTATATGACATCTGTAAAGAAGCCTGGCCATGATAAGTGGCAAGATTGGGGAAAAGGGATTTGGCAATTAATTTCAATCCTACAAGATTTTGGCTTTGAGATAGTGTTAATTCTAGGAGAACCTGGAGTAGGTAAGTCTTCTGGAATGAGAACTTTACCTCCAGGTACAAATATTTGGTTCAATGCAGATAATAAAAATCCTGTATGGACTGGTGGTAAAAAAGAATATGGAACTAAGTTTGCACCAAAAATGCCTTATCATTTAGTGCCAAAAACATATCAAGACATTATTAATCATATTCAAGAAGGAATTAATAATGGTATGTTTGAGGATGAGAGATATGCTATTCTTACAGGACACACTGAAGATTATAAAACTGGTGTAGAAACTAAGAAGAGATTAAAAGTTATTGGAAATTTAGCTACAAAAATGCAACTAGAAGGTAAATTAGAGACTGTTCTTTATGCAAATGTAGTTAAAGAAGGTACTGAGACTAAATATATATTAGAAACAGAGAATGATGGCTATAATACAGCAAGAAGTCCTATGGGATTATTTGAACCAACTATTGAAAATGATTACAATTTTGTAATTAATAAACTAATGGAATATTAACAGAGGAATTTTGTTATCAATTCTTTTGAGGAGTACTGTAAAAACCTGAAAATGAATGGGGAGTTGTTTACCAGAAAACAGAAGTTTTATTAAACATTAAATTAATTTATAAATTAGAGTAAAATGAGTAACAAGAAAAAAATCACTATTAGTGGAGTGTTAGAAATGTTAAAAGATGGTAAGAAAAGACCAGAAATTGCAGAAGAATTAGGTATTACTATGGCAGAGTGTACTAAATTGTTTCAACATCCTAAATTAAAAGGAAGAAAAGCTTTAAAGCCTGTTTCTTTTGAATTAGTAGATGATTTAGAGGAAGAAAAAACTACAGGAGAATTAGTACAACAAGAAGTGGAGCAAGAAGAAGCTCCTATGGTTGCAGAAGAAAACACTACTGAAGTAGAAAATTCTGTTGAAGATCAAGAAGAAATCCAGGAGGAAAGACCTGTCCCAATCTTTCAAAACAACTAGTAAGTTTTATTTTTAAACGTTTAAAATTATAATTAAATTATGAGTGAAGCAATTCAAAAAATTGGATTTGGAGTTATTAATGATACTGATGAATCATTAAAAGGTAAAGTAGGAGGTGGTAAATTTGGTTTAAATACTGGATTCATTACTAAATTAGAGTATAACCCAAATGCAGGAAAAGATGGTGCAGCAGCAGATGCTATTGACATTGTGTTTTTAGTAGGAGAGAAAGAATTTCCTAATAGAATTTATGATGTTACTAAAGTGTATGATAAAGATGGCAATGAAATTACAGACAGCAATGATGTAGAGTTTATTAAAGGGTATAATGCTTTAGTAACTCAAAATATGGCTGTTGTATTACATGCATTAAAAGCTGTTGGTGTTACTCAAGAAATGTATGAAGCTGCAGTAAAAACTCCTCCAACAACTTTTGCAGATTGGGCAAGAATTGTTACTGGATTAGCTCCTGCAAACTTTGATAAAAAACCTGTTGATGGTTTTTTAGAGTATCAATGGAGTATTAAAGGAGACAATGATAGAACTTATCTTCAATTACCAAAAAATATGAAAGGTGGTAGATTCTTATGTGCTTCTATGCCTGGAACTTGGAAAGAAGAAAATTCTTGGGTGGAAACTAAAGATGGTGTTGAAAGTCCTTATGAAGGTTTGAGATATGTGAATGAAAGTGGAGAAGTTCATTTATTTGAAAGAAACTCTTCTTACATGGAGTCTCCAAAAGCTAATCAGCAAATTGAAGGTCAAGCTGCTGCTGCAACTGCTGTAGTAGGAACTAACCCACAAAATGCTGCAAAATCTACTTGGGGTAAATAATCTTTAAATCTTCTTAATCTAAATTAAATTTTTATGATAAATGACAATCTAGAAGTAAGAGGATTTATAAGTAAAGATCAAATTCTAGCTCATGTTTCTGAAGAAGAAATCTATGAGCTAGTTTTTGGTTTTAAGCCTGTAGAATTTGAATATGTTACTTCTCCATTTAGAGAAGATAATAATCCTGGGTGTTGGTTTGAAACAGATTTTAGTACAGGAAAACTTAGATTTAAAGACTTTTCTGAAACTAGAGTCATAAAAGGTATAAAATTATGTAATATGGATTGCTTTAATGTTATCCAAGTTTATTATAATTTACCTAATTTCTTTAAAACTTTAGAATTTGTAAAAAACAAGTTAATAAAAGGAAAGAATATAAATTTTAAACCTAAGTTTGAGAATTCTGCAGAAATAATTAAAAAAGAAAGAAAAGAGACTTTTATAAATATTTTTACAATTCCTTATGTAGGAAGAGATGGAAGATACTGGGAGCCTTATGGAATTTCAAAAGAAAATTTATTAGAAGATAAAGTTTTTTCAGTTAGTAAAATTCAAATAGACAAAACTAACAAGACTTCTATTTTTAGGCCTAATACAAATTGTTATGCATTTACAAATTTTAAAAATAATCATAAAAAATTGTATTTACCTTATAAAAAAGGAAAGAAAAGATTTATTACAAATTGCAATGAAAATGATGTTGGAGAAATAAATTCTTTGCCTGATTTTGGAGAACATTTAATTATAAGCAAGTCTTATAAAGATTGTAGAGTTTTAAGAAATGAAAAAGATGTAATCTCTGTTTGGTTTCAAAATGAAGGAATGTTTCCTGAGTATGAAATTATTATAGATTTATGCAGAAGATTTAAAAAAATTACAGTCTTATTTGATAATGACAAAGCAGGAATTGAAGCTGGCCATAAAGTAACAAGACAAATAAATACTTTATATAAAAACAAAGCTTCTCACTTATACTTACCAGAAAGACTTATTAAAAGTCATAACATTACAGACCCAGCAGGACTAAGAAAAACTATGGGTCCAAAACATTTACAAGAGTTTCTTAATGAAAAGAATCTTAGAAATATAACAGCTTAATTCACTGTTATGGAGTTTTATTTTTAATATATATTAATTTAAATTTTAATGATTATGAGTAATCAAAGAGTAGTAACTATTTTTTCTTCAAAAGGAAAAAAACAAAAAATTGAAACTGATGTAACCACTTGGGGAGCATTAAAACCTTTAGTTGAAGAACATTTTAACTTGGATAATCTTCAAGCAACAGAGAACATTAACAAAACAACTTTAGAAAATTCACAAGCTTTATTGCCTGCAACTAATTTTGTATTGTTTTTAAGAGCAATTAAAACAAAGTCTGGTGTTGACTATTCAGCAATGTCTTTTACAGATTTAAGAGCTTGTTTAAATGATGCAGATAAAGAAGAACTTGCAAGAACTACAGGTAAAAATTGGACTAGAGTAAAAAGAGCTGATATTGAATCCTTATTAAATAATAAGGATTCAAATTTTGCAAGTAATGTAAAAGAAGTTGAGACTGTGGTTGAAGAAATTCCTCCAATGAATACAATTAATGGTGTTCCAGCAACTACAAAAAAGAAAATTAAAGAGATTAAATCTTTAATAAAAAGTCTTAAAAAAGAAGGATCTGAAGAAGCAAAAATAATTTGTTCTGATATTTTAGAATCTCTTAAAGATTTAAAAAATGAATTTAGAGAACTTTCTGAAGAAGAACTTGAAGATGCAAGATTAGCAAAAGAGCTTGGAGAATTAAATAAAGGATTTTAAGTAAGTATCCTTTTATTGTTAAACTTAAAGGTGGCAGAAATGTCACCTTTTTAAATTAATATTATGATAGGGTACAGATTAAATGAAAAAGCATCTTCTCCAATTTTAGATAATTGTATTGAAAATGCTAAAATTACAGGAAGAGTTAGAAAAACTTCTTGGTTTTATAAAAGAGCTTTAAAAGGATTTTTTAGATACGTAGATAAAAATAATAATGATGCAGTTATAAATTTTTGCACTCAAATTGATTCTATGATCACTGTTTTAAATGAAATTTATCCAGGTTTGTGGGATTTTGATTTTTTTGAAGACTATGAAAAAGAACTTGAAGTCTTTGTAGTTATTAGATTTCCTGAATTTACTATTACAAATTCTGAGGGTTTAACACATACTATTAAGGAGTTGTTTGTTTCTTTTAAAATAGATACATATTCTCTTTCAGAGACTGGATTTATGTCTTTTTCAAGATTGAGAGGTACTAGAGCAAGAGTTTCTTATACAGAAAGATTAAATTCTTATGAGCATTCTCATCTTAGCACTAGTGCTCCACAAACTTCAGAAGAAGTTTTTATAAATTATGGTTTTTGTCTTGGGAATAGTACAGAAATTGTGCATTTAACAAATAGTTTACTGTTAGAGTATGATTCAAATATTTTTACTCTCTTTTTATACACTATAAAAAGTATTGTAGAGTGGGAATCTTTAGAGGGAAAACCATATAGATACATAAAAGATATCACTATTTCAAAAAGAAATTATACTAGAAATTATATTGACACAATTTACTTAAATGATTATTATAACTCTATTAGATCTAAAATTACTTCTTTACCTGTTGATTTTGTTTTATTTGAAAATAAATACAAAATTATAAGAAATCAAAAATTTAAAGATTTTATAAAAAAGATTGTAATTGAAAATTTTGAAGAGAATTATGGAGACTACTTAGTTAAAAAAGATTTGAGAAATGATTGGGTAAGATATAGTTTTCCTACAATAACTAGAAATGCAAACCAACTTTTGTTAGATGAAAATGGAAATCCTCCTAGCTTTTGTTTTAGAGGTGAAAAAATTAAATATTTTGTAGAAGAGTACAATGGAGAATTACCTAAAATAAGTGCTTATAGAGTACATCCAGACATTATTGAATATACAGCAAAACAATTAGAGAATGAAATATATGAAAAAACAATTAGAAAACATACAATTGAAAGATACTATCAAAGTCAAAATGTCTAAACAAATTTTAGATAAAATTAGTCTTTTGTGTAAAGAAATTTCAAGAGTAGAATGGTCAGGAATTCTTTTATATTCTGTTAAAGGAACTATAAGACATCCTAAAAATATGTTAGTTATACTACAAGATATAATTCCTATGCATAAGGGTACAGCTGGTTATACAGAGTACCAAATGAATGAGCCTAAAAGAGATTCTTCTGGTTATGAAGATAGAATGATTGATTATTTTAATGAGCATCCAATAGCTCTAGAAGAAGATTGGAAGATGGGCCATATTCATAGTCATCATTCTATGAGAGTCTATTTTTCTGGTACAGATATGGAAGAATTAGAAGATAATTCTCCTTCTTATAATTTTTATTTGTCTTTAATAGTAAATAATTATATGGATTTTGTAGCAAAAATAGCTTTCATAGCTTCTATAGAAGAAGAAATAACAGCAGATTATAAAGCTCTTGATGAAAATGGAGAAGAATATATTATGCAAACTTCTAAGTTAAAAGTGAAGAAAGAAAAAATGTTTATTTATGATTGTGATATACAAAGTCCTAAAGTTAAAGTCCCTTCAGTTGACACTACTTTTATGAAAAATCTTAATGCTATTATTGAAAAAGCAGAACAAAAAGTTTATCAAGTGGGGAGTAAGATAGGATTTAATAGGTCAAAATTACAAAATCCTTTTTACAATACTCCTACACAACAAAGGTCTTTTCAACAAGTAACTCCTAAACCAAACTTATTTTCAGATAGAGATTTGTTTGAAGGGAATACAATAGAAATAGAAGATTTTCTAGTTAGGTTGTTTCTTTTTAATGAGAGTGAAAATACTCTTTTAACTACAACTTTGGATGAAGCTTTAGATGAAGTGAGTATGTTTGAAAGAGAATTAGGAGTACAAACTATAGTACAGGATGTTTTAAATCAATATACTGAAACCTATCAAAAGGTTTTTCCAGAAGAGAATGATGAAGAAGATTTTATAGATTTCACAAGAGAAATTATAAGTACTCTTGAGAACTATGAACAAATTTATAATTTTTTACCTTCTGTAATAGTAGCATTAAAAAGTTTAATTAAAAATTTAAAAACAGATGGAGCAGCAGTTTGATAGATTTAAAGATGCAATATGGTTTAATAAAGAAAATCCAGAGCTTGTAAAAATAGGTGGTGCTGGTGGTATTGGTAGTTGGCTTACTTTTCTATTAGTAAGAGCAGGATTTAAACCTTTTGTATATGATTTTGACACTATTGAAGAACACAATGTAGGTGGTCAATTATTTAGAGAGCAAGATATTGGTAAAACTAAAACAATAGCTTTAAATCATATTATAAATACTTTTTGTGGCACTTCTATAACAGCTTTTAATCAAAAAGTTGATCAAAATACAGCAACTCATTATTTTATGTTTTCAGCTTTTGATAATATGAAAGCAAGAAAAGATTTATTTGAAGTGTGGAAAAAGAGTCATGAAAATTGTCCTATCACTCCCATTTTTATAGATGGGAGATTATTAGCAGAACAATTGCAAATATTTTGTGTAACACCAGATACAATGGAATTATATGAAACAGATCATTTATTTGATGATTCTCTAGTTGAAGATGCTCCATGTACTTTAAGACAGACATCTCATAGTGCTGCAATGATTGCTTCTTTAATGGTAGCTTTTTTTACAAATCATATTACAAATATTTATGAGAGAGAGGTAATGAGAAATGTGCCTTTTTATTATGAGTATTTTATTCCTTTAAATATAACAGATACTTATGATAGTTAGTAAAAATAGTTATGCAAGATTTGAAGGGAATAAAGAAGATATATTTACCACTTATAATAGAGAGTATTTTCCTGTGTATATTGTAGAAAATTCTTTAAATAGATTTAAAGATATTTATTTTTATACTAAACCTAATATTAATTTCAGTTATCATTCCCAAACTAAAAGATATAATGTTCTTTTTGAAAATTTAAAAGACAATTTAAGATTAAAAATTTTTTCTTTTAAGTTTGGAGAGGTGGAATATCAATTGAAATTTCTAAAAGGTATTATCTATGATGAGGGAGGCAACATTTTATTGTGTTTAGCTACAAATAATGTAAATTTTACTGAAATAAGAAATAATGGTCAAATAAAGATTGTTCCAGAAACTTTAAAATTATTTGTATCTACAGATTTTTTAAAATTTGAGTACTACAAAAATGTTTTTAAGAAAATTCAAAAAGAGTATATAGATTTGTGTTATGTAAATGATATTCCTGTAGAATTTACAACTTCTGAAAAGATAGATAAAATGTTTTTTAGTACTGAGATTGAATTTTCTTTCAATACTGTTGAAGAAATACAAGAGCATTTACAAAGTGGGATAGGAGATTTGTTATTTTATGAAGATCCTATTGAAGAGGAGCAATCTGATGAAAATTTGGATTCAGAATTACAGAATTTATTAGCAACTTTTGCTTAGAGAATATATGCAATATGTTTGCATACATTTAATGTTTAATATTAAAACTTACAAAAATGAAATAAAAAGTAGTGAGTTTGATAATGTTACCCATTTAAGTTTTATAATAAATTAATTAATATTTAACTATGGCATTAATAGTATCAAAACAAAAAGAAATAGATGAGTACTTTGCATCTGAAAGATTAAGTCAAAGTACTCTTAAAAAATTGTTAGAAGGGTTTTCTAAATTTGTAGCCTTTCAACAAAAAGAAGATGATGGAAAAGAGAATCAAAGTTTTATTATAGGTTCAGCAGTAGATTGTATTCTAACTGGAGAAGAAGGAGAATTTGAAAATCAATATTATGTCTCTAACCTAGAGAAAAAACCTTCTGATGTGGAAATGGCCATTGTAGATTATGTTTTTCAAAGTGTTGTAGCAACAGAGGAAAAAATTAATGATTTTGTATCTTATCAAAAATTGATTTTAGAAGCTGCAGATTTTCATAAATGGCAACTTAGATGGAAAACAGAAACTAGAATTTCTAAATTGATTGATGCTGGTTCAGAGTACTTTCAAGAGTTGATAAACTCTCTAGGTAAAACAATCATTACAACTGAAGATGATCATAAAATCTCTCAAATAGTGTTTAATTTAAGAAATCATCATAGAACTAAAGAGTTGTTTGATAGAAGTCTTTATGAAAATAATCCTCATGTAGATATTTACTATCAATTGCCAATCTATTTTACAATGAATGGTATAGAATGTAAGTCTTTATTAGATATGTTACTTGTCTTTAGAAATCCTGACACAAATAAAATTGAAAGTGTTCAGCCTGTAGATTTAAAAACTATGCAGGGAGATACTATTAATTTTCTTTTGAGTGTTAAAAAATGGAGGTATGATATTCAAGCAGCTTTT
>P_2C_Liq_1_UnCtyDRAFT_1001078_pt1 | contig 10691 bp, 13 predicted proteins | sample Pon2CUnioCityCA_2_FD_10234 | JGI IMG/M metagenome (IMG submission 10234)
CTGGACCGGCTGGATACGCTGGTGCCGGAACCGCAGGCGCAAGACGGCGTGACCTATGCCGCCAAGATCGACAAGTCAGAGGCGCGGATCGACTGGACCTGCCCGGCCCGCGTGGTCGATGCGCAGATCCGGGGCCTGTCGCCCTTTCCTGGTGCCTGGAGCGAGGTGGACGGGCAGCGGATCAAGTTTCTCGCCTCGACGCTGGCCGAGGGCGCGGGCGCGCCGGGCGAGGTGCTGGACAGCGATCTGCGGATCGCCTGTGGTACGGGCGCTGTGCGGGTTTTGCGCTTGCAAAGGGCTGGGCGTGGCGCGCAGGATGTGTCGGAGTTCTTGCGCGGTCTGGCCCTGCCACCGGGTACATGTTTCGAGAACGGGAAAGGGTGAGTCCGCATGTTTCTGCAACTTTTCGGCACTGTGGTGATCGCCGGTATCGTGGGTTATGCCAGCGAGCGCAGCGGCTTCACCCGGAATGGCTATATCCCGTCGATCATCATCTGCGTGGGCGGGGCGTTCCTGTTCTATTTCCTGCGCATCATGTTCGGCCTTCGATTCGGCAGTCCGGGTCTGGATGCGATCCTGTCCTCGGTCGGGGCGCTGATCATCGTGCCGACCCATTGGCGAAGGTAAGACGATGTTTGTCATTTACCTTATCATCGTTGGTGCTGCGGCGGGCTTTATCGCGACGCGGCTGATGCGGATCGAGGCGGCACTGTTGCCAACCGTGGGTATCGGCATCGCGGGGGCGTTGCTGGGAGGGCTGGTGCTGCGCGTGCTGCTGACCGCTATGGGGCTTCTGGGCGGGTTCATCGGCGCGGTTCTGGGTGCTTTGGTGCTGATCTGGCTTTGGCAACTGGTTCAGGGGCGCAGATAAAGCGTTCCGCCTTTAACCTGAGACATCAGCGAAAGGCCGAACGCGTGCTACGACTGAACAGAGTACTGCGTTTCTCGAAAATCTTTGATTCAGGTTTTTCGCGCAACGCTTTAGGCCCGCTGTCGACGCCACAGCGTCGCGTCACAGGCGAACAATGCGGGTCGGCCTATGCGCCGCCCTTGCCCGGTTTGAACGGAGCCATGCCAGCGCGGGCCAGCTCGTCTGCGCGCTCGTTTTCCGGGTGGCCCGCATGGCCCTTGACCCATTCCCATGTCACGTCATGGCGGGCCTGCGCCGCGTCGAGGCGTTGCCAGAGTTCGACATTCTTGACAGGTTTCTTCGCGGAGGTCTTCCAGCCGTTGCGTTTCCAGCCGTGGATCCATCCGGTGACGCCATTCTTCACATAGGCGCTGTCGGTGACGATCGTGAGGCGCGAGGGTTTGGACAGGGTTTCAAGGGCGGCTATGGCGGCCAGCAGTTCCATCCGGTTATTGGTGGTGTCCGCCTCGCCGCCATTCAGCTCGCGCTCCTTGACCACGTTTTCAGCCTCTTTGGCCTGAAGCAGCACGCCCCAGCCCCCCGGACCCGGATTGCCGGAACAGGCCCCGTCGGTGAAAGCGAAAAGTTCAGCCATGATCGTGTTTTTCCGATGTGATTGCGATCCACGGGGCCTGTTTGCCATCCAGCCCCTTGTCCGCGCCAGCACGGGTTGTGAGCGGCACAAGCCCAGCGTTGCGCAACAGGGTGGCAAGCCCGGTTTCGGTGACGTAAGTGTAATGCCGCCCCAGATCGTCGCGGCGCGCGCCGGTGCCGGATTTCATCGCCACATGCAGCCGACCGCCGGGCTTCAGCGCGCAGGCAAGCGCGCCGAGGTGGCGGGGCAGATCCTCGGGCCGCGCGTGCAGAAGCGAGAAGTTGGCCCAGATCCCGTCATAAAGCGCGTGGCCCGTGATATCGTCAAAACTTGCCTGGTGTGCCGTCACGCCGGGATGCTGCGCCGCGAGAGCCACCATTTCGGGCACAGCGTCGATGGCGCTGACATTCAAGCCCGCCCGCGCCATGGCGGCGGCGGCATGACCCGGCCCACAGCCGAGGTCAAGCACCGCACCGCCCGTGGGCAGGTCTGCGATGAAGGCACGCAAAAGTGCATCGTCGCCCGCCTTGCGGGTCAGCCGCGCGTAATCCTGCGCGCGGGCGGCATAGACCGCAAGCGTGGCGTCATCGCGTGCGGTCATGCGGCCCACATCGTGACGGTCAGGCACAAAAGCACGATGGCGGTGATGATCAACCTCAGATTCATCCACCAGCCGGGTGCCACCCCTTCACGCCAGAAAAGCCAGTCGATGGCCAGAATGCCGGCAAAGCCGATGATCAGAAAGACAGATGCGCGGTCCGATCCGCCGCCCGTGGTGAAAAACACCCAAAGCGCAGGACTGACCGACAGGATATAGCCCGTGGTCGCGTTCGAGCCGGTCATCCTTGTGGCAAAGCCCCACAGCACGCCAGACATGAAGCTGAGGATCACCGCGCCGTAGAATATGCCGACATAAGGCCCGATGAAGCGCGGACCGACGAGGCTGATGGTCAGTTCCGCAAGATCAGGCACCAGAACGGTCAGCGCGCTCCAGATAAAAGGGAGCGTACCGGCAAGCCCAAGCAGAAGCGGGGCGCGGGGGATGCTCATGCGGCAGAATCCTTTATGCGGCGCGTCATGATTCCGGAGCGGCTGTCAGCCGTCGCAAAAGGTGTCACGCCGTTTCGCGCAGCACGCGCGGCACCTTGAATTCGACATTTTCCTTTGCCGTCTCGACCAGTTCCACGGCCACGTCATAGCGGGCGTGAAAGGCGTCGATCACCTCGTTGATCAACACCTCGGGCGCGCTGGCCCCGGCGGTGATGCCGATGCTGCCGATCCCGTCAAGCGCGCGCCAGTCGATATCATCGGCCCGCTGGACAAGCTGCGCATAGGCGCAACCGGCGCGCGCACCGACCTCGACCAGCCGTCTGGAATTTGATGAATTGGGCGCACCCACCACAAGCATCGCGTCGGCCTTGGGGGCCATGGCCTTGACGGCTTCTTGCCGGTTGGTGGTGGCGTAGCAGATATCTTCCTTGTGGGGGCCGACGATGGCTGGAAAGTGGGCTTTCAAGGCTGTCACGATATCCGCGGTGTCATCGACCGAAAGGGTGGTCTGCGTCACGAAGGCCAGTCTGGCGGCGTCGCGCACCTTGATCCGGGCCACATCCTCGGGGGTTTCCACAAGCAGCACGTCGCCGTCGGGCAGTTGCCCCATGGTGCCCACCGTTTCGGGGTGGCCCGCGTGGCCGATCATGATGATCTGAAGCCCATTACTCGCGTGGCGCTCGGCCTCGATATGCACCTTGGAGACAAGAGGACAGGTGGCATCGACATAGATCATCTCGCGGCGTGCGGCCTCGGCCGGGACAGCCTTGGGGACGCCATGGGCGGAAAAGATCACCGGGCGGTCATCGGGACACTCGTCAAGCTCTTCGACAAAGACAGCGCCCTTGGCGCGCAGATCGTCGACCACGTATTTGTTGTGCACGATCTCGTGCCGGACATAGACGGGCGCGCCCCATTTAGACAGCGCCATTTCCACGATCTTGATCGCACGGTCCACGCCCGCGCAAAAGCCGCGTGGCGCGGCAAGATACAAGGTGAGGGGCGGTTTTGTCATGGCAGGCTCTCCTTGGGTGCGATCCAGAGGTACGCATTCCGGCCCCCCGCGTCCAGAGGGCGCGCGGCTGAAATCCTGTTCGGTCAAGGTTATGGTCACACGCACAGCCTAAGGATGCCCGGTTTTCCGGGCATCCTGACCGATCCGTTAGGTGCCGTGGCTGTGGTTTACAGGGCCTCGGGCGTGCGGTTCAGTCGCTGTTCACCGCGACGCGGGGACGTTCGGGCGCATCCTCGCGCGGGGGGCGGCCAATCACGTCCTTGAGGTCTTCAAGCTCGATGAAATTATCGGCCTGACGGCGCAGATCGTCCGAGATCATCGGCGGTTGGCTGCGGATCGTGGACACGACAGAGACGCGCACGCCCTGACGCTGAAGGCTTTCGACCAGTGGGCGGAAATCGCCATCGCCGGAGAAAAGCACGATATGATCCACGCGCGGGGCCAGTTCCATGGCATCGACGGCAAGCTCGATATCCATGTTGCCCTTGACCTTGCGACGACCCTGGCTGTCGATATATTCCTTGGCTGGTTTGGTCACCATGGTGAAGCCGTTGTAATTCAGCCAATCCACCAAGGGCCGTATGGGCGAGTACTCTTCGTTTTCGAGAAGCGCCGTGTAGTAGAACGCACGCAGCAATTTACCTCGACGCATGAACTCGGCCCGCAGGAGTTTGTAGTCGATATCGAACCCAAGCGATTTTGCCGCTGCGTAAAGGTTCGAACCGTCTATGAACAATGCAAGCCGTTCGTCCTTGTAAAACATAAAATGTCCTTTCAAAACTTGCCGCGCGCATCCGTGAGTGGTTGATGTGTGAGTGGCGTGGTGGATCGCTAGGCTGAATGAACTTAAAAGTTTGGTAGGGCCTTCGCAAGGCCACAGCCAGGCGCAAAAGGATAGGACATGGGACAGGATTATCAATCTTTCCTGATCGCTTTGGGCGGGAACCAGCAGTCTGATTCCGGCCCGCCCGCGCGGACCCTGCGGGCCGCGATCGCGCGGCTGCAACAACAGGGCGCGGTGGTCGCGGCGGTCAGCCCGTTTTATGCAACCCCGTGCTTTCCCGCGGGGGCGGGGCCTGATTACGTCAATGCCGCCGCCCGGATCAGCCTGCCGGGCGGTGCGGCGGCCGCGTTGGCGCTGTTGCATCGGATCGAGGCCGATTTCGGTCGTGCACGGGATCGCAGATGGGGTCAGCGTACGCTTGATCTTGATCTGCTGGCGATGGGCGACACGGTGTTGCCCGATGCGACGGTCCAGGCGCAATGGCGGGCCTTGCCGCTGGAAGACCAGATGCGCGCGGCGCCTGACGACCTGATTTTGCCGCATCCGCGGATACAGGACCGGGCCTTTGTCCTGGTGCCGCTGGCGGATGTCGCACCGGACTGGGTACATCCGCTGTTGCAGCTTAGCGTTCGGGATATGCGCGACGCGCTTGACCCTGCGGATGTTGCCGCCGTCCTGCGGTTGGAGTAGCGGCGGGGCTGGAAACCTGCTTGTAATTCCTGTGCAGAGGCGCTAACGGTGCGTTTTTACCGCCCCTGATCCGTGCTGGAGGTCCAATGGCCCGCGTTACCACCGAAGATTGCGTTGACAAGGTTCCGAACCGCTTCGAGCTTGTTTTGCTCGCTGCACATCGCGCGCGCGAGGTTTCGGCCGGCTCGCCGATCACCGTGGACCGTGACAACGACAAGAACCCTGTCGTCGCCCTGCGCGAAATTGCCGAGGAAACACAGCCCGCTGATGATCTGCGCGAGCGGTTGATCGAATCGAATCAGAACCAGATCGAAGTCGACGAGCCCGAAGAGGATTCGATGGCGCTGTTGATGGGCGAAGAAGGCGAAAAGCCCGCCGAGGACGACATGTCCGAGGAAAAGCTGCTTCGCGCATTGATGGAGGCGCAGGGCCAGGGCTGACCCCGGCGCTGACGGGATGACAGGATACAAGGCCCAATGACTGGCGCGGATGACCTTGTTGGCCTGGTCCAAAGCTATAACCCCAGAACAGACGCAACCATGCTTCGCGCGGCCTATGATTTTGGCCGCGAGATGCATGACGGGCAGATGCGCCATTCCGGTGAGCCCTATTTCAGCCACCCGGTGGCCGTTGCCGCGATCCTGACCGAACAGCAGCTTGACGATGCCACCATCGTCACCGCGCTTTTGCACGACACGATCGAAGATACCCGCGCCTCGTATAGCGGGGTCGCCGAGCGTTTCGGTGTCGAGGTGGCCGATCTGGTGGACGGCGTGACAAAGCTGACCAACCTGCAACTCAGCAGCACCGAAACCCAGCAGGCCGAGAATTTCCGCAAGCTGTTCATGGCCATGTCCAAGGATATGCGCGTGATCCTGGTCAAGCTGGCCGACAGGCTGCACAATATGCGCACCATCAAGGCGATGCGTCCCGACAAGCAGCTCAAGAAAGCGCGCGAGACGATGGATATCTTTGCACCGCTGGCGGGCCGCATGGGTATGCAATGGATGCGCGAGGAGCTGGAAGACCTTGCCTTTCAGGTGATCAATCCCGAAGCGCGGATTTCGATCATGCGCCGCTACATCACCCTGCAACGCGAAGCGGGCGACGTGATTGAACGGATCACCGGCGACATGCGGCACGAATTGAACGCTGCGGGCATAGATGCCGAAATCCTTGGCCGTGCCAAGAAGCCCTATTCGATTTGGCGCAAGATGCAGGAAAAGCAGATGGGCTTTTCGCGGCTGTCGGATATCTACGGGTTCCGTGTCATCACCGACCGGGAAGAGGATTGTTACCGCGTTCTGGGGGCGATCCATCACCGCTGGCGCGCCGTGCCGGGCCGGTTCAAGGATTACATCAGCCAGCCCAAATCGAACGGGTATCGCTCTATCCATACAACCGTGTCGGGCCGCGATGGCAAGCGGGTCGAAGTGCAGATCCGGACCCGCCAGATGCATGAGGTGGCCGAAACCGGCGTGGCGGCGCATTGGTCCTATCGCGACGGGGTGCGCGCGGTAAACCCGTTTGCCGTCGATCCCGCCAAATGGATCGCTTCACTGACCGAACAGTTCGACGAAGAGGATCACGACGCCTTTCTGGAGGCGGTCAAGCTGGAGATGTACGCCGACAAGGTATTTTGCTTCACGCCCAAGGGCGATGTGGTCAAGCTGCCGCGCGGCGCGACGCCGATTGATTTCGCTTATGCGATCCACACACGTATCGGCCATGCCTGCGTCGGCGCCAAGATCGACGGGATGCGCGTGCCGCTTTGGACGCGGATCAAGAATGGACAGTCGGTCGAGGTCATCACCGCCGATGGACAGACGCCGCAGGCGACATGGCTGGATATCGCCACCACGGGCAAGGCACGCTCCGCCATCCGCCGCGCCCTGCGCGAGCTTGATCGCGACCGCTACATCCGGCTGGGGCGCGAACTGGCGCGCGCGGCCTTCGAGCATGTGGGCAAGAAACCCACCGACAAGGCGCTGGACCGTGCTGCCAAGACCCTGCGGCTTGTGGATCGTGGCGAGATCCTTGCGCGGTTGGGGTCCGCGGAACTGACAGCGGCGCAGGTGCTTAGCGCGGTCTATCCCGATCTTGCCCCCGATACCGGCCACGAGGTCGGCCGCGAACGTGCGGTCATCGGTCTTGCCCCCGATCAGCGGTTCGAACGCGCGCCCTGTTGTCAGCCGCTGCCGGGCGAGCGGATTGTCGGGATCACTTTCCGGGGCAAGGGCGTTGTCGTTCATGCCATAGATTGCGGCGTGCTTCAGACCTACGAGGACCAGCCCGACCGCTGGATCGACCTGCACTGGCATGGCGGACGGCACGCGGCGGTTTATGTGGTATCGTTGAATGTGACAGTCGGTAACGATGCGGGGGTGCTGGGGCGCATTTGCACATTGATCGGGGAACAGAAGGCCAATATCTCGGATCTGACTTTTGTAGATCGCAAGCCGGATTTTTATCGGCTACTGGTCGACATAGAATTGCGCGACGCCGAGCATCTTCATGGCCTTATCTCGGTTCTGGAAGCCGAAAGCGATGTGGCCGCAGTCGAGCGTTTCCGCGATCCGTCGAAAGGAACCGTGGGAGCGGCAGAGCCGAGCCTAGTCTAGGAGCCGCGTGTCGTGGTGTTCAAACGCCGAGATAGACTGCCATGGTGGAAAGCGACGCTGCGCGCTTTCTGGCCGAACCGGGGGTGGGGACGGGCGCTGCAATATGTCAAGCACCGCCTGCGGCGCTTGCCGGATCCGCCCCATCGCATCGCAAGGGGTGTGTTCGCCGGTGTGTTCGTGACGTTCTCACCACTGTTCGGGCTGCATTTCCTGTTTGCGGCCTCGCTGGCCTGGATCATGCGCGGCAACGTGCTGGCGGCGCTTTTGTCGACCTTCGTAGGCAACCCGTTGACCTTCGTGCCGATCGCTGCGCTGTCGATACAGACGGGCCACACGATCCTGGGCGCGGGCGGTCTTGATGATCACCAGATGCATCACAGCCTTGGCATTACCTTTGTCGAAGCCGGGCGCGACCTGAAAAACAACGTCCTGGCCATTTTCACGGACGCGTCGGCCGATTGGTCGCATCTGGAGATATTTTTCGACGAGATCTTTTTGCCCTATCTGGTAGGTGGGCTGGTGCCGGGGGCTGTGTTCGGATTGATCGGCTATTATCTCAGCCTGCCGATTTTTCAGGCTTATCAAAATCGCCGCAAGGGCGTGCTTGCGGCCAAGCTGGCGGCGCTCAAGGAAAAAGCGGCGGCAAAACAGGACGGCAAAACCAAGCTGCTGTCGCGTGGCAAGGACGAGCCGCGCGATGGCAAGGCCGAACAACATTAGGGTTTTCAGAAGGATAAGGTAGATATGGAGAACGCTGACAAGCTGCGTTTGGGCGTGAACATCGACCATGTCGCCACTTTGCGCAATGCGCGCGGGGGGATCTATCCCGATCCGGTGCGCGCCGCGCAACTGGCCGAGGCGGCGGGTGTGGACGGGATCACAGCGCATCTGCGCGAGGACAGGCGGCATATCATCGACGGCGATATCGACGCGCTGATGGCGGCGCTTAGGGTGCCGCTCAATTTTGAGATGGCGGCGACGGCGGAAATGCAGGGCATCGCCCTGCGCCACAAGCCGCACGCCGTGTGCCTTGTGCCCGAAAAACGCGAGGAGCGCACCACCGAGGGCGGGCTGGAAGTTCATCGCGAACAAAACCGGCTGACGGATTATATCGGCCCGCTGCGCGAGGCGGGCTGCCGCGTCAGCCTGTTCATCGCCGCCGACCCCGCACAGATCGAGGCGGCGCACCGCGTCGGCGCGGAGGTGATAGAACTGCACACGGGCGGCTATTGCGATGCCCATGCCGAAGGNCAGTTCGACGCGCGGGATGCAGAGCTTGCAAGCCTGCGCGAGATGGCGACATTCGCACATGGTCTGGGGCTTGAGGTCCATGCGGGCCATGGGCTGAGCTATGACACCGTGGCACCTATCGCCGCCCTGCCAGAGGTGAAAGAGCTGAATATCGGGCATTTCCTGATCGGTGAGGCGGTGTTTCGCGGGCTTGGCCCCGCCATCGAAGAGATGCGCCGCCAGATGGACGCGGCGCGCGCCGGGTGATGGTCTGGCTGCGCTACAGCCTTGTTTTTCTGGCCGTCGCCGTTGGCGTGTCGCAGATCGTGATCTGGCTTGACCGCGATCCGGGCGCTGCTTTCGGTTCCGCCGCGCAGATCATGGTGCCGGCCATGATCGCCGCGCTGGTCGAGGGCGGGCAGGTGGCGAAACGGCGCAAAGCGCCGCTTGCCTCGTCGCGCGCCTGGGCCTTTGCCGGTGTCGCGGCCGGGATTGCAACCGTGCTCAACCTGCTGCTGGCCTTTGCCGGGCCACGCGTGGCGCCGGAATTCGCCAAGCTGGCCATTGCCCCGGTCAGTTCCGGCCAGTTCTGGGTGCTGCTCGCGGTTTATGCGGGCGGTTATGTCATCGCCAACCGGTTCTTTTACGGGCTTGGGGCAAGCAACCAGCTTCGGTTGATGCGACAGCGGGGCGAGGCGCAATGATGCGCTGGCGGCGTTGGGGTGTGGCGCTGGCCTTTTTGGTCGTGCTCTGGGCCGTCTGGGTGCTGGAAAGCGCGCGCTGGGGCGTTGACATGGCCGAGATGCGCGTGGGCGAGACGCCGGTGACATATATGACTGACGGGCGCGATGGCCCGGTGGTGGTGCTGGCGCATGGCTTTGCCGGGTCGCGGCAGATGATGCAGGGCTACGGGCTGCTACTGGCGCAGGCGGGATATCGGGTTTACGCCTTTGATTTTCTGGGCCACGGGCAACACCCTGCGCCGATGTCGGGCGATGTGACGGCGGTGGACGGTACCACGCGCCTTCTGGTGGACCAGACCTTGCAGGTGATCGAGGCGGTTCGCGCAGAGGGGGTCGTGGCGCTTGTTGGGCATTCCATGGCTACCGACGTGCTGGTGCGCGCCGCCGCACAGACGGACGGCATCGGGCCGCTGGTGTTGCTGGCCACGTTTTCGGGCGCGGTCACACCGGATTTTCCCGACGACATGCTGATGATCACCGGCGCGTGGGAGCCGCGCTTGCAGGGTTTTGCCGCCGACGCGGTGGCCGAGGCCGCCCCGGGCGTGCGCCGAGAGGCGATCGTGGTGCCTGCTGTGGAACATGTCGCGATCCTGCATTCGCGGGCGGGCCGTGCGGCGGCGCTTGACTGGATCAACGAAAGCTACGGGCGCAGCGAGACAGCCTTGGTGCCGCAGACCGGCTGGGCCCTGCTTGGATTGCTGGCCGCGATTACGGTTCTGTTCGCGCCGGTTGCGCGCGCCTTTGCCGCGCGTCCCGTGCAAACGGTGCCGCTGTCGCGCAAGGGCTTTGCGGTGGCCGTTGGCCTGCCATTGGTCGCGGCGCCGCTGCTCGCCTATCCAATAGAAACCTCCGTTCTGCCGGTGCTGGTGGCCGATTACCTTGCGCTGCATCTGGCGTTGTACGGTGTGCTGCAACTGGCGGTGCTTTGGTATCTGCGCGGCGCGCCTGCCTGGCCAAGCCTGCCGGGAGGGGCGCTGGTGCTGGTCTGGACCGTCGGGATCTTTGGCCTGGCACTGCACCGCTACGGCGCGAATTTCTGGCCCACGCCGGAAC
>P_2C_Liq_1_UnCtyDRAFT_1001081_pt1 | contig 10676 bp, 14 predicted proteins | sample Pon2CUnioCityCA_2_FD_10234 | JGI IMG/M metagenome (IMG submission 10234)
CCCGCAGCCCCGATATCGAGCAGCCGCGGGCGGCGCTTTTAAGGCTCGCCGAGCCCATCGACTTCGATGCGGCCGACCGTCGGCCCGTGGATCTGCTGTTCGCGCTGCTGGTGCCCGAGCACAGCAACGACGAGCATCTGCGCATCCTCTCGCGACTGGCGGAGATGTTTCGCGACGAGGCGCTGTGCACACGGCTGCGGGGCTGCCAGAGCGACCAGGACCTCTACGACAGCGTCTGCGGCTGGCGCAGCGAAGCGTCCGACGGATGAGTCTGATTCCCGGCACGCTGGTCCTGGTCGATGGGGTGGGCATTCTCCTGCGCGGACCGGCCGGCAGCGGCAAGAGCGATACCGCACTGGCGCTGATCCATGCCGGACACCAGTTGGTCGCGGACGACGCCGTGGACATCCGCCGTCTGAACGACAGGCTCGTGGGCGGCGCGCCGGCGGCCGGCGAGGGGCTGCTCTGCCTGCGTGGCCCGGGGCTGATTGATGTCGCGGCGTGCTTCGGTGCCGGGGCGCTCGCCCGGTCAGCCACCGTGGATCGGGTGGTGGATCTCGTCGATGAGCCGCTCCCGGCGACCACGGACGCCGATTGGCAGCCGATCCGCATCCATGGAGTAAGCTGCTCTCGCATGGCCCTTTCTCCCGGTCGGCCACTCCCGGCCCTGCTCGAAGTGCTCGCCGCCGGTGGCCGGACGAGCCTGGCCCGGCCGGAGCCGCTGGCATGCGGCTGATTATCGTCAGCGGGCTGTCCGGCTCCGGCAAGAGCGTGGCGCTGGCCACCCTGGAAGACTCGGGTTTCTACTGCATCGACAATCTTCCGGTGGGCCTGCTTGATGCCTTCGGCCGCCATATCGCCGATACCGGCGGCGAGGAGAGCTATGCGGTGGGCATTGATGCCCGCAACCGTCCGGCCTCGCTGACCCGATTCCCCAGCATTCTCGACAGTCTGCGCGAACAGGGTCTGGACGCCGAGATCGTTTTCCTCGATGCCGACGACGCCACCCTGCTCAAGCGATTCTCGGAGACCCGCCGACGCCATCCGCTGAGCGGCCCCGACCTGCCCCTTGCCGAAGCCATCCAGGGCGAGCGCGAGCGGCTCATGCCGCTTCACGAGCGGGCCGACCTTACCGTGGACACGACCCGAACCACACTGCATGAGCTGCGCGGCATCATTCGCGCACGGCTCACCGAATCCCGGACCCATCTGTCCGTGCAGCTGGAGTCGTTCGGCTACAAACACGGCACCCCGACGGACGCCGATTTCGTTTTCGACAGCCGCTGCCTGCCCAATCCACACTGGCAGCCCGCCCTGCGCCCCCTGACCGGACGCGACCAGCCGGTCATCGACTTCCTGGACGCCACGCCCCTGGTGGCCCGCTATCGGCACCAGGTCAGCGACTTCATGGAAGACTGGCTANCGGTTTTCGAGGCGGAAAACCGCAGCTATCTGACCGTCGCCATCGGCTGTACCGGCGGACAACACCGTTCCGTATATCTGGTCGAGGCCCTGGCGGCACAACTGCGCCGACAGGATATTACGGTCACCGTCCGGCATCGGGAGCTGCCGTGAGCGCGGGACTGCTTCTCATCACCCACCCCGGCGTCGGCGCCGCATTGCAGGAAACCGCCGAGGCCATCCTCGGCCGATTGCCCCTCGAGACGGCAGCGCTCAGCCCCCAGGATGCGGAATCCCCGGAGGCAGCGCACGGGCGTGCCGATGCCCTGGCCGACCAGCTCGATCAGGGCGATGGCGTGGTCATCCTGACCGACGCCTACGGCGCGACACCCGGCAATCTGGCCGTGGCCCTCGGCCGTGCCCGTGGTTACCCGGTCATCACCGGNCTCAACCTGCCGATGCTCCTGCGGATTCTCAACTACCCCTGGCTGTCCATGGATGCGCTGGCCGAGACCGCACTTGCCGCGGCGCGCAGTGGTATCCTTCAGGCGACCCCGCCGGCGGCGGATACCGACAGGGAAAGCCATGGCAGCGGATAGCCCGGTTCAAGAGGCCGAGTTCGAGGTCATCAACCGCCTGGGCCTGCATGCGAGGGCCGCGGCACGATTCGTCGCGGTCGCCAGCGACTACGATGCCGCCATCGAGGTCAGAAACGACGGCAACGAGGCCAATGGCAAGAGCATCATGGGCCTGATGATGCTGGCCGCCGGCCAGGGCAGTCGACTGATCGTCACCGCCCGTGGCGACGATGGCTCCCGGGCACTGGAGGCGCTGGGCGCCCTGCTCGCCGACCGCTTCGGCGAGGCCGACTGACAGCGGACGGGAAGCACAATGGCAGAAGAACGCGAGAACAAGCAGGGGCGCGTTGCCGAAACCGTCACCGACCTGCTCGAGGGCGGCACCGTGCCTGAGGCACGCCGCATGCTCAACGCACTGCATCCCGCCGAAATCGCCAACCTGCTCGAGTCATTTCCCGCCCCCGAGCGAAAGCTTCTCTGGGAGATGGTGGACGAGCAGAACGGCGGTGATGTCCTCCTGCAGGTGAACGACGAGGTCCGCAGCGGCCTGATCCGGCAGATGGACGAACGGGAGGTACTGGCGGCCACCTCCGGCATGGACATGGACGACCTCGCCGACTTCATGCAGGACCTGCCCAAGACGCTGACCGGCGAGATCCTGCGCTCGCTCGATAACCAGAACCGCCAGCGTCTGGAGGCCGTGCTCGCCTACCCGGAGGACAGCGCCGGTGGGCTGATGAACACCGACACGGTCACCGTCCGGCCGGATGTGAGCCTGGATGTGGTGCTTCGCTATCTGCGCATGCGCGGTGAAATGCCCGAGCTCACCGACCACCTGTTCGTCGTCAGCCGCTTCGACCATTTCCTCGGCGTACTGCGCGTCAGCGACCTGCTCACCCGCGATCCTGCCGGCCGCGTCGAGGACGTACTGGACACCGAGGCGATTGCCATCCCGGCAGAGACCTCCGATCGGGAGGTGGCCAAGATGTTCGAGGACCGCGATCTGATCTCGGCGCCGGTGCTCGATGCCCGCGGCCGGCTCATCGGCCGGATCACCATCGACGATGTGGTCGACGTGATCCGTGAGGAGGCCGAACGCTCAATCCTCAGCATGGCCGGTCTGGGCGAGGAAGAGGACCTGTTCGCACCCATCTGGTCCAGCACCCGCCGCCGGGCCCTCTGGCTGGGCCTGAATCTGCTGACGGCCCTGCTGGCCGCCTACGTGATCGGGCTTTTCGAGGGCACCATCCAGCAGGTCGTGGCGCTGGCGGTGCTGATGCCGGTGGTGGCCAGCATGGGCGGCATCGCCGGTACGCAGACCCTGGCGCTGGTCATTCGGGCACTCGCGCTGGGGCAGATCGCGTCACGCAACACACGGGCACTGCTCTACAAGGAACTCGGCATCGGCGTACTCAACGGCCTGCTCTGGGCCGCGATCCTCGCCGGCATTGCGATTCTCTGGTTCGGCCGGCCGGCCCTCGGCGCAATCATCGCCGCCGCCATGACCATCAATCTCGTCGTTGCCGCCCTCTCCGGCGTTGGGGTGCCCCTTATTCTCAAACGGTTCGGCGTCGACCCGGCTCTTGCCGGCGGCGTCGTTCTCACCACGGTGACCGATGTCATCGGATTCATGTCGTTTCTGGGGCTTGCCACCTTTTTCCTGCTCTAGGCGTTCATCCAGCCTTTTTTCTTTCCGCCTCACCCCATTTCCCTCGAAAATCACGACTCTCTCCGGTATTTCCCCTCCGAACGAAGGGGTCCGAATGGAGTATTGCTTTAGGTGGACTGTTATTAACGGAAAGAATAGGAAATGATTGCTAATGAAAACTTATTAAAGGCCCTCAACACAAAGCGTGTAGAACCCCGCCTGAATAAGACTCTATGATTCGCCCCATCAGCCCATCCATTCCAAATCGAGGTAAACCATGGAAAGGCATGCCCAGAAAACGCCGTTTCAAAAATCCAGGCCGGATGGCCAGTATTCGGCCCGATTCAACTTATCCACGGAGCCGGCCACCCCCCTGCCAACCGCCATGCTGCTTTGCGATTCAACGATTCAGAACCGTTTGATGGGCAAATATCTGGCCGACTATGGCATCTGCCGCACCTATCTCGCCTCGCCATCGCAGTTGAATGCACTCATGCAGTGCGAACGCCCGGCCCTCATTCTGCTCGACATCCGCAGCAGTGATCGCGCGGTGGCCGATCTGTTGAGTGATGGCGCGACGGAGGCGGATTCGCGCCGGCCGACCACGCCGATGATCCTCCTGAATGTGCCATCGAATGCCGATATCAAGAACTTCATGGGCCGCCGCGATATTGTCGCCGCCTTCCACGACAACGAATCCGTGGATCAGCTCCTGGCCAAGATCCGCAGCGTGGTCCAGCCGGAGACAAGTCGCTCGCGGGCCGGCATCGCGAATCACCTGGAGACGCTCACCCGCAAGGAAATGGCCGTACTGCGCGCCCTCGCCCTCGGCCTGAGCAATGACCACATTGCCGATCAGCTCTCGGTCAGTCCGCATACGGTCAAGACGCATCTCTACAACGCCTACCGCAAGATCGGCTGCACCAATCGCGTCGCCGCCGCCATGTGGGCGCAGAGGGCGCTACCGCTCATCGATAACCGATGACCCGGCATCGGCCCCATCGCGGATGGGCCGGCATCGCCCTGCTTATCCTCGGCCTCGCCGGAATGCATGTCGTGGCCGAGGAACAGGCGAACGGCGCCATCGATGACAACCGTCCGCTGGAAGCACCACCGTTGCCCGGGGGCACGCTCGAGAACGACGGACTGGACAACATGGTCCTGCAGCGCACCGTCACCACGCTGGGCGACCGGTTCAGTGATGCATTCGCCAGCCACTGGCGCAGCCAGTCGGTCGTGGCGNATGGCNAGTCGGTCGTGGCGGATGGCGTGATCACCATCGAGGAGCGGCCCTGGATGAGCGAGGGCACCGAGGTGATCGTGCGTTACCAGCGCCAGGCGATATACCGGGTACGCGTATGGCCTCGCAACCCCTCGCCCGAGGAGACCGCGGAACAGGCGGTGGTCGAGGTCAGCCGCATTATTGATCAGTATCAGACGAGGCTTCGCAACCAAACCGGCGAGTGACACGCAAGGAGCGATATCATGCACGGAAGAATGCCCATCCTATGCCTGCTCGGCATTGGTCTGGCCGCCACGGCCCAGGCCGACCTCACCTATCAGCCCATCCAGTCGGGTGACCCGGGTATGCTCAGTCAGCGTTTCCAGCGCGCGACCACTCAGGATACCAGCCGGGCGCCGCTGCAGGCAGCGCGACGGCCGGCACGCACCTCCATCGAGCGCTTCGAGGAAGACCTCCAGGAAGCGCTGCTACGGGATGTCTCGCGGGCAACCACCAGCAACATCGGCCTGCTCGATGATGAGGGCCAGCTGATCCCGTTCGACGGTACCCGCCTGTTCAGCATCGGCGACTTCGAGCTGCGTTTCACCGAGACACAGGGGGAGTTGTCGATCTTCGCGCGGGACGAGGGAAGCAGCGAATTCACCGAAATCAACATCAACAACCAGCTATGATCCTGAGACGCAGCCTTATTCTTTCCGTGGGGTTCGTCATCGTGGGCTGCACGACGCTTGATGGCGACCGCCCACCCGACTGGGCCACAATGGAACGCCCCGGACTGGCCTCCGCGTCAACCACCTATGGCGATCTGCTCGAGCTGCCGGAGCCGGCGGGAGTCATCCCCGCTGCGGTCTATGGCTTCCGCGACCTCACCGGGCAGTACCGCGAGTCACCCAACAGCAATCTGTCCACCGCGGTTACCCAGGGCGGCGGCAGCCTGCTCACCGAGGCGCTCTTGCGCTCGGGCTGGTTCCGTCCGCTGGAGCGGGAGGGCCTGCAGGATCTACTCACCGAGCGGCGCGTCGCCCGTCAACTCAATNCCAACGTGGCCACCCTCCAGGACGCCCGGGTGCTGTTCGAGGGNGGCATCACCGGCTACGACCGCAACACCACCACCGGTGGCTTCGGAGCGCGTTACTTCGGTCTGGGCGCCAGCGAAGCCTATGTCATCGATCAGGTAACGGTCAGCCTGCGCGCCGTCAATGTGAGCAATGGCGAAGTCCTGGCCGCGGTCACCACGACCAAGACCATCTATTCCTATCAGCTCGAGGGCGGGCTTTTCCGTTTCGTGCGCAATCAGCGATTGCTCGAGGTTGAGGCGGGCTACACCTATAACGAGCCGCGCTATCTAGCGACACATGACGCGATCAATGCCGCATTGATCCACCTGATTGTCCGCGGGCTTTCCGAGGATCATTGGCGACTCGCCAATGCCGAAGACTGGAATTCGCCCGTCATCCAGATCTATAACGATGCGTTTCTCGAGCATCAGGAAACGGCCCGCAAGGAATCCCCGCAGAGTTCCTGATTTCCGGGATGTCATTTACGTCGCATTCCGTATTCCGACACCGCCCCCCCGAACCTACTCTGGAATGGCCCCAACGGGATCTCCGGCAAACGGAATTGCCGGAGGCTCCAGGGGCATCTGGCAATCACATTTCGCAAACCGGAATACAGGAGATCACCATGATCAGGAAGCCCAAAACGGTTTCTGCCCTCTCGCTGGCCCTGCTGCTCGGCATGACCATGGGCACTGCCCTGGCGCAGAACAATGGCGGCGGCATGGGCAACGGCGGCGGCTTTGGCGCCAACATGGCCACCATCGACCAAACGGGAGTTGATCACGTCGCCAGCATCGAGCAGGACGGCCGGGAGCTGACCGCCACGATCAACCAGAGTGGCTATCAGCAGGAGGCCTCCATCGAGCAGGAAGGCCGCGGTAACGAGACCACCATCAACCAGACCGGTGGCGGCTACAATCAGGCCATGATCGACCGGCGTGGCCGTGACGGCATGGTGGAGATCAACCAGGACGGCTGGTCCAACACCTCGGATGTCACCCAGCGTGGCCGTGACGGCAGCATCACCATCACTCAGGAGGACTGGGGCAACGTTGCTGATGTGGATCAGCGTGGCCGCATGAATGAGCTCACGCTGGAGCAGTCCGGCTGGGGCGGCAACTACGCCGACCTCGATCAGCGTGGCCGTGAGAACGTGATGACCGTGGCTCAGGACGATGCCTTCGAGAGTGTCGCCAGGGTCAACCAGCGGGGTCGCGGCAACACGACCGAGGTCCTGCAGAGCGGTTCCTACCATGTCGCCGAGGTGACCCAGCGGGATCGCGGCAACATGGCCGAGGTCACCCAGGACGGGGTGGGCCATTACGCCTCGATCGATCAGTCGGCCCGCTGAGGGGCTGACCATCGGATGACCCGCCACCCGGTGGCGGGTCCTTCCTACCGCGGAGTCATTCCCATGCCTCAGAGCAACTCACTCTTTGCCCGTCTCGCCCTCGGCCTGATCACCGTCGTCGGCATCCAGCCGGCCATGGCCGGGGCCGGAGATGACACGCCCATCCGGGCGTGGGTGGAATTCGACGAACAGGGCCAGACGGTCACCATCAGCGCGCATGCGGTGGCATCGCGGCCCATGACCGTCCGCTATGCCCTCGTCATTGAATCAGTGAGCGATGCCGGCACCACGCGCAGCCGGGACAGCAGCCACATTCAGCTACACACCAAGCCAGCCACACTGACCCGGATCAGCCTCTCGACCACGGATCCCCGACGCATCGAGGTAAGCCTGGATGTGGAACCCGACGGTGCCGCGCCGCTTCAGGTCCGCGAAACCTACCCCATGAGCGGCGCCTGGGTCATGGCCCACTAGGGCCGCTCCAATCACTGGAACAGGAGATCACGGAATGAAAAGCGTTTCCCGACTGGCGTACAGCACGGTCCTCGGCGCGATGTTCTGCCTCGCCCCATGGACCCTCCCCGCCGCCGCTCCCCCCGGCGACCTGGCGCCGCCGGAGCTGACGCGGGCCACCGGCAGCGGCAACGGCAATCAGGCCCGGATCGATCAGCAGGGCCTTTGGCACGAGGCCGCCATCAACCAGCAAGGCGACGCCAATCAAGCCGGCATCCTGCAGCGCGGCATGGGTCATGAAGCGCTGATCGATCAACAGGGGAGCGGCAACGACGCCCGCATCATGCAGTTCGGCTGGGTTCCGCAGGCGGCCGCCATCCAGCAGGTCGGCGATATCAACAACGCGCGGGTGGAACAGCGGCCGGGCACACGGACGGGGGTCGAGGTGCTTCAGCACGGTGACGGACTGAACGTCGAGGTCACGGTCGGTCGATAGACAATATAACCGGTCACGCCCCGATGATCGGGCGTGACCACGTCTTTCCGTTCTTCCCCCTCAGAAATGCCAGCGCAGGGATGCGCCGATGGCCATGAAGTCGAAATCCGGCTCACTCAGATAGCTCACGGCATCCACGGCCACGGAGAAATCCTCGGCGAAGCGGAACTGGCTACCCGCCCCGAAACTTACCCCCGAACCCGAGGGCGCCTCGTCGGTGCCGGCGATGGTGAATGGCCTCAGCACCATACGCACCGATGAGAAGCCCGCCAGGGCATAGACATCGAAGGCCTCGTTCAACGGCCGGTTGAGCCGCAACAGGACGCTGTCCACCGAGTCCAGCTCCACGGTGCGATCGGTGCCCGAGTCATCCTCGCCCATCCAGCCGAAGTGCGCCTCGACACCCAGGTAATCGTTGAACATGACGCCGCCGACAAGCCGGCCGCCGATGGCGTCGGTATCCTCGCCCGACCCCTCGTAGGACCAGGGCATGACCCCCGCCCCCAGATAGGCTTCCTTGACAAGATTCGCCTCGGCGGCGCCGGCCATGACCATCGTTCCCGCCAGCAGAAGTGCCGGCGTGGTTGCACGATTTTTCATGCAGTCTTCCCTCCACGCTTGTGATGACGCAGAGTCAGACCGGTGGTAGAAACTCAAGTGCCTGTTTGGACTGCAGTTTCAGACGTAGTAACCGGATCAGTCAGGGACCCGTACCAAACGGTGGAACGAGGAACTATGGTGGCTACGGGTGGATTCGAACCACCGACCCCATCATTATGAGTGATGTGCTCTAACCAGCTGAGCTACGTAGCCATTCAGGCGAGGACCGGAAGTATCCAGAGCCGCGGCAGCGCTGTCAAATCCCCGACTCAGACATTGAAGCGGAAGTGGCAGACATCCCCCTCCCGCATGATGTACTCCTTGCCCTCGAGACGCATCAGCCCCTGCTCCTTGGCGGCCTGCTCGCTGCCCGCCCGGATGTAATCCTCGAACCCGATGACCTCGGCCCGGATGAAGCCGCGCTCGAAATCCGTATGGATCCGCCCCGCCGCCCGGGGCGCGGTGGCGCCGCGGGATACCGTCCAGGCGCGCACTTCCTTTGGCCCCGCGGTAAAGAACGTGAGCAGATCCAGCAGGGCATAGCCGGTGCGGATCAGGCGGTTCAGGCCCGGCTCAGTGAGCTCGTAGGCGGCCAGCAGCTCGCCCTGTTCATCGGGATCAAGCTGAGCGAGCTCGGCCTCGATGGCGGCACAGAGCGGCACCACCAGTGCCCCCTCGCGCTCCGCGAGGTCGTGAACGGCCGCGAGCTGGGCATTGTCGGTCAAGCCCTCCTCGTTGACGTTGGCGACATAGAGCACGGGCTTGGCCGTCAGCAGGTGCAGCTCCCGCAGAACCGCCTCTCCGGTCTCGTCCAGTGTCTGCGCCCGCACCGGCGTGCCCTCGTCCAGCGCCGCCGACATGGCCTTCAGCGCATCCCGGGTGGCGATGGCCGCCTTATCGGCCGACTTGGCCCGGCGCCCGTAGCGATCCAGCGCTTTCTCGACCGTATCCATGTCGGCGAGGAGCAGCTCCGTGTTGATCGTCTCGATATCCTCGATCGGATCCACTCGCCCCTCGACATGATGCACGTCCTCGCTCTCGAAACAGCGCACGACGTGGGCAATGGCATCGGTCTCGCGGATATTGGCGAGGAACTGGTTACCCAGCCCCTCGCCGCGCGACGCGCCCGCCACCAGGCCGGCAATGTCGACGAACTCCATGGTGGTCGGGATGACGCTCTCGGGTTTGACCTGTTCCGCGAGCTGATCCAGCCGCGGATCCGGCACCGGCACGATCCCGACGTTGGGGTCGATGGTGCAGAACGGATAGTTCTCCGCCGGAATCTCGTTCTGCGTCAGGGCGTTGAAGAGCGTCGACTTGCCCACGTTGGGCAGCCCGACGATACCGCATTTGAATCCCATGGACTGTCCTCAGTCTCGCGTGTGCAACTGTTGCTGGGCCCGATCCCAATCGCCACCGGCGAGCAGGGGCATCACATCCAGCGCCGCGGCAATGGCGGCGTCGATATCGGCCCGCTCGGCCCGGCCCGGCGCATGAAGGACGTAGGGGATCACCTGGTCGCTGCGGCCCGGATGTCCGACGCCCAGCCGCAGCCGGGCGAACCCCCGGGTACCCAGGGCGGACACGATATCCCGCAGGCCGTTGTGCCCGCCATGCCCACCCCCGCGTTTCAGGCGCACGACGCCCGGCGGGAGATCGATCTCGTCATGCACCACCAGGATCGCCTCCGGCGGAATGCGGTGGAAATTCGCCAGTGCCGCCACGGCACGACCGCTGTGGTTCATGTAGGTGGTGGGGCAGAGCAGATGCAGGTCGGCATCCCCTTCCCGCCAGCGGCCCGCCACGCCATGAAACTTGCGCTCCGCGCGCAACGGGATGCGGACCCGG
>P_2C_Liq_1_UnCtyDRAFT_1001082_pt1 | contig 10669 bp, 9 predicted proteins | sample Pon2CUnioCityCA_2_FD_10234 | JGI IMG/M metagenome (IMG submission 10234)
CCGTGCGTGCCATGGACATCCTTTTCCCTGGAATTGGAGAAATCGTCGGTGGGTCGCAGCGCGAGGAACGCTATGAGGTATTGAAAGAAAAAGTAGCTGCCGTGGGCATTCCTGAAGAAGAACTCTGGTGGTACCTCGAAACCCGCAAGTTTGGAACGTGCGTACACAGTGGTTTTGGTCTAGGCTTTGAACGTTTGGTCCAATTCTCAACGGGCATGGGCAACATCCGCGATGTCATCCCATTTCCTCGAACCCCGGGAAGCGCTAATTTCTAACCTGACCTCCCCCCTAACCTATGCTAAAGCAAACCCTTGCACAAAAACTTCAACAGAAGCTGAGTCCACAACAGATTCAGCTGATGAAGCTTGTGCAGTTGCCCACGCAAAGTCTAGAGGCGCGAATCAAGCAAGAGATTGAGGAAAATCCAGCCTTACAGGAGGGAAAAGAAAAGGCGGAAGACACTTTTGAAAACGATGCTTCCGACGAGCGCGAAGTTCGCGATTCGATGGAGGAAATAAATTGGGACGACTACCTCGGAGACGACGACACCCCTGATTACAGAACAAAAGCCAATAACTATAGTGCAGATGACGAGCTCTATGAAGCGCCCGTGATTGTGAGCGAAAGCTTCCACGACAGTCTCATTTCCCAATTGCGTCTGCGCGATTTGAACACGGAAGAACTGGATTTGGCGACCTACCTGGTCGGCACCATAGATGATGACGGACTGTTGCGACGCGAACTCATTGATATTGTCGATGATTTAGCCTTTTCGCAAGGGGTGTTTACTGAAGAAAAGGAATTGGAACGGCTCCTCGGCGTCATTCAGGACCTAGATCCACCTGGGGTCGGGGGTCGGGATTTACGCGAGTGTTTGATGCTCCAATTAGAGCGTAAACGTCCTTCCTTCAAAGTAAACCTTGCCCTAAGTATTCTCGACGATCACTTCGACAGCTTTGTCAAGCGGCATTATCAAAAATTAATGGACCGATTAGGCGTAAATGAAGATGAACTCCGCGATGCAATCGAGGAAATTGGCCGATTAAATCCAAAACCGGGTGGCTCATCCAACCTCAGTCGTCCTACAGAAAATGTCATCCCAGATTACAACCTAGAGATTGTAGACGATGAACTTGAACTTACGCTAAACGGTCGCAATGCGCCCGAGCTGAGCTTAAGCCGTCAATACCGCGAAATGCTCGAGCACTACAAGGCCAGTAAGGAGAAAAAACAAAGCTGAAAAGGAGGCTGCCTTGTTTGTCAAACAAAAATTGGACAGCGCAAAATGGTTCATCGACGCTATTGTGCAACGGCAACAGACCTTAATGCTGACCATGCAGTCCATCCTGAATTACCAACGTGATTATTTTCTCACCGGCGACGAACGCAAACTCCGCCCAATGATTCTTAAAGATATTGCAGAGGAAATTGGCATGGACATTTCCACAGTTAGTCGCGTGGCCTCAAACAAATACATTCAAACGCCTTACGGCACATTTCTCATTAAACGCTTCTTTTCAGAATCCATGACCAATGCCGATGGAGAAGAAGTAAGTACCCGAGAAATAAAGAAAATATTAGAGGACACCCTCTCAGAAGAGGACAAGCGCAAGCCCCTGACCGACGATGCCCTCGCAAAAATACTCAAGGAAAAGGGCTATCCCATCGCACGTCGAACGGTTGCAAAATACCGAGAACAGCTCGACATTCCTGTAGCTCGAATGCGAAAAGAACTCTAGATGAACGGCTTTAAACACAGCTTTAGCCAATTCGTCAGCTACCTCTTTCATCCTGGAGTCCTGCCTACCGCCGGTGCGTTTTTGGTGCTTTGGTCCGTTCCTGAAACGTACTCCTGGAACACCATTTTTAAAATCACCTCTACCGTTTTCGTAGGCACCTATGCCTCCCCACTACTGGCTATCCTGTTACTTCGTGCGACGAAAATCATTACGAGCGTCCACCTGGTCAAACGCGAAGACCGGATTTATCCTTACATCACCGGTGCAGCCTGTGCGCTGGCCACTGCCGCATTTCTGAAAAGAGCCATGGCACCGGAAGAAATTTACCTCAGCGTTTATGCCACCGCATTCGTACTTATCGTGAGCACCATATTGATTCCTTACTTTAAGAGTAGTGCTCATATGGCAGGCGCCACCGGCTTTTTTGCTTTATTCCTCACCCTTCATCAGCGGTACGGCATCGGGAAACCCGAATACCTAATGCTACTTCTAGTGGTTTTAGGTGCAATCGCGTGGTCTCGAATTAGTCTCAAAAGACACACACTCCAAGAACTGCTATCCGGTGGTTTGCTTGGGTTTTTTACCGTTTACGCATTACTCTCTCACTAAAGCTAAACGTTTACTCATTTCCCTTGTATAAGACGGGGGAATTGAAGATATTTAAGATTCAATTATTCAGGCTTACAAACACTCACGTTCATGAAAACAATGTTTAGAACATTTTTTACCGCTATAGCCCTCGTATTCTTCGTTCAAAATGCCTCGGCATCGCACAACGCAGGAGGTGATATTCAGTACGAATACATCAGTTCAACAGGAAACAGCCACAAGTATAAAATTGTCATGCGTCTTTATCGAGACAATCAAGGTATTACTTTGCCAACGAGCGCAACCATCTACGCGTGTTCGGCGAACTATGCTACAGTAAGTACGACGCTTACGGAAACTACGCCGTCCACAAGTGGACAAGGTGTTGTTGCCCCAACATTGTTTGACTGTGTAAGCTCCACGAGCGCCGGGGTCACTATCCACGTGGTGACTTACGAAGGTGAAATCACTCTTCCTGGGAACGCACCAGACTGGACATTCTCATTCTCTACGTGTTGTAGGAATGGTGCCATCGACAATATTGTTACCCCTTCAGGACAAGGTTTTTACATCGAGGCAAAACTGAATAACCAGATCGGTCAAAACACATCGCCTGAATTTGTGAGTGAGCCTGTACGTGCATTCTGTACAGGACGTACGTTCAACTGGAAGCAAAGTGCTGTCGAGCCAGACGGCGATTCTTTGTTCTACAGAATTACTCACGTTAAAGACGGTAACTCTTCTAACTGTTCGCCCTCAAACATTACGTACGCCACAGGTTGGACCTACGATCAGCCGATCACAACTTCCCCTGCGAACTCCTTAACCATGAACGCAACCACAGGTTTAATCACCTTCAAGCCTTCAGCCGTTGAGATTGACGTTATGGCGGTAACAGTGGATGAATACCGTTACGACTCTGTTCTTTACGTATGGCGTAAGATCGGTGAAGTAAACCGCGACATGCAGATTGCTATTGCTTCAGCGTGTACACCAAACGCACAAGCCGGGGTTCAGTTAGACTACCAAGCCCCAGGCATTTACCAAGACCCTGATAACGGTCTTCCTACAGTAGATTACAACTGTCTAGATTCCACGGTTACGCTTAAATTCAAAGTGAAGCTGGACTGTTCGTCCATCTCTCCTGATGGGACCGACTTCCGTTTAACGAAACCAGATGGTCAACCACTCGCGATTGAATCGTTCACAGCGAACTGTGATAACAACTACGAAGCGACACAAATGACCATCAAGCTGTACAAACCGCTATCGAAAAACGGAAAGTACTTCTTGTATTCTAAAGTGGGTAATGATGGAAACACACTCTTGAACAAATGTGGTTTCCCTATGAACGAATTCGATACTATCCAACTTAATGTTACAGGTTGTTTCAATGCGATTTACGACATGGAAAATGTAACCATCGAAGACGATCAGAATCCTGTGATTGAATGGAGCGCTGATACTTCATCCTACCCGGATTACCTCTTCCAAGAATGGCAAATCTTCCGTAAAGATCCTGGTCAAACACAATACCAGAAAGTAGGAACCGTATTCAACCAATACAAATATGACTTTAAAGACAACCAGATCGGTTTCATAAAGGTAGACCAGGACAGCTATGAATACCGCGTTGACATGAAACTCAACGACGATATGCAGGGTGCCACAAACGGCATAGGAAGCATACTTCTCGAACGGAGCAATGGAATGGTGCCGATCATTGATCCGGACACCATACCTGTAGACCTGATCTGGAACCAGTACAATGGATGGGCCGTAGACAGCTACACCGTCTTCCTACAAGAAAAAATTGGCGGTACTTGGATGGGCGAATGGATTCACGACAACGTGGCTTCACCGCAGAATCCAGTTCTTGCACCAGATACTACTTATCGCATGTACCTACAACTGGCTCCTGGAGAATACCGCGTTTGTATCAGAACAACTGATCCAGTAGATACCCAATATACTGCCTATTCAAACTGTTTGCCGATCATCATTAACACGCCGCCTTACCCGGACACNGTAGTAGTGCCAAACTTCATTACTCCAAACGGCGATAANGTCAATGATGGCTTCATCATACAGAACATTGATGATTACAAAGATCTGAGCCAGTTAACCATCTACAACAGATGGGGCGATCGCGTATGGCAGAGTGAATACCTCTACGACAATGCGAACCCATGGCGCGGCACCAACCAAAACGGTACGAAACTCGCAGACGGTGTATACATGTACACCTTAGAATTGGTGAATGCTTCCGACGACTATGAATATTCAGTCAACGGAACGGTCACTATTATGGATGCGCAGTAGCATTCTTAACAACGCAGTCCCCACTCGTTAACACGAGAACACTGGCCCGGCCCCAAAGGGAGCCGGGCCTTTTTTATCTTTGAAGCATGGCCGACAGTATCCACATCACAAATTTGCTGAAAACCCTTCCGAATAAACCGGGGGTGTATCAGCACATGGATAAAGCCGGCAACATCCTCTACATCGGAAAAGCGAAGAACCTCAAGAAGCGCGTAAGCTCTTACTTTACCAAAAGCGTAACGAGCGCCCGCATCGCGGTTATGGTGAAAAAAGTAGCGGACATTAAAGTGATCGTAACTGATTCTGAGGGTGATGCGTTACTGTTGGAAAACAACCTCATAAAAGAGCACCAACCGCGTTACAACATCAACTTGAAAGACGATAAAAGCTACCCTTACATCACCATACGTAAGGAACGGTTTCCTCGAATTTATGGACTTCGTAACATCATTAGAGACGGGAGTGAATACTATGGACCTTACCCTAATGTAAAGTCCATGCGCGCTGTTCTTGAGTTGATTCGTCAGATGTACCCAACGCGTACTTGTAAATACAATCTAAGCGAGGAAAATATTGAAAAAGGGAAGTTTAAAATTTGCCTAGAATACCATATCGGGAACTGCAAAGCGCCTTGCGAAGCATTGCAAACGGAAGAGGAATATGAAGCAGATGTTAGCGCTGCACGAAATATTATTAAAGGCCAGCTGAGCGCCGTTAAAAAACATTTGAAGGAGCGCATGATGAATCATGCCGAGGCGCTAGAGTTTGAGCAAGCGCAATTGTGTAAGGAGAAATTGGACGCCTTAGAAAAATATGCAGCGAAGAGCACTGTTGTCAGCAATCAACTCACGAATATCGACGTCTACAGCGTCAGCACCGATGCGGAGTTTGGCTACGTGAACTACTTGCAAGTTATTGAAGGCGCCATAGTTCAGAGTTACACCGTAGAGATCAAGAAAAAATTAGAAGAAGAGCCGCAGGATTTTTTGCATATCGCTATTCCAGAAATTCGCGCACTCTTTGGTTCCACATCCCGTCAAATCTATACTTCACATCCGGTCAATCTGCCTATTGAGGGCAGCACATTCACCGTACCTCAGATAGGTGAAAAGCGTAAACTCATTGAACTGAGTATTAAAAATGCCATGTATTACCGTCAAGAAAAACTGAAGAATATTCAGATCGTTGACCCCGACCGGCATGTGAAACGCATTATGACGCAAATGAAGCAAGACTTGCGCATGCCCGTTGAACCTAGACATATTGAGTGTTTCGATAATTCCAATATTCAAGGGACCAATCCAGCGAGTGCTTGTGTGGTCTTTAAAGACGGTAAACCTTCAAAAAAGGACTACCGCAAATTCAATATCAAAACGGTAGAAGGTCCGGACGACTATGCTTCCATGGAAGAAGTGGTGCACCGCAGATACCGTCGACTTCAAGAAGAAGGTGAGCCATTGCCTCAGCTCATTGTGATTGATGGAGGTAAAGGCCAATTAGGCGCCGCACTTAAAGCTCTAGAGCGATTAGGGCTGCGCGGAAAAATCACCATCATCGGTATTGCAAAAAGATTGGAAGAACTCTATTTCCCTGGTGATCCTTATCCATTGCATTTAGACAAACGTTCAGAAACCTTAAAAGTCATTCAGCAAGCACGGGACGAAGCACACCGGTTCAGTTTAAATCACCACCGTTCACGCCGAAGTAAAGGCGCGTTTAAAAGTGAGCTGGAGGGGATTAAAGGGATAGGCCCAGAAACCATCAAAGACCTTATCAAGGTTTTCAAAAGCGTTAAGAACATTAAAGCTGCCACTCCTGAGCAATTGCAGGAGGCGGTTGGTCACGCTAAAGCGCGCATTATCACCAACTATTTCTCGTCAATCAAATAAGTCTCCCAGCTGACGTGAAAGAAGAGCACCGCAGTTTCGTCGCGTTCGTTGAAATATTGAATCATTCGCGCTACTGTGGCAACGATTTCTTTTGCCTTTTCGATGCGTTCTTTAAGAATCACTTCGATGCTGTCAATATAAATGGCTACGCCTTCACCACTAACGCTCATGTCTTCAGGATCTTTTTCTTCTTCATCCTCTTGACCTAAAATTTTTACAATGGGCCAATTCAATTGGGCCGCTTTGAGCTCTTGACGAACCTCGTCAGCGTCTACAACAAATTGTACGGACGTTCCTTCAAACATAATGATGTATTTTCTTCAAAGGTCAGATAAAATCACTGATCTCGTCCAATCCTTTCTTAGAAATGTCCGGTACTTCTGCGCCATCGGCAGGATACCCGACAGGTAAAAGTAAGAACGGCTTTTCATTAGAAGGACGGCCCAAAATTTCAGAGAGAAACCCCATAGGAGATGGTGTATGCGTCAAGGTGACTAACCCGGCAGCATGTATAGCCGCTATTAAAAATCCGCATGCGATGCCTACGCTTTCTTGCACATAATAGTTCTTCGCCTTCGAACCGCTTGCTTCAAGATCATAATTCTTTCTGAAAACCACGATGAGCCAAGGTGCGTCTTCTAAAAAGGGCTTTTCCCAATTGGTCGCGAACGGCTTAAGGTCCTCTAACCAATCCTCAGTTGCACGGCCCCCATAAAAAGCTTTTTCTTCCTCTTCCGCCGCTTCACGTATTTTTCTTTTAATCTCTGGGTTTTGCACTGCGACAAAATGCCAAGGTTGTTTGTTTGCCCCAGAAGGTGCAGAAGCCGCTAAACCGATAAGACGCTCTATAGTAGTTCGAGGAATCGACCTTTTGCTGTACATGCGCAGGCTACGTCTGGTTTGAAGTGCATTTTCGAAGTTTTCAAACAACGTGCGCGCATCCGCATCAGAGGCGGGCCAGGGAGTGTACGGTAGAAATTTAGGATCCATGACCCTAAAATAAGGCTTTAGTCGTCGCTGAGCACTTTTCCATCTTCGATACTAATGATTCGACGCGCTTTTTTGATCACACGATCGTCGTGGGTTGCGAAAACAAAGGTCATGCCCTCCTCTTTATTCAACCGCTCCATTATATCCAATAGGTTTGCCGTACTCTGCGAATCCAGGTTCGCTGTAGGTTCGTCGGCCAAAACAAATTGGGGCTTTGATGCAAGTGCCCGCGCAACAGCAACCCGCTGCTGTTGGCCGCCTGAAAGCTGTCCAGGTCTTTTATCTTCCTTACCCTTAAGTCCAACCGCTTCAAGCAGCTGCTGGGCGCGCGCTTCGCGTTCCTCCTTTGGCCTGTCCTGCAAAAGCATAATGAAACTAACATTCTCCTGAGCAGAAAGCACTGGTATAAGATTGTAGGCTTGAAAGACGAACCCAATATTGCGCAATCTAAAGTCGATCAACGCATTTTCACTCAGCGTGGTAATGTCCACCCCTCCAATAGCAATAGATCCTGCCGTTGGCTGGTCGAGCCCTCCAAGCATATTGAGTAGAGTAGTTTTCCCACAACCTGATGGGCCCTTGAGCGCGGTAAACTCTCCTTGTGTTATGGTAAGGCTAATGCCGTTCACGGCGCGTACAGGAACAGCTCCCTCATAGACCTTTTCTAGGTTTTTGACTTCGATAACTGGTTTACTCATAACTTAAATACCACGTATGGCTTCTACAGGGTTCAATTTTAGCGCCTTAATTGCGGGTAAAATGGAGGCGATCAAAGCAGTTGTGATTACCATTACGGCAATAATGAGGTAATAGCTGGGGACGATTTCCGGGTAAATCATGCTCTGCACGCCCAATTCTGCCAAACCGTCCTGCTTGCTCGATAAATCTATACCGATGCGCATCATGGCGCGTGTGCTCAGATCGCCCAGAAGGATCCCGATAGGACCACCAACGAATCCCAGCATTAACGTTTCGATAAGAATCATTAAAAAGAGCTTGCGCTTATTCATTCCCACGGCCATGAGCATACCCAATTCCCTTCGGCGTTCCAAAATGGCCATAAGCATGTTGTTGATAATCCCGAAAAGAAGTGCCATCATAATGATTCCTAGAACCAGCACGAGCATGATGGCCATCATATCATCAGCGAAGCCCAATTCAGGACGAACCTGCTTCCAGGACTTTACCGCCAATCCTTCAGGCACAGCAGCTGCCAACGCGCTTGCCTTTTCCTCCGTATCCACCGTTTCCTCAAAACGCACCAATACCTCGTGCACTAATGGGGCGCCCAACGTTTTTTCTAAATCCTCGTGATGCACATACACGTGAAACTCATCCCAAGTGGCATTCAATGTTTTATAGATTCCTGAAATCCGGAACGACGCTCTGCTAAGATCGCCTTCGGCATCTTGAAACGTAAGGACCACTTTACTGCGTAATTTTAATCCTAATCGTTTGGCCAATTTTTCCCCTATTAACAATCGATTGCGACCAGATGCTTCAAAGAAATCACCCTCAACCATGTAGTCCGCCAACGTCGTTTGAATCCGCTCTTCTTCCGGCCATATGCCCATAATGCGAACCGCACGGGCACTTTTAGCTGAATTAATCATTCCGCCCAATACCGTGCGTTGTGCCGTGCCGCTTACAAAAGGCAACGCTTCTACGCTTTTACGAAGGGCCACCACTGCTAAGGAATCTGCTACCACGGCGGTAGATAACGGTTCGGCATCAAAATCTTCGTGGTGAATCTGCGCATGTCCGGTGGTGGTTCCTATGGCGGATGCTGTACGCTCGTTATTCATTCCGAAAGAGAAACCTATGATCAGTAAACCCGCCCAAATTCCTACCGCAATGGATCCAATTACTATAAACGAGCGCACCTTTGCACGCCAGATGTTTCGCCAAGCCACTTTAAAAATCATGCGCGCATACTTTTTACAGGGTTCAACTTCATGATTTTCCAGACGGCGTAACTGCTTACTAATACACCGATGACGAAGACGATCGCACCATGATTCAAATTAATGATGAATGAGGTAGTGGTATAGAGTTTAGGTTCAAAATCGAATTGTTCAATGGCTTCCTTCATCTGTCCACTAAGGTCGATGGGGTTGTATTTAAAGTAAAATTGGACCGGTTTGACCACGGCCATTCCCACTACCGCGCCGCCTACAAGAAGCATTAAGTTTTCTAGCACCGTAACCGCAGCTAGTGTCGTTTTACGCATCCCTATACTCACCAAAATTCCAAACTCCCGCTCGCGTTCACTAACCATCATGATTACCGTACCAAGCAAAACGAAGGATATAATAAAATACAGAATGGTAACGAAAATCTGACCTCCGGCCATATCTGCTTCAATGGTTTGTACCAATTCTGGAAACAGTTGTTCCCAGTCTAACAGTTCAAAATCTGCTCCTAATACTGGCTCGAGTGACGCTTTCACTTCTGCGAAATCCGCGTTGGGTTCTAAATCTACCACTACGGTCGTCAGCAGCCCCAGAGCGTTGTACATCCATTGGGCCGTTTCTAGGGGCAAGACGACAAGCTGTTTATTGAGTTCAGGGTTCGAAATTTTAGCAATTCCCGCGACCATGAACTGACCGTAGGCGCTTGCCCCGCGATAACCTTGTCCCAAAAACATAAGTGAATCCCCAACCTCAACGTGTAAATATTCCGCAAGTCCCTCCGAAACTACTACTTCATTAGAGGCAGGTGCGAAAAGGCGACCGTCAATCAATTGGTCCGTTAAACGCAAGCCGGACAATTCCTCCTCGGGACGAATACCCAGCACCAAACTGCCTCTGTTGTTTTCGCCCGTGCTGACTAAAGAAAAACTCTCCAACCGGGGAACAAGCGAACGAACGCCGGGTACATTTTCCATGGCATCCCAGTCCAGCGTAGTCTCGTCCATACTTAAATCCAGGCTCTGGTCGCCCCAGAATCCCTTTTGATGTACCTGTAGATAGCCAAAGTTGTTTGCGACGATATCACCGACCATATGTTCCCACACCCCCACTTGAAAGCTGCGAAGCACTACCGCGAAAATCACACAAAACATAACCGCGGCAATGGTAATGATGCTTCTTCCTTTATTCCGCCAAATGTTGCGCCAAGCTAATTTGAACATTATTCGAC
>P_2C_Liq_1_UnCtyDRAFT_1001084_pt1 | contig 10666 bp, 10 predicted proteins | sample Pon2CUnioCityCA_2_FD_10234 | JGI IMG/M metagenome (IMG submission 10234)
GCCAGCCGTGTGGCGGGGTTGATTGACGGGGTTTATTTGCGCCAGTCCTTGGGCGAAAGCGCGCCGAATGGTGCGCGCGCTGTTGAACAGATTATGGGATATGTCCAGCTCGAGCTGGGCCAGAGGGAGAACACATGAGCAAACCGAATATTCTGATCATTATGGTCGATCAGCTCAACGGCACGCTTTTTCCAGACGGGCCAGCTGAGTGGCTTCATGCGCCGAACTTGAAGGCACTGGCGGCGCGTTCGACCCGTTTTAAAAACGCATATACCGCCAGTCCGCTCTGTGCGCCGGGGCGGGCGGCGTTTATGTCGGGACAGTTGCCAAGCGCTACAGGTGTTTATGACAACGCGGCGGAGTTTGCTTCAAGCATCCCCACTTATGCGCACCATTTGCGCCGTGCGGGCTATCAGACGTGCCTCTCGGGCAAGATGCATTTTGTCGGGCCAGACCAGCTCCACGGCTTTGAAGAGCGCATGACCACGGATATTTACCCCCCTGATTTTGGCTGGACGCCCGACTACCGCAAGCCTGGCGAGCGGATTGACTGGTGGTATCACAATATGGGGAGCGTCACGGGGGCGGGCGTCGCCGAGATCACCAACCAGCTCGAATATGACGACGAGGTCGCCTATCACGCCAAGCGCAAGATTTATGACTACGGGCGCGGGCTGGATGCACGGCCATGGTGTCTGACGGTGAGCTTTACCCACCCGCATGACCCTTATGTGGCGCGCAAGAAATATTGGGATTTGTATGAGGACTGCGCGCATCTTCTGCCTGACGTGCCGGCACTGGACTATGAAGAGCACGATGCCCATAGCAAGCGTATTTTTGACGCCAATGACTGGCGCTCGTTTGACATCACTGAAGACGACATCCGCCGCTCGCGGCGCGCGTATTTTGCCAATATTTCCTATCTCGATGACAAGATTGGCGAGATCATTGAGGCGCTTGAGGCCACACGGCAAGAAGCGACGATCCTGTTTGTCTCCGATCACGGCGATATGCTGGGCGAGCGCGGCTTGTGGTTCAAGATGAGTTTTCTGGAAGGCTCCGCACGGGTGCCGATGATGATTGCGGCGCCACAGATGGAGGCGGGTCTGGTTAAAACGCCTGTGAGCAATATTGATGTCTGCCCCACGCTCTGTGACCTTGCAGGGGTGAGTATGGCTGAGGTCATGCCTTGGACCACGGGGGAAAGCCTTGTGACGCTCGGCCAAGGGGGCGAGCGGAAAAGCCCTGTGGCGATGGAATATGCCGCGGAGGCGAGTTATTCGCCGCTGGTGTGCTTGCGCCAAGAGCGCTGGAAATACACCAATTGCGCGCTTGATCCTGAACAACTGTTTGACATGGAGGCCGACCCGCACGAGCGGCACAATCTGGCCGGTGTGCGCGCGCATTCCGAGGTGCTGGAACGCTTTCGCATGATGGCGGCGGAGCGCTGGGATCTGGAAGAGTTTGACGCAGATGTGCGCCAGAGCCAAGCGCGGCGATGGATCGTTTATGAGGCGTTGCGCGAGGGCGGGTATTTTCCTTGGGATTACCAACCGCTGCAAAAGGCCAGCGAGCGCTATATGCGCAACCACATGGATTTGAACGTCCTTGAAGAAAACCAACGGTTCCCAAGGGGCGAATAAAATGCAGGCAGATTATGTAATTGTGGGCGCCGGCTCGGCAGGCTGCGCTATGGCTTACCGTTTATCGGAGGCAGGGCGTTCTGTCATTGTCATCGAGCATGGCGGAACGGACGCGGGGCCGCTTATTCAGATGCCAGCGGCGCTGAGCTACCCTATGAATATGAAGCGTTATGACTGGGGCTATATGACGGAGCCCGAGCCGCACCTTGGCGGGCGACGACTGGTTGCGCCGCGCGGCAAGGTGATTGGCGGATCAAGCTCGATCAACGGCATGGTCTATGTGCGCGGCCATGCGAAGGATTTTGACCATTGGCGGGACAGTGGGGCCGAGGGCTGGGGCTATGCCGACGTGCTGCCTTATTACAAGCGAATGGAAAGCTGGGACGATGGCGGCCATGGCGGAGACCCCGCTTGGCGCGGCACAGACGGGCCGCTTCACGTAAGCCGTGGGCCACGCAAAAACCCTTTGTTTCATGCCTTTGTTGAGGCGGGGCGTCAGGCGGGCTATCCTGTCACAAGCGATTATAATGGCCAACAGCAAGAAGGCTTTGGCGCGTTTGAGCAGACGGTTCACAAGGGGCGGCGCTGGTCGGCGGCGAACGCATATCTGAAGCCCGCATTGAAGCGCGAAAATTGCACTTTGGTGCGCGGGCTTGCGGAGAAAATCGTGATCAAGGACGGGCGTGCCACGGGGGTTCAGCTGAGGCGCGGTGGCAAGAGCGAAGTGATTGAAGCGCGTGCCGAAGTGATCCTTGCGGCGAGTGCGTTCAACTCGCCCAAGCTCTTAATGCTTTCAGGCATCGGGCCAGCGGCCCATTTGGCCGAACACGGGATCGAGCTTGTTGCGGACCGGCAGGGTGTGGGCCAGAACTTACAGGACCACCTTGAAATGTATATCCAATATGCCTCAAAGCTTCCTGTAACACTTTATAAACATTGGAATCTTTTCTCCAAAGCCTTGATCGGAGCGCAATGGCTTTTTACCAAGACGGGGTTGGGTGCGTCTAACAATTTTGAAAGCTGTGCCTTTATCCGCTCGCAGGCGGGGGTGGAGTATCCCGACATCCAGTATCACTTCCTCCCCATAGCTGTGCGCTATGACGGGCAGGCTGCGGCCGAGGGGCATGGATTTCAGGCCCATACCGGGCCGATGCGCTCGGGGTCGCGCGGGGCGGTGACATTGCGCAGCAAAGACCCGCTGGATGATCCGAAAATTATGTTTAATTACATGAGCTTGGACTCTGATTGGGCGGACTTCAGGCGCTGTATCCGGCTCACGCGGGAGATCTTTGCGCAGCCAGCTTTTGCGCCTTATGTGAAGCATGAGATCCTGCCGGGGGCCGGCGCGCAAACCGATGACGAGCTTAATGATGTGATCCGCGCGCACGCCGAGAGCGCCTATCATCCCTGTGGCACCTGCAAGATGGGCCGTCAGGACGACCCTATGGCTGTGGTTGATCCTGAGTGCCGTGTGATCGGTGTAGAGGGGTTGCGGGTGGCGGACAGCTCGATTTTCCCAAGGATTACAAACGGTAACCTGAATGGCCCCTCTGTCATGACGGGGGAAAAAGCCAGTGATCATATCCTTGGACGTGCGCCTTTGGCGGCGGCCAATGATGCGCCGTGGATCAACCCTGACTGGAAGACAGAGCAGCGTTAACGCTGTGCCGCTATTGCGATTGCGGCGCATCTGATCTGCGCTCATATTAACCAAATGTTAAGATTGGTTAATATGAGGCAGGCTGCCTTTGCGCTGCTGTTTTGCTGTGTGGCAACCTATGGGGCCGCAGGTGTGGCAGGGCGTATAGACGTTGTGGATGGCGACACGCTGCGGATTGCGGGGGAAAAGGTGCGTCTTTTCGGGATTGATGCGCCCGAGCTGGGGCAGAGCTGTCAGGATGAAAACGGCGAGATTTGGAGCTGTGGCCACTGGGTGCGGGACGCGCTTCGCCAAGCGTTTCAGGGCCGCTATGCTCGCTGTGTTGAGGAGGATCGCGACCGCTACGGGCGCAGCGTGGCGCGCTGTGAGGTGGCGGGGGTCGATCTTGGTGGCTGGCTTGTGGAGCGGGGGATGGCGTTTGCCTATCGCAAGTATTCGATGATCTATGATCTTACTGAGAAGGGCGCGGTTGTGAGCGGCCGCGGGCTGCACAAAAGCCGCGTTCAGGCACCTGCGGCGTTTAGGGCCGCACGCGCGAAACCTGCGCAAGCCGCTCCTGAGGGCGGCTGTCAGATCAAGGGCAATATCTCCTCCAAGGGGGTGCGGATATATCATGTGCAAGGGCAAGAGCATTACGAGCGCACCCGCATCAGCGCACAGAAAGGCGAGCGCTGGTTTTGCAGCGAGGCGGAGGCTGTTGCCGCAGGCTGGCGCCGAGCGCGGCGCTAGCAGGGACGTAGCGCAGATATGAGAGAGCAGGGGGGGGGCTTTGCCCCCCAGAGGCCAGCCTGCGGCTTGCCTCTTCCCCCCAGGATATTTTGAGAAAGAAAATGAGTGCGATGGGTTTTTGAGCGATTTGAGGGCGGGTGTTTTTTCAGAAATCGACAGCTGAAGTGGTTTTTGTTGATCATGATCAAAGTGCGCGGCTTTGCTGCGCTTTAGCGTCAGCTTTGACACAGGAACAGGAGACCAAAATGTCAAATACACCCCATGAGCTGCACGCAGAATTCCCTGAATTTGGGGCTAAAATAAGCGAGATGAAAGCCGCCAATGCGCATTTTGCCAAGCTGGCGGAGGAGTATCACGAAGTGAACCGCGCGGTGCATCGTGCGGAGACCAATGTGGCCCCGACAGATCAGTTTAACGAAGAGACCCTGCGCAAAACGCGGGCGGCTTTGAAAGACGAAATTTATAAAATGCTGTCCGCGTAAGGGGACGCGATGTCAGGCAAAGGGGGCGGCAGAGATGATCTGCCGCCTTTTTCTGTATCGGGTCAGATCAGCCTACTTCGTAGGGCAGGATGCCACGACTGTCGGGATTGATTGTCAGGCGGCGCTCAAGGGGCGGCACGGAGCGCTGGTGGCAGCTCGTGCGCTCGCAGATGCGGCAGGAAATGCCGATCGGCTCAAAGCTCTGGCGCTCGCTGACATCCAACCCGTCGGCGTAGACGATATCGCCTGCGTGGGTCACTTCGCAGCCAAGAGCGATGGCGAAGCGGCGTGTCGGCGCGCCGAACTGGCCACCTGTTTTGCTCACGTCGCGGGCAATCGAGATATAGCGCACGCCATCGGGGGTTTCGGCGAGCTGGCGCAGGAAGCGCCCCGGCATCTCAAAGGCGCTGTGCACATTCCAGAGCGGGCAGGCACCGCCGAAGCGGGCGAACTGGAGCCGCGTGGCGGAGTGGCGTTTGGTGATTGTGCCGGCCTGATCAACACGCACGAAGAAGAAGGGCACGCCTTTGGCGCCCGGGCGCTGGAGCGTTGAGAGGCGGTGCGCGACTTGCTCGATGGAGGCACCAAAGCGGCGCGCGAGGCTCTCAAGATCGTGGCGTGTTTCGCGCGCGGCGGCGAGGAAGGCCGTATAGGGCATGAGGGCTGCCCCCGCGAAGTAATTGGCAAGGCCGATTTTGGCGATGGTGCGCGCCTCAGCCGACTGAAAACGGGCGAGATCGAGTGTGGCTTCAATGAGCTTGCTTTGCTTGAGAAGAGCAAGCTGGAGCAGCAGTTGAAAGTTGCGTGTGCCGGGGCTGGCGCGGGTTGACAGCGTGAGGGTGCGGGTTTCGCGATCAAAGTTGCGCAGCTCGGCGCGGTCCAGCTCGTGGACCGTGATGCCTTCGTCACGCAGGGCGCGCACGGCGGTTTGGCGGATATCTTCGCTTTGGGCGGCGAAATGCTCGGCGGCGCGGTCAACTGCGTCGATATAATTGTCGCAATAGTGGAAGAAGTCGCGCACCTCATCCCATGGGCTGGCTTGGGGGCGGGCGTCTTCGCGGCCCAAGGCTTCGTCAAGCGAGGCGAGGCGCTCGTGGGTCTGGCGGTAGGCGTTGTGCAGGGCGAGAAAGGCCCGTGCCAGCCCCGGGGCATTGGAGGCGGTGAGGCGCAGATCGGCGAGGGGGGGCGGATCATCGGCAAAGATCGGATCGGCCATGGCCTCGCGCATATCTGACACGAGCCGCTCGCTGTCAGCGGATGTCAGCTCTGTGACGTCAAAGCCGAACTCCTGCGCAAGCCCGAGCACCACGGTTGTGGAGACGGGGCGTTTGTTGTTTTCCATCTGGTTGAGATACGGCAGGGAGACGCCGAGCTTTTGGGAGAAGTCTTTTTGGGTGAGGCCAAGGCGGGTGCGCGTTTCGCGCAGCTTGGCGCCGGCGTAGAGTTTTTGCTGGGGCATGGGCTTCTCCCTTGGTTTGCAACTTCGCTAAGTGTGGAGTGTGCCTTTGCAAAGAGGTTGTGGCAAGCGGGGTTTGTGCTTTTGGCTGCGCAAAAATGCGACGGCTTGAGGGGGGCGGCCCTCTTGCGTAGGTTTGGCGCGGGCCAGCCCCCACACACAGGTTTTAGTGGGGGCCAGCCCCCACACACAGGATTTAGTGGGGGCCAGCCCCCACACCCCCGGGATATTTAGGGAAAGAGGATGCAGAGCGCTAAAGGCGCAAGCGGCGCTCGCGGCGCATGACGAGGAGGATGACGCCAAGGGCGGCGACGCAGCAGAGGATCATGAGGGTGATCAGCGGCAGGTCTGAAGCGCCGGGGTGAAGCAGGGCGCCCGCTGCGGCGGAGAGGGCGGCGCCGCCGCCGATCATGATGGCGCTGCCAAGGCCTGAGGCTGTGCCTGCGAGATGGGGGCGCACCGAGAGCATCCCGGCTTGGGCGTTGGGAATGACCATGCCGTTGCCGATTCCGAGGAAGACCACGCAGCCGAAGAAGGCGGCGGCGGAGCCTGCGCCTGCGAGGCTGAGCAGCAGAGCGGGGGCAAGGGAGGCGGCGCAAATCACGTTGCCCCAGAAGATCATCGCGGTGACGCCGACACGGGCGGAAAAGCGGGCGGTGATGAAGTTGCCTATGAAGTAGCCAAGGCCGGGCGCGGCGAAGTAGAGGCCGAGCTGGTCGGGGGAGAGGCCATAGACCTGTTCACCGACAAAGGGCGCGCCGCCGAGATAGGCGAAGAAGGCACCCGAGGACAGCGCTGAGGCCATGCAGTAGCCCCAGAAGCGGGGCGATGTGAGCAGCTCGGGGTATTCTGCAAACTGTTGGCCAAGGGTGTTGTTGCTCGGCGGGGCGGTTTCGGCGAGGTCAAACCATGTGATCGCAAAGAGCAGGAGGCCAAAGCCCAGCAGCATCACAAAGCTGGCGTGCCAGCCATACCAGACTTCGAGCAGGCCGCCGATTGCGGGGGCAATCATCGGCACGAGAGACATTCCCATTGCGACATAGCCGATCATCGAGGCGGCTTGGTCTTGGGGGTAGATATCGCGCACCACGGCGCGGGCGAGCACCATGGCAACGGCGATCACCGCTTGGAACATCCGAAACACCATGAAGACTTCGGCGGTGGGCGCGAGCAGACAGCCGAGCGTTGCCAGATTGAACAGGCCAAGACCCCAGAGGATCACCGAGCGGCGGCCGTATTTGTCGGAGATTGGCCCGATGAAGAGCTGCAAGAAGCCATTGATCGCCAGATAAAGCGCAACGGAGAGCTGCATGAAAGCGTAATCGGTCTCAAAATAGGCTGTCATGCCGCCGAGCGAGGGCAGGAAGATATTCATTGCCAGAGCAGAGAGGCCCGCAAGGCTGACCAGTGTAAAGATATGGGGTGGTGTCGCGCGATCAAACAGGCGACTCGGCACAGGCTTTTGCATAGCCTAGCCCTAGGCCTGTTAAATTATGATGTCCAGATGGCGTGACCGACACGGGCTGAAAGCGGGCGAAGATGGACGGCGACTGTGTGAGGGCGGGGCGTCAGATGTTTAATTTGCAGTTATGCAATTAGCTGAAATTATTCTGACAAAGATTTGCAAATTTGCTCGTTTGGCCTTTGTGTGTCGCCATTGTGCCCCTATACAGGGCCAAACCAAAGGGGGGCATCCTATGAAAGACATTCTTCAAAAGCTCGAAGAGCACCGCGCGCAGGCCCAATTGGGCGGCGGCGAGAAGCGTATTGCTGCGCAGCACAGCAAAGGCAAGTTGACGGCACGCGAGCGGGTCGAGCTTTTGCTGGATGAGGGCAGTTTTGAAGAATTTGATATGTTCAAAACCCACCGCTGCACCGACTTTGGCATGGAACAGCAAAAGCCTGCCGGTGACGGCGTCATCACGGGCTGGGGCACGGTCAATGGCCGCATGGTTTATGTCTTTTCTCAGGACTTCACGGTTTTGGGCGGCTCGGTTTCGGCGACTCATGCCGAGAAGATTTGCAAGATTATGGATATGGCCGTGCAGAACGGCGCGCCTGTGATCGGGATCAATGACTCGGGCGGAGCGCGTATTCAGGAAGGCGTCGACAGCCTTGCGGGCTACGGCGAAGTCTTTAAGCGCAATATTATGGCCTCGGGCGTTGTGCCGCAGATCAGCTTGATCATGGGGCCATGTGCGGGGGGCGCGGTTTATTCGCCTGCGATGACGGACTTTATCTTTATGGTCAAAGACAGCTCTTATATGTTTGTCACGGGGCCTGATGTTGTGAAGACAGTGACCAACGAGCAAGTCACAGCCGAGGAGCTTGGTGGCGCGTCAACCCACACCAAGAAATCATCTGTGGCGGATGGTGCGTTTGAGAATGATGTCGAAGCCATCGCGGAAGTGCGCCGTCTTATCGATTTTCTGCCGCTCTCCAACCGCGAAAAGCCGCCTGTCCGCCCGTTCTTTGACAGTGTGGACCGCCAAGACACGAGCCTTGATACGCTCGTGCCTGAGAACCCGAACACGCCCTATGACATGAAGGAGCTAATCCTGAAGCTGGCGGATGAGGGCGATTTTTATGAAATTCAGGAAGAGTTTGCCAAGAATATCATCACGGGGTTCATCCGCCTTGAGGGGCAGACTGTAGGTGTCGTGGCCAACCAGCCTTTGGTTCTGGCGGGCTGTCTTGATATTGACAGCTCTCGCAAGGCGGCGCGGTTTGTGCGCTTTTGTGATGCCTTTGAGATTCCGCTTTTGACGCTTGTTGATGTTCCGGGCTTCTTGCCTGGCACGGGGCAGGAGTATCGCGGCGTGATCAAGCATGGTGCGAAGCTCTTGTTTGCTTACGGTGAGGCGACTGTTCCGAAAGTGACGGTGATCACGCGTAAAGCCTATGGCGGCGCTTATGTTGTGATGAGCTCAAAGCACCTGCAGGGCGATCTGAACTATGCTTGGCCGACGTCCGAAATTGCTGTGATGGGGGCCAAGGGCGCCACCGAGATCATTCACCGCGCCGACGCGGGCGACGCTGAGAAGATTGCGCAGCACGCTGCTGACTATGAGGCGCGTTTTGCAAACCCGTTTGTGGCGGCCGAGCGTGGCTTCATTGACGAGGTGATCATGCCGCGCAGCACACGCAAGCGCGTGAGCCGTGCCTTTGCAAGTTTGCGGACCAAGAAAATCACCACGCCTTGGAAAAAACACGACAATATTCCGCTGTAAGGGCATTTGATGCGCAAGCTCCTCTCACTTTCTGCGCTCGTATTTGCGGGGCTGGGTCTTGTGGCCCAGCCTTTGCCTGCGGCAGAGCTGCCGAGCTTGCCCTCCGGGCTTACGCCGCAGCTGTTGGAGGCGTTTGTCGAGGTGAAGCCTGATGGTGAGCTGACCTATGCGCGGTTTCGCTTTGTTGTGCCTGAAATCGGGCAGGGCGGCGCGCCGGATTATGAGGTCTTGGTGCAGGACTTTAGCGTTTTATGCGCCCAATATGCGCTGCCGCAGCTGTCTGAGCAGCCTCAGCCTATTGATCGTATCGTGATTTCTTATTCTGACAGGGCGGTCGAATTCGGCCAGTCCGACCCTGAGGCCACACAGTTTTTTGAGTTGTATTCGCTCAAAGACGGGGCCTGCATATGGGAGCAATATTGATGAATACACAATATGTTGAGGGTCGCAGTTCATGTATCGGCTCGGTTGCGGCTTTCCCGTCACAGCGCGGAACGCTTGCGCTTGTTTCATATCGCTTGGGGCAGATTTCAGTTATGTTGCGCGCATACGTCCTTGGTTGGGCGGGTATCTCATATGAGAGGCAGGATGGGGAGATAGCCCCGTTCGTGATAGAGCAAAAAGACTGGAGTAAGATATGTCTAAGACGATTAAAGCCCTTTGCGCACTTGGATTTGTGGTTACGGTGTCCGCCTGTGGCGGCAACAAGGCCCCTGATGATGAATATATTGTGGTCGACCCTACGCCGATCTCGGTTGAGCCAGCCTACACCGGCAAATACAAATAAGATACTTGCAGGGCGTGCCGCGCGGCGCGCTCTGCCTCATATGCTTCACGGCGGTTTCACTCTGACACAGGAGGGCCAGCCATGTTGAAGCATCGCGGCTTCCCGGGCCGACTTTCCGGCACTGATTTTCAATTTGTTATCCGGCGGGCAAACCCCAAGGGGGTCACGCCGATCACGATGCGCGAGCGCTATCGCGACCGGCGCCCCGCCGACAAGCGCGCGGATGTGGGCTTTATGGCCGCACTTTGGGCGCAGTTTGGTGATGCGCCGTTTGAGCGCGGCAATCTGGATGCGGGGCGGCTCTCGTGGCTGTTTGGCCGTGAGGTTGTCGCGGCAGAAGACCCGTTTGACCCCGCCAGCTATGATGCTTTGTTGCGGATTGATGTGCGTGTGGCGGAAGCCTCGTTTCCCGACATTTTTGACGGATCTTATGTGGAGGAGGGTCAGGCGTGACTTTGCCGATGACATCTCCATTTGAGCAGGGAACAGCCTATAACAGGGCTGTGCCGCAGCTCTCCCTTTCGCGGCAATCGGCCTCATGCAAGGCTCTCCCTGTGATGGTTGCCCGTGTTCGGGCGCAGGGCGTTTGCTCTGCCCGTTACCCTTCCCCAGCAGGGCGTTGCGGCTGCCCCCAAGGCTGCGCGCCCTGCTTTTTTCCTGCCACAGGTGGCGCAAATTC
>P_2C_Liq_1_UnCtyDRAFT_1001085_pt1 | contig 10665 bp, 8 predicted proteins | sample Pon2CUnioCityCA_2_FD_10234 | JGI IMG/M metagenome (IMG submission 10234)
CGCTTCGGAAACAACTGACGAGAGTTCCAGCCCAGAGAACCCAGACCTTTTGGGACATCTCCCTTATCAAGAAGCCGCCCCCGAGGATCTCAAAAGCATTGTTTCCGATAACACGATTAAACTGCGGGCTGCCGCTGCGGATGCTTATTTAGAGATGGAAGGGGCGGCCCGGGCTGATGGGGTTTGGCTGACGCCCCTCTCGGGATTTCGCTCTGTTGAAGACCAAGAATATCTCTTTTTTGAGATTAAAGCCCAACGGGGACAAGTCCCCGCACAACGGGCTGAAGTGAGCGCCCCTCCCGGACATAGTGAACATCATACCGGCTATGCGATCGATATTGGTGATGCCGATGTTCCGGCCACTCACCTCTCAGAGAATTTTGAGAATACAGCGGCCTTTAAGTGGTTGCGAGACAATGCCGCTTACTATAGTTTTGAGTTGTCGTTTCCCCCCGATAATCCTCAGAACATCGCTTACGAACCCTGGCACTGGCGTTTTGTCGGCGATCGCCATAGTTTAGAAACCTTCTATAAAGCCCGAGAACTGTTTGAGGATGAGGAAAACGAGGATTTTAATTAAACAATAATATCCATTAAAACTCCGGCTTTATAAACCTTCAACGTATCATGGATGAACAACTCAAGAAACATTTAGATGCCGTAAAACAGCAGTTTGAACGGTCTCCTTATCCTCGACAACCCCTCGACCAAACCCCCAAAAACAATCCCAGCTATCTCTATAAACATCATTTTGCGAGCGCCTATTATCACCGCAATCAAAAAGTAATTGATCCAAGCGATCGCGTGATTCTTGATGCTGGCTGTGGGAGTGGGTACAAGGCATTGGCATTAGCTTATGCCAATCCGGGCGCAAAAATTGTCGGCATTGACTTCTCCGAAGAATCCGTGAAGTTAGCCCGAACTCGCTTGGAGTATCACAGGATTGAAAATGTCCAGTTCGAGGCCATGGCCATTGAAGACATCGCCAGTCTAGGCATGGAATTTGATTACATTAACTGTGATGAAGTTCTCTACCTCCTCCCAGACCCCGAAGCAGGACTCGCCGCCCTCAAATCGGTTCTCAAGCCCAAGGGAATTATTCGCGGCAACCTCCACAGTGCCTTACAACGGGCTAACTACTTCCGCGCTCAGAAACTGTTTAAGATGATGGGCTTGATGGAGGATGATGTCAGCGATGAGATGGCGATCGAACTCTCTCAAGAGACAATGGAGTCCCTGCGAGACTTCGTCGATCTCAAAAAGCGGGTTTGGTCCACCAAAATTAAGGGAAATGTGGAAGCCCTATTAGCCAACTACCTGTTACGAGAAGATCGTGGCTATACCATCCCTGATTTGTTTGCCCTCCTCGAAACGACCGAACTTGAGTTCATCAGTATGGTTAACTGGCGGCAGTGGAATCCCTTTAATCTCTTTATCGAGGAGGACAAGTTACCGGCGTTCCTGGGGATGAGCCTACCCGAAACCTCCATCGAAGAACGACTCCATCTCTATGAACTCCTCCATCCGGTTCACCGTCTCCTGGACTTCTGGGTGGGACATCCCGACGACGGCCAAGACTGGACAGCCCCCCAGGACTGGACTGAACAGCAGTGGCACACAGCTGAGGTTCATTTACATCCCTTGCTGCACACCCAGACGGTGCGTCAAGAACTCGAAGCCTGTATTCAAGAACATCGTGGCTTCGCCATCAGCCAGTACCTCTCCATCCCTGGTGTGGCTCAAGTCTTAGTCGAAAGCGTCACCGCAACCTGTTTACTCCCCTTGTTCGAGCAACCGCAGCCCCTCTCGACGCTGACGGCCTTTTTTCAGGAAATGCGCCCCCTCAACCCGGTGACGGGCCAAGCCACCTCCTCTCAGGAGGCGTTTCGGGCTGTGCGGGATTTACTGCAAAGTCTCGAATCACTATCTTTTGTTTTCCTGAGCCAATAACAGGCAATCATAGACAGGATAAGACGTGGAACCTTAGACCCTCAGACGAGACCCTCAGACGAGATCCTGAGAAAAAAAATTTGGCGGGGGGTGATCGCAAATCTGTTCAACCTGGGTAAGTTATATCCAGAAGCGGGAAAAACATTCACCCCAAGCCTGAAGGAGAAGCAACCATGAAAACTGAATTTCAAACCAAGTTCATCCAACACCTGAGCAACCGCAAAGGGAAAGACGAAGGTTTCACTCTAATTGAACTTCTTGTTGTTATTATCATTATCGGTATTTTGGCAGCCATCGCTCTGCCTTCATTCCTGAACCAAGCGGCAAAAGCCAGACAGTCCGAAGCGAAAAACGCCGTTGGTGCGGTTATGCGTCAGCAACAAGCCCACCGTCTCGAAAATGGTGCGTTTGCAACGGACTTTGAAGAACTCAAAATTGGTCTACCCACCCAGACCGATAACTATGAGTACAGTATCGAAGATGGTGATGATGCTACTCAAGTTGACGCACTCCTCGTGAAGATCAAGCCAACGTCTTGTTAGCCTACGTCGGTGGCGTGTTCGTAACCGATACCGGTCAAACGGCTGCTGGTGCTTGCCAAGGAACGGCTCCTGGTGAAACCCCGGTTGTGGCTGAAGGCGGCGACCAAGGCACCGAATGTACAACTGGTGAACGGATGAAATAGAATCTTAGGCAATTGCCTGAGTTCCATCACCACTTAACGACTAAAACGCGATCGCCTCTTCTCAGAGAGGCGATCGCGTTTTGCGATGGCCCCTAGAAATTTAGGCCCCCTAGAAATTCCGGCCAGGAATCTGCCACACTAGACTGTGCCACCTCTGATGGAGTTTCTGCCGGCGATGACAGACGAGACGACCTTTCCTCAACCCGATCCGAGTACCCTAACCGCCTTACGAGAGGGAGACTATGAAGGGGCGATCGCCATCTTGGAAGACCAGCAAAACTTCGCCTATCTTGGTATTGCCCATCTCCTCAGTGGCGATGAGATGGCAGCTCAACTGGTCTGGATGGCTCCCTTAATGGAAGGCGAGGATGAGGCGGCCTGGACTGATCATCTCACTCAAGTCTTAGCTCAAGAGAGTTTAGCACTTGGCGACCCCAGCTTGGCTTGGCAACTGCGGCAACAGCTACGACAATTTAACCCCGATAATCTCAGTAATCTTCTACACCTGATTCAACTCTCTGCACAACTGCATCTCTGGGACGATGACGCTCTCCTAGAAGATACTACCCTCCTCCTGAACTCAGAAGCCTCACCGCCTCAAGATCTATTACAGCAAACCTGTCAGATACTCCTGTCGCAAAATACCTCTCCTCCCGCAAGTGAGAAGTTTCTGAAAATCGCCCTCTCTAACCTCCCTGAGAATTTCTCCCTACTCCTCGGGATGGCCCGGTTTCTGCAAAATCGCTGGGACAATTTAGCCAGTCTCGACTATCTCCGCCAGGCTCAAGCCTACGTTGAAACCCCGAGTCAAGAGATTCTGCGATCGCATCTGCTGTTACGAGGACTCCTACGCTCAGGAGGACGTTGGCATCAGGCCCAACAGGCCTTTGAGCAGCATCGTCAGCACCTCGAACAGCTCATCTCCTCGGAGACGGCGTTATCCCTAGAGTTAGCCTCGCAACTGATTACCGCTGGGGGGATGATGGCCTATCTCAGCGATGATTTACCGGGATATCGCCAACTACGCAACCGGATTGGACACCGCTGTCAGGCGGCCATCCAACAGCATCTGGCTCAGGTGACGGAACGTTATCAATCTCAGTTTTCCCGCAAGTCTGGAGATATACTCAAAATTGGCTATCTCTCGGAATGTTTCCGTCAACATTCGGTGGGGTGGCTGGTTCGCTGGCTCTTGCACTATCACGATCGCCAACGGTTTGAGATTCACCTCTATTCTCTCTCGCAAACGGGCGATCGCCTACAACAGCAGTTTGCCCAGGATACAACGCTTCAATTTCACCCTCTCCCCTATTCCGGCTTAGCGGCCGCTGAAGCCATCCACCGGGATAAGATTGATATTCTCGTCGATCTCGACAGTATTACCTCCAATGCCGGCTGCTCTACCCTGGCCCTCAAACCCGCTCCCATTCAAGTCTCCTGGCTCGGCTGTGATGCACCGGGCCTACCGGCGGTAGACTATTTTTTGGTCGATTCCCATGTGTTAGGCCCCGAGGCTGAGCAACAGTATTCTGAAAAACTCTGGCGCTTACCCCACAGCTATATTGCCGTGGATGGCTTCGAGATGGGGATTCCCAGTTTAAGACGCGATCGCCTTGGCCTTCCCACTGATGCAGTGGTCTATTTCTGTTCCCAAAGTGGCTATAAACGCAATCCCGAGGATACCCGCCGCCAACTGCAGATTCTAGCCCAGGTTCCCAACAGCTATCTCTTGATCAAAGGGGTGTATAGTGATGCCACCTCCCTACAACAGCAGGTTCAGGAGTTGGCTGAGGCGGAGGGGGTGGACGGCGATTGCGGTTCCCGCACGCTTCGCGATCGCCTCCGCTTCCTACCCGTGACTCCCTCCGAGGAGATTCACCGGGCCAATCTCACCCTCGCCGATGTGGTTCTCGATACCTACCCCTACAATGGAACCACCACCACCTTAGAAGCCCTCTGGGCCGGCATTCCGGTGGTGTCTCGGGTGGGGCAACAGTTCGCGAGTCGTCAAGGCTATACACTACTCAACCATGCTGGAGTCGAGGCCGGGATTGCCTTCAGTGATGAGGACTATCTGGACTGGGGGGTGCGTCTAGGCCAAGATGTTGCCTTACGTCGCCAAGTCTCGGCGCAACTGTTGCGTAATCGTCGTACCGCCCCCCTCTGGAATGCGCGTCAGTTCACCCGAGAGGTTGAACAGATGTATCAATCTATCGTCAATCGTTAAAGGAGTTAAAACGGGTGAGTGAGGAACGAGGGTTTCCAGTGCTGTCGGTGATTGAGTTGATCGAAGCCGGCCAGGTTGATGACAATTTGTTTAAGAATTGTATTGAATACTTGTCAAACAACACAATAAGTGATAAGCAAAGGTCGCGACTGTTAAGCCTTCTCTGGCCGTTGGATTTTGCCCTGGAGGGGGTGAGTGAGTTAATTCAAACCACCGTAGAGACAGCGCCACCTCGATCGCCACTGCTGCGACAGTTTTTTCAGTTGGCGGCGGCGGACTTGCAAGGCACACAACGCCCGAATGAGAGTTTAATTGCGATCGCCCAACTTTGGCATCAGCTACAACCGGACAATATCCCGGTGTTGGTGGCCCTGATTAATCTCTATCAGCAACAGGGCGACTATGAACGGGGCAGCGATTACGCTCAGATATTTTGCGATCGCGCCCCGGATTTAGGTAAGAAAATCGCCGCACATTATCTGCTACTGCGCTGTCTACTCACCACTGGGGACGGCTTTCAGCGAGGGTTAGAGGTTCATCGGTCTTTGGAAGAGTTACTCGAGGAATTAGTGGCAACACAGCCCCAGTTAGACCTTCCTGACATTATCCAAGGCTTCGCCGTCACCTCCTTTCTCCCCTATCTCCAAGACAATCCCCAAAAATTGCATCGTCTGCGTCGTCAGGTGTCGGGATTTCTGCAAGGGAAAGTCCGCGAACAGTTTGGATTCACGGAACCGCCACCGCCATCGGGCCAATTGCGACGAGTGGGCTATCTTTCCGCCTCGTTTCGCCGTAACTCCGTCGGTTATTTGGTGCGTTGGCTTCTCAAGGCCCATCATCCCCAGTTGGAGGTGTTCGCCTATTCCCTGCGACAGACGGGAGATACGATTCAACAGGAGATTGCTGAGTCGGTGAGCCATTTTCGTGACTGTTCTCAGCTTCAGATTCCCCAAATTGCCCAGTTGATTCGCCAGGATGGGTTAGATTTACTCATTGATCTCGATAGTCTCACCTCCTCGAAAGCCACGGCGGTGTTAGCCCTCAAACCGGCCCCAGTTCAGGCGACGTGGTTGGGGTTTGATGCGTCGGGGTTGCCGGCGATTGACTATTTTTTGGTCAGCGATCGCCTTCTCCCCGATTCGGCTCAAAACGACTATGGCAGCCACATTCAACGATTACCAGGCAGTTTTATCGCCGTGAAAGGCTTTGAGGTGGGGGTTCCGACACGACGACGGGAGGATTTAGAGATTCCCGTCGATGCGGTGGTGTATCTGAGTTCCCAAACCGGGGCCAAACGACATCCTGAGAATGGGCGATCGCAACTGCGCATTCTCAAACAAGTCCCCAATAGCTATTTTCTGATTAAGGGCCTCTACAGCGATCGCCATTCCCTAGAACACTTTTTTACGGAACTGGCCCAAGCTGAAGGGGTAAACCCTGAACAGTTGCGTTTTCTCCCCGATGATCCCAGCGAAGCCAGTCACCGGGCCAATCTCAGTTTGGCTGATGTGGTATTGGATACCTTCCCCTATAATGGCGCGACAACCACCCTCGAAACCCTTTGGATGGGCATTCCCGTGGTGACGCAGTTGGGGGAACAGTTCGCCAGTCGTCATAGTGCTGAGTTTCTGCAACAGGCGGGAATTGCTGAGGGAATTGCCACCAATGAAACGGAATACGTCGATTGGGGAGTACGTTTGGGCTGCGATCGCCCTCTACGGGAGGATATCGCCTGGCGCTTACGTCAGTCTCGCTCCTACTCCCCACTTTGGAATCCTGAGCAATTCGCCCGTGAGATGGAAGCAGCCTTCACTCAGATGGTTTCTCAGTCCAGCAACTCGCTACAATAACGTTAACCGCTTATCGTCTCTGAGATCTCATGGCTACTGGTAACGAAAATTTCTGGTTAAATGTCTCCCGCTATCCTCGCTATCTGATTACCTTCATTTTTGGCACGTTCTACGTCATTTATGACTGGATTAAGCCCCTAGCCAAAGAACGACCTCTGTTTTTGGGCTTAGTGATTACGTTTATGATTGCTCTATTCATGTTTATGTACTTTACCCTTGAGGCGATGCTGGGGATCTCAACGGTTCAACTGGCGTAAACAATTCAGGTAAACTGGGGATAGGAGCGCCTTATCTGGCGCTCATCGCATCGCAAGAGAGCAAAGAGTATGGCTACTAACCGTCGCACATCCCGCGTGGCTTCCCTGATTAAACGGGAAGTTAGTGATTTGTTGCTGCATGGCATTAAAGACGATCGCGTCGGGGCTGGCATGGTCAGCATTACGGATGTTAATGTCTCGGGAGATTTGCAACACGCTAAAATCTTCGTCAGTATTTATGGTACGGATGAGGCCCGGGCCGAAACGATGGCTGGCTTAACCTCGGCCACCAGTTATGTCCGACGGGAACTCGGATCTCGGGTGCGGTTGCGGCGCACTCCTGAGGTGCAATTCGTTGAGGATCGCTCCCTCGAACGCGGCGATCGCACTCTCGATCTTCTTAATCGTATCGCTCGCTCGGCTGAAGGCGACGAGGACAACCCCTAAAACTAACAAACTCGGGATGAGATGGCTCTCCCGAGTTGGCTTCCGTTGAATTCTGTACGGAAATTAGAGGGGACTCCTAAAAATGCGCAGCTTAGATGTTTGGCTCGACGCCGCCCGCACCGGAGCGGCGCAAGCCTATCCATTTAAACTATCAAACTCGATAAATTAAAGGATTAAACTTGAATTAACTTAATAGTAACAACCCTGAGCCAGCTTGTCAAGAGAAACGAGGAATTTTTCTGGTAATAAATGTTAGCGCAAGGCAGTAGGCAGTGCCGAAAGGACAGTGAGGAGCGTTCGAGTTAATGTTCTCGGGGAACGCCGGTGAAACCAGGCTTGTTTGTGTGACCGGTAGACCAGTCCCCGGTTAGCACCGACCGAGACACCTCGTCGAAGGGTGGCGATCGCCGCGCCCAAAAACGGTTAACATAAAGAAATGTAACAAATTAGCCAAGTGCAATGATTTCTTCTCGTCCTGCACCTGATGGGCCAGCATCGGCCGCCGCCATATCACCGCCAATGTCACCACCAATGTCCCCCCAGACTTGGATCTGGCGGGGGTTTCGCATCTGCTATAGTCAGCAAGGAGACGCGGGGCCGGCGATCGTGCTGGTTCATGGATTTGGCGCTTCGATGGGCCATTGGCGTAAGAATATCCCCGACTGGGCGCAAGTTGGCCGCGTCTACGCCTTAGATTTATTAGGATTTGGCCAATCCCATAAACCCACCCCCGGCTTAGTGATTGACTACACCTTTGAAACCTGGGGCGATTTAGTGGCCGATTTCTGTCGAGAGGTGGTGGGGGAAGCCGCGTTTCTAGTGGGGAACTCCATCGGCTGTGTGGTGGTGATGCAAACGGCCGTCTCTCATCCCGACTGGGTGCGAGGCGTTGTACAATTGAACTGTTCCCTACGGCTTCTGCATGATAAACGCCGGGCCAGTCAACCCTGGTTTAAACGGATAACAGCACCGATGTTGCAGAATCTTCTGGGAATCAAGCCTGTCGGAACATTTTTCTTTCAGCAGTTAGCCACCGCCAAGACCGTCCGCAAGGTTCTCTTGCAAGCCTATCAACGGCAAGAGGCAGTCACCGATGAGTTAGTGGAGTTATTATTAGAACCCGGGCGCGATCGCCGCGCCAGTGATGTCTTTATCGCCTTTACGCGCTACTCTCAAGGGCCATTACCCGAAGAACTCCTAGAACAATTACCTTGTCCTACGTTGATTCTCTGGGGGGAAGACGATCCCTGGGAACCCGTCGAATTGGGCCGCCAATTGACTGAGTACCCGGCCGTCGATGACTTTATTTACCTCCCCGGTGTCGGTCATTGTCCCCAAGATGAAGCCCCCGACTTGGTCAATCCTCGGGTTCGAGATTGGCTGTTGCAGCAGGTGAAAAACGCAGAAAACCTCTAAAAGTAGGGGACAACTGCCCTGAAACAACAAACGAACGGGCTGCCGGTCTCTGAACCGGTTTCGACGGCTGATTTTAGCCAATTCAACCCTGGATTTGCCAAAATGTTACCTCTGGGGCTTGTCAAACTTGGAGCAGTTATGATATTGATATAGTATCGGAGTTCTACTGGCAGTCGATCTCGAAGCAATCTGTTAAGCACTGCCCAACTCGTACTAAACCGTTAATTAAAGAGAATTTGAAAAATTCAAGAGGTCTTATGAACCATCAGGTGATTCACCCTATGGTAAAAGTCCAGCGTCAAGTTCGATCGCTGGTTGATTCTCAAATCGTCAAACCGGGCGATCGCATCTGGAAAATCGCCTTTCTCTTCGGCGATGACTGGACTAGAATTAAACAAGAATTACTTGAATTCGAGTTTTCCATGCAAGATCCCCTCAGCGAACTTCTCGCCGTCGAAGTTTGGGAAGAAGAGGACGAATAGAGCCGTCGAAGTTTCGGGAAAACTGCCATAATTGTGAGGTTAATGTGAGAGTCTCCTAGAGAGCGACTCCAAGATCTCACCCTATCCCGCCGCCACTCAGGAGGCTATTCATGGCTTCGTCGCGTCTAAACAACCGTTATCAGATTCTCGATACCCTCGGACATGGAGGATTCGGTTGCACCTATCTGGCCGAAGATACCCATCTCCCGTCTCGTCGTCGCTGCGTTATCAAACAACTGAAACTGACGACCCAAACCGAAGCCAAGCAATCGGTCATCCAACAGCGATTTGAACGAGAGGCGGCGGTTTTGGAAACCCTCGGCCAGCAACATCCCCAAATCCCGGAACTTCACGCCTATTTTTGCGAAAATGGGCAATTTTATTTAGTCCAAGAGTGGATCGAAGGCGAAACCCTAACGCAACGGGTTCAACGTCAGGGTCTCTGGACCGGAACCGCCGTTGTCTATTTGCTGCACGCCATTCTTCCCGTCCTGGATCATGTCCATCGCCATCAGATGATCCATCGGGACATCAAGCCCGATAATATCATTTTGCAGGTTCCTGATGGCCGACCGGTTCTGATCGACTTCGGTGCCGTTAAAGAAGCCGTTCAGGATAGTGATGTCCCGGCCCTGTCCTCGGTGGTCATTGGCACACCAGGGTTTATGGCCAGCGAACAAGCGGCCGGACGACCCACCTACAGCAGTGACCTCTATAGCCTCGCCCTGACGAGCCTGTTCTTGCTATCGGGGAAAAATCCCAGTGAGATTCCCAGTGACCCCGTCACCGGAGACCTGCAATGGCGTAAAGTGCTGCCGTCAGGGGATGCCAAACTTCCCCAAGCCTTGATTCAGGTGTTCGATCGCGCCCTAGCCTCCCATCCTCGCGATCGCTTCACCAATGCTGCCGAAATGCTCACCGCCCTCTCGGCCCACGGCGTTCCCTCCCAGGTGAACTCTCAATTACAAACCATTGCGATCGCCCCGGCGGCCCCAAGTCAGGTCGTCACGAAAGTCACAGCCAAATCACGGGAACATTCCCCCAACAGGTCCCCCAAGACCCCCCCGCCGAGTTCCCCCAGAGTCACCACATCAGAACCGCCAAAACCGATAGCATCTGCAAAACGTCTTGTCCTGGGGGGATTCCTCGTCACAATAGTTGTCGTCGGGAGTATGGCTCTCGGTTGGGAATGGACTCAAGCTCGCAGTAATCATCGTGACACGACGGGTGAAACCACAGAGACCCGTGAACCAACAGGCGAGACGCCAGAACCCAACAGTCAATCGACCCCAACCCCCCCAGTACCCACCACCTCTGTCCCCTCCCAGCCCATCCCAGAGGAATCTCAGGA